>ENA-ORPH01000117-ORPH01000117.1-human-gut-metagenome-genome-assembly--contig:-NODE-117-length-88454-cov-7.509915_pt1 | contig 88454 bp, 80 predicted proteins | sample MGYA00242142_ERZ509074 | MGnify/ENA primary metagenome ERZ509074 (study PRJEB26280, sample SAMEA2338724) | human gut metagenome | biome: human gut; feature: human-associated habitat; material: faeces...
GGATCTTTTTGTATAACTCTAACAGACCCTCCTGATAATTCTCAGCAGTGTCCTTTGTAAAGCTGGCTTCAATCTTCGGTTCGTCACCGAACACTTCCCTGATCTCGTCATTGGTACCGATACCGAGAGCTCTGATCAGGACCGTAATGGGAACCTTTCTGGTACGGTCAACACGAACATAGAATACATCGTTGGAGTCTGTCTCATATTCCAGCCATGCGCCACGGTTGGGAATTACAGTACAGGAATACAGCTTCTTACCGATTTTATCATGGCCGATACCATAGTAAATGCCGGGGGAACGTACTAACTGGCTGACAATAACACGTTCTGCACCGTTGATCACAAAGGTACCTGTTGCCGTCATAATAGGAAGGTCACCCATGAAGATTTCATGCTCACTGATTTCTTCTTTTTCCTTATTGTAAAGACGTACCTTTACTTTGAGCGGTGCCGCATAGGTGGCATCTCTCTCCTTACATTCTTCAATAGAATATTTCACATCGTCTTCGCACAATTCGAAGTCTACGAATTCCAGACTTAAAGAGCCGCTGTAATCTGCGATAGGAGAAATATCGTCGAAGACTTCTTTCAGGCCTTCGTCCAAAAACCACTGGTAGGAATCCTTCTGGACTTCAATCAGGTTTGGCATCTCCAAAACCTCTTTTTGTCGTGCATAACTCATACGTGTATATTTGCCTTTGGCAATAGGACGTATTCTGTTTTTTTCCATTGACCTTTCACCCCGTTCTTATATGATATTGACCTATTTTGTCATTTATTTAGCGTACACAAAATAGACATAGCACACCACAATAGTGCATTGTCCATCATACAATAATATTCAATTTTAGTCAAGGAATTTTTTAGAATTTTTAGAAAAATTAAGAAAATAATGAATGAAGAAAAGCCACATGGCAAAATGCAAGCATGATGCCACGCGGCTTTTTGTAACTATGAGAGAAGAAATTACTTAAGAGTAACCTTAGCGCCAACTTCTTCAACTTTCTTCTTGATTTCTTCAGCTTCTTCCTTGCTTGCGCCTTCTTTGAGCATCTTAGGAGCGCCATCAACAAGGTCCTTAGCTTCCTTCAGACCAAGGCCGGTAATTTCACGAACAACCTTGATAACCTTAACCTTTTCGGAACCTACTTCGGTAAGTTCTACGTTGAACTCAGTCTTTTCTTCTTCTGCTGCTGCGCCAGCACCTGCTGCTGCAACTACAACGCCTGCTGCTGCAGATACGCCGAATTCTTCTTCACAAGCCTTAACTAAATCGTTAAGCTCTAATACTGATAAACCTTTAATAACTTCAATGATTTCCTGTGTTGTCATTATTATAATCTCCTTTTTAATATTATTCTAAAACCGAAAGAGCATCTATGCTGCTTTCATAGTTAATTCAGTGTTAAACTGATTAAGCAACTTCCTCGTTCTTCTCAGCAATCTGCTTAATAACACGAGCAAAGTTTGTAATAGGTGACTGGATACTTCCAAGTAACTTTGAAAGAAGTTCCTCTCTTGAAGGGATAGTAGCGATTGTAGCGATACCTGCTGCATCGTAGAATGTTCCTTCAACAACGCCACACTTTAACTCAAGAGCATTAGCTGTCTTAGCAAAGTTAGCTAAGATTCTTGCAGGTGCTGTAGCATCTGTCTTGCAGAATGCAATAGCATTAGTTCCTTCAAGAGCGTCAGTAATTGGCTCGAACTCTGTTCCAGCGACAACTCTCTTTACTAAAGTGTTCTTATAAACCTTATAAACCACACCAGCTTCTCTTAACTGCTTACGAAGCTGTGTATCCTGTTCTACTGTAAGACCGCTGTAGTTAACTACAACAACGCCCTGAGCGCCATCAAAGTTATCTTTAATCTCATCGATAGTAGATGTCTTAAGGCCTACATTCTTTAAAATAGCCATGAATAATTACCTCCTGTTAGATTCTTGCTTCATATAGAAGCGATTTTGCCTAAGTGAAGATTATTCGTCTATAGTTTCCCTACAAACAAAACCCTCTCTGCCAGCGACAGAGAGGGAATAATTAATCAAATCCTTAAATCCTCGGTAGGCGTGTTACCTTTAACCATCATCAGTAATACTGAATCCGGACCTGCTGTCTACGGCAAAATATTATGTTAACAGCAAAATGCTGCTCACAAGCTGATAGTATACTATCAAAATATATTAATGTCAACCGTTTTTAATCAAAAATCTGATTAACCCACATACTTGGCTGTGCTTAACTTAACACCAGGTCCCATAGTAGAAGTGAGAACTACACTTCTAAGATAAGCGCCCTTAAGTGAAGATGGCTTAGCCTTAACGATTGCATCCATAATAGCCTGGAAGTTGTCTGATAACTGCTCCTCTGTGAATGAAGCCTTACCAATTGGCACGTGAATGATATTAGTCTTGTCAAGTCTGTACTCGATCTTACCAGCCTTGATATCATTAACAGCTTTTGTTACATCCATAGTAACTGTACCAGCCTTAGGGTTTGGCATTAATCCCTTAGGACCAAGTACACGACCAAGACGACCAACAACACCCATCATATCTGGAGTTGCAACAACAACGTCGAACTCGAACCAGTTATCGTTCTGGATCTTAGGAATAAGCTCCTCGCCACCAACGAAATCTGCACCAGCTGCAAGAGCCTCATCAGCCTTAGCACCCTTAGCAAATACTAAAACACGTACAGTCTTACCTGTTCCGTGTGGAAGAACAACAGCTCCTCTGATCTGCTGCTCAGCGTGACGTCCATCACAACCTGTTCTGATATGAGCTTCGATAGTCTCATCGAACTTTGCAACTGCACTCTTCTTTACTAAAGAAACTGCGTCAGCTGCTTCATATAATGTCTGGCGGTCAATATTCTTGGCTGCCTCTACGTATTTCTTTCCTCTTTTCATTATAAACCTCCTAGTGGTGTTATCGGAAGGATTCTATCTTTCCTCCCACATATTGAACAATCCCGGAAAAATTATAGGATTAATCTGTCCGCATGTTCTTCTATGAAATCTCTAATAATCAATTGAAAGTAATTAATCATTAATAATCAATTACAGTAGTTACAGATACATATAGAATTAGTCTTCTACAACGATACCCATACTCTTAGCAGTACCTTCGATCATAGATGTAGCTGCTTCGATAGTAGCTGCATTAAGATCTGGCATCTTAAGTTCAGCGATCTTCTGAACTTCAGCTCTCTTGATTGTAGCAACCTTAGTCTTGTTAGGAACACCTGAACCTGACTTAATGTTGCAAGCCTTCTTAAGAAGAACTGCAGCAGGTGGAGTCTTTGTGATGAAGCTGAAGCTTCTATCAGCATAAACTGTAATAACTACAGGGATGATTAAGTCACCCTGATCTGCTGTCTTTGCATTAAACTGCTTTGTAAATTCTACAATGTTAACACCGTGCTGACCAAGTGCTGGACCAACTGGTGGAGCTGGTGTAGCCTTGCCGGCAGGAATCTGTAATTTAATATAACCTGTTACTTTCTTTGCCATTGTGGCACCTCCTAATTATAAATGTGGTTTATGGCGGCTATTAAGCCTCCCACAGGCAGTCAAAACAACTGATGCCAGGCCTTTATATGCAGCCCGTACAGCTTTTGATCACCTTGATTACAGTACCTTCACATCTGTGAAGTCAACTTCGACCGGTGTTTCACGACCGAACATTTCAACATTAATAGTGACACACTGCTTGCCCTCATTAATGCTTGTGATCTGACCAACTGTATTCTCCCAGGCACCTGAAAGAATCTGAATCTGATCACCCACTTTACCAGCGAACTCAACCACTGGCTTAGATTCTTCAACTGAACCATTCTCATCATCGATTCCGAATGATTTAACTTCAGCTGGAGATAATGGCACTGGCTTAGATCCAGGACCAACAAACCCCGTTACACCTCTGGTATTTCTGACAACATACCAGCTGTCATCATTCATAACCATCTTAACAAATACATAGCCAGGGAATATCTTTCTCTCAACTGTCTTTGGCTTGCCGTTGTTTACTTCAACTACTGTTTCAACCGGCACAAGCACATCAAAGATCTGATCCTGAAGATTTCTGTTCTCAACTGTCTTTAAGATATTAACTCTTACATTATTCTCATAGCCAGAATACGTATGAGCCACATACCATTTTGCTTCGTCCATCTGATCACCTTTTCCTTACTTTACAATGAATTCAATTCCAAAGCGAACAATCAAGTCCACAACTGAAATAATTACACCTAATAATACGGATACAACCAATACAGCGATGGTTTCCTTTGTAAGTGACTTCTGGTCTGGCCAAATGATCTTAGAGAACTCTGCCTTAAGTCCCTTGAACCAGCTCTTTTTCTGTTTCTTTGTCTTAACAGCTTCACTCATCTTAATACCTCACTGATACTAATTACTTTGTTTCCTTGTGTAATGTGTGTGACTTACAGAACTTGCAATACTTCTTAGTTTCCATTCTGTCTGGATGGGCTTTCTTTTCCTTAGTCATGTTGTAATTGCGCTGTTTACACTCTGTACATGCCAATGTTATCTTTACTCGCACAACTTCCACCTCCAATTATTTATTTTGCAGGTGTTATTAACACCAATTGGTTTTTTCTTATATCCTGTACCGTTGGGTCAGTTCAGGGCATAAAAAAAAGACCGCTTCCATAGCCAGCCTAATATATCACATTATTTATCAATCCGTCAACCCATTTGTTATTAATTTTATAACTTTTATTTCTTTTATTATATTTATCTATTATATTTATCTACATTGTATTTGTTTGCATTATATTAAAATTATGTTTTCATTGTTATATTCATTCATACTTATATTGTAACAATCATAGTGATGTCAATGCCTTATAAATCAAAAATTTCATCTACAAAATTTTCTTATCAAAATATTACTATAAAATGATTGCAAAATCAACATTATGCTTATAAAATAAGAATATGGCAACATTGTGCATTATTATAAACAATGTTATAATATGTGTGTTAAAAGCAAATTTACCACCCAGCAATGTATCAATGTATCCGGTCGATATTTTTTATGGAAATGGATTTCCTGATAATTATATATTTGTTATACGTACCGATACATATTAATATAGCACTGTTTCTATAATCTTTTTTAACAGTGCTGCCCACTACAGATATAATACAGATTGATTATACAGACAAGGAGGTGACTGTTATGATCAGTAGTGTATATAGCTACTACCTGTCCCAGTACGGACACAGGATGAATTCCAAGTATGATACCCATACAAGATCCCAGCTTAAAAACACATACAGCAAGGTTGTAAAGATTAACAGCCAGACCCCTGTATACAAGCTTGACTTATCGAGCGCTGCCCAGAAATATGCAATAGACCTTAAGGAAAACGCACGTGCTCTTGAGAATATAACCCAGGACTTATCAGACAGCTCAAGCGGTGAGATGACGTTTAAAAAATCTGCTGTGTCAAGCAATTCTGATGCTGTATCAGCACAGTACATCGGAGATTCGAGCCTTGCCTCAGATGATGAATCATTTGACATAAATGTAAAGCAGCTTGCAGCATCCCAGATTAATACTGGCAACTATCTGCATCCTCGCTCCAGACTTGTAAAAGCAGGTGATTATTCCTTTGATCTGTCTATTAATAATGTAACTTATGAATTCCAGTTTAGTGTGGAGAGCAGTGAAACCTTAAACAACATACAGAATAAGCTTGCAAGGCTTATAAACAGATCAAACATCGGACTTACTGCAACTATCAAGGAAGACAGTCTTGGCAACACAGCCATAAACATAGAGTCCGAAGCAACCGGAATCAGCGGTTCCTCACCTGTTATATTCAAGATTGAACCAAGCCAGAACAGCGATAAGACTGATGTATCTGCCAACGCTGCATTGATAAGCACTCTTGGACTTGACCGTGTTGCACAATATCCTTCAAACGCAATATTTAACATAAACGATGAAGAACGTTCTTCCATGAATAACCTTGTAACAATCAACAAGTCATATGCACTTGAACTTTCAGAGGTTACAGATAATCCAGTAACTATCAGTCTCAAAGCTGATGCTGATTCAATAGCAGAAAGTATTAATGAACTGGTATCAGGATATAACAATCTTATATCTGCTGCCAACGACAAAGCCAACAATCAGTTCCAGGGTACAGAACGCCTTCACAAAGAAATAACTGCTATAGCACGTTCACACAAAAAACAGCTTGAAAGCAACGGACTTACTCTTAACAAGGATGGTACAATAAGCACTAACAAAGAAGTTCTAAGCAAGGCTGCTGATGACAACCAGTTAAGCAAAGTTTTTGAGAGTCTTAACTCATTCAAAGACTCTATTAAAACAAAGGCTGAAAATATAGCACTTAATCCTATGGACTATGTCAACAATAAGATTATTGCTTATAAAAACCCTACCCGTACATACAATGATCCGTATAACCTTTCAGCTTATACTGGCATGATGTTTAACGGATACATATAAATATATTGTTTAGCACAGTTGATTCATATTATTTATTTTGACGTATTTTATTGATGTATTTATATTGATGTATTTATATTGACGAACGGACGCCATAAGGCTTGTGAGGTATTTTAAGAATAATTCTACAGTCACCAGAAAGCTGATTGGATATTTCTAAGATATTCCATGTCGGTATTGTTTACGGACACAACCGCTCATATGAAACATCCATGTTTCGTTTTCGCTCGATTATACATCCATGTATAATCGTTGCTGGATATTGAGGGAATATCTAAGAACTATCACAATCAGCTTTCAAGTGTTCCTTGCGCATTATTCTTAAAATACCTCACTAGCCTTATGGCTGTCTTTGACATAATATAGTATTAAAATTCAACTATGTTGATACAGTGAAAAGCCAGAAAAAGGTTGGATTGAGTACCTCATGCTCAATCCCACCTATGTATTTTATATTGAAATGGTGAAAATTTGACTCTATTTGCAAAATTGACAATCCAAGTCATATTCGTTGCAAGGACTTAGCGTTTTACGCACAATTCCGCCGCTCATGCCTCTCACCTCTGATTTAGCCACACATTCATTTTCGTAAATTAAGCTAAAGTCAGACAGAATATATGCTGTCGTCCGTTTGTCACCAACTAATATTCAATCAAACAACAATACTGACAAATAAATGTATTTATGCTTCTGTAATATTCTTTGCTGCCTCGCCATAAGCCCTTATGAAGTCCTTTATGCCTTCAAGTGCTGCTGCCTTATCTTCGTCATCGCTTCCCTTAAGTGCAGCTCCAAGCTTCCCAACCGCTTTATTTATCTCTGTTTCATCTATATCTGAGTGTTCCTTTACAAGTGTGCGTGTTGCGTTATACATCTCTAATGTGTTGTTGATTGCATCTACTGTCATTCTAAGATACTCATCTGTATCATCCTTCTTAGCACCTTTAAGCTCAGGAATAACAGTATCTATACTGTGAAGCACCTTCATGCAATAATCCTTAGCTTCACCTAACACCTCTAACTGCTTACTTCTTATATCCTCCATGATATACTACCTCTCATCCTAATAATAATATTATTATACCATCATGTTTACTATAGGTTCATAATATACGATAAATATATCGGCACACACCAGTCATTCTTAACCCCGGCATACCAGATATCACCCTTTCACCCTTTATCCATGAACTTTCTATCCAACATCTGTCAGATCAACCATTAAATCATCAACAGCATCCTGATCTATATCTCCATTATCAAGTCTTGGCAACGGCGCCTTTATAAGCTTAACTTTCTGTATCTCCCAGCGGAATCCCTTTCTTTCATTATATCTGTTGATAAGCCTTACAAAACGGTCTATCCTTGCTTCCTTATCTATAGGTACTATCAATGCTGTGAGTTTATCATTATACAAGGTTACATAACTTTCTGAAACACCATCAAGTGCTGTGATTTCCCTTATTGTAACGGTACGGCTTATCTTCTCACCTGTTGGAAGAAGAATAATCTCAGGGTTACGCTTAAGAAGCACAAGACGTCCCTTATCGTTAATCCTTCCAAGATCGCCTGTATGATACACACCATCCTTTAGTACACGTGCTGTATAAGCTTCATCCTTATCATAACCATTCATGACACAATCTCCGCTGACAAGAATCTCACCATCAGCTGCGATTGTAACCTGCGTTTCGCCAAACAGCTTATAAGTACCGTCCATTGTATCATTTATTCCTATACAGCCAGATGTTTCTGTCATGCCATATACATTATATACCTTTAAGTCCCTGTCACTTAAAGCCTCAAAAAGCCTGAATGGACAGCTGGCACCACCGATAATAACCGTCCTTAAATCGTTGTTAAATGCTTTGATTCTCTTTAAATAATCTATCATAGATGGTGAACCAGGAAGAATTGTAGGATTATAATAATATGTGTCCGCATCTATATGCCTTAAGCCTCTTCCTATGCACACACACGCACCATTATGCAACGGCCATATAAGACTATATATATAACCAAATATATGATGAAGTGCTATCTGTGCCAGAACCTTATCATTCTCTTCGCATAAGCAGAACTCATTAATCTCATTGATAGTATTAAAAATATTAGATACAGTAAGGACTACTGCTTTATCACACTCCTGTGGAACAGCCGTAAGCATAAGTATATTGCCCTCCACAGCCGAATCCTCATCATACACAAAGCCTTCCACATCATCCTTTTCGGCATCCGGTATCATAATCGCGTTACTATCTGCAAGAATATACTGATTCGTAGATGTAAGTACATAATCAACCCCGACCTTTTTAAGTATATCGTTGCGGGTATTCTGTGGCAGAAAGAAATCAACAAGCATAACATCCTTACCAGCAAGTATTATACCAAACATATTAACAATCCACCTGTATGATGAAGGACCATATAGTGCAATACGGTTTCCTGTAAATCTCTTAAGGTGAAGTGCTTTCTTACATACATCCTCAAAAAGCTTGCTATATGAAATAGTCATAGTATCATATATTATAGCTTCCTTATTAGGATATTTCTCTGCATTATTTTTAAGCATTTTATAAAATGAATTAAGCTTTTCCATAATCTGTACAACCTGCCTCTTATAATCTTTCTCAATATGCATTACTAAATTCTCATAATCTGGCTTTATGATATTACTTATATGCCTTTATTGTAAGTTAATCAATGATTTTATACAAGCATAATTATAACATTCCTGACAAAATTTTATTCATTCTTTTTTCAAATGTACATTCACTCTTTACCTTTTCATATCCATTGCACGCTATCCTTAGGCGCTCATCATCATGTGACAGATAATAATCCACCTTTGCAATAAGATCAGGAATATCCTCATATATTACAAGTTCCCTTCCATCCTCAAAGTTCTCTGCTATCTCCTGCTGGTAATTCGTTATAAGAAAGCCTCCACAGCCCAAAACATCAAACACTCTTAACGGAATCCCTGACTGTATAATCTTTAAAGATATATTTAGGTTAATCTTTGCCTGATTAAAAGCAAGCGGCATCTGATTATAATAATCCACCGGACCACACTGGTTAAGTCCTGACAGCCTCTCATCCTTATCAGTTGAATAAAGATTAACCCTGCACCTGTTCTGCAGCAGCGCAAGTGCCTTATAACGCTCTCTCCCCGTAACCTCAGTTGCAAGTGCATAAGTAACCTCCGGCTTAATAACAGAATAAGTTCCACCTGATACTTTCGCAAAGTTATCATTGATACATTTCATAATATTATCATTCACACAATCATCTATAATATATCCCCCATATATCTTCTCCTGTGTAGATACTATACCTTCAAGATAGCCCCTTGTATACTCATCCTGATACTTGCTTATATACTGATAATCCGACCTGTAAAGCTTGCCTACAAATGCAACATCACATGCATAAGCCGGTAAAACGTTGTTATTACATAATATACTTTCCTGCAAAATACCTTTGTCTTTAAACTCAGCCCGTTCATTAACAGCCACATCACTAATACAAGAATTTCCAACATTGTTTGTAACATTGTTCACAACATTACCAAATGCATTATTAATAGCCTCGGCAAAGATATCAGTATCAACAGCAAGTGGCATATGTCCGGCACCTCTTACTCCCTGCTTTGCATAACTTTCAGCCTGGATTCTGTCAAAGAAATATATGATATTGCAGTCCTTCTTTAACGCAGCTGTCCTTCTTATATTGACAGGGCAGTCATATACCCATGATATGTATTTAAGCTTCCTGTATCTATCTGTATTAAGCTCCGACACTAATCTGCTGCATACATCCGATACCATAGGAATAAAATTCACTGAAAACACAGCATCATATGTAACATTACTATTCTTAAGATAGTCAGACAGCTTTCTCTCAAGCTCATCATCATTATCCCAGTCTTTCATGTCATAGTAAAACACATCATAATTTACACTCATCTTCTTTAATGCATTCTCTATGCCCTTCTGCATGAATGCAAACCATTGGAAAAATAATATATTCATGTTCATCTCACCCACTTTGTTTCTATTGTATACCATCATATAGTATTGTACATTTTTCATCTGGCATCTGTCTATGACGCCTGTTACATTCTTATTACATACTTATGATGTTCTCATAATATTATTATGATATTCTCGTAACATTCTTAAGGTATTCTTATAACATTCTTATCATATTCTCATAACATTCTCATGGTAGAACCTTACTGAATTATAATACAATGGAATACCAGTTACGTAAACAATCACTATGAATCCAACGCACAAAATCTTTACTCTATTACTATGAATTAACCCACTCATCTAAACAACCACTATTGCTTTCTTACGAAAATACATTTATATTAAAGATATAAGGCTTGTATGAATATTAAAGAGGAAGCTTATCACTTATAGATGCCAGAATAAAGAGTTACTTTGACAGCACAGCTATATTTAATTTAAGCCTTTAGAAATGAGGTTTTTCATGAAAATATATATATATAGATACGGCAGCATATGCGAGCCTGACATAATAGATTCTTTCAAAAGACTTGGACTTGACGTTCATGAAGAATGTATGGAAATATTTAATAAAAATCTTACTCCATCTGAATGTATAAAGCGGACAGCTTCTGATATAGTTGACGGCGGCTACAGCTTTGTGTTCACCATTAACTTTTTCCCATGGCTTTCCGAGGTATGCAATATAGCAAATATTGTATACATAAGTCTTATCGTTGACAGTCCCGTGCTTGAGCTGTACTCAGAATCTCTATCCAACCCTTGCAACCGTATATTTCTTTTTGACAGCATGCTTTATAAGGAATTCGCACCTTATAATCCAGGTCATGTATTTCATATACCACTTGCGACCAATGTAGCAAGAACTGATAAGGTCATACAAAATGCCAGCATAAGTGAGCGTAAGCACTTTTCAAGTGACATATCCTTTATAGGTTCTACATATCAGGAAAAATGCGACTACAACAAGATAAAACTTAACGAATACGATACCGGATATGTTGATGGGTTAATAGAGGCACAGCTAAAAATATATGGATATAACTTTATTGAAGATGTCATATCTGAGGAATTCGCAGAAAGATTCATAAAAAGCAACTTAGGAACTTATGAATTTCCTGAGAACTCCCGCTGTAACTACAAAGCACTTGTAGCACAGCACTACATAAGTGTCAAGGTTGCAGAGCAGGAAAGACTCCGTGCCCTGCGTATGTTATCAGATTCCTTCAATGTAGACATGTATACAGGCAGTGACACATCATCCATGCCGCATATCAACAACAGAGGCTTCGCCAAGTCACTTGAGGAAATGCCGCTCATATTTAATAACAGTAAAATCAACCTTAACATAACCGCCAAATCCATACGCTCCGGTCTTTCGCTACGTGTATTCGACGTGCTTGGCTGCGGTGGCTTCCTTATAACCAACTACCAGGCTGAATTGCCTGAATTCTTTGAAATTGGCAAAGACCTTGTTGCATACGAAAGCATGGAGGACCTTAAAGCAAAATGTGACTACTACCTTAAACATGAGGATGAACGTATGGAAATCGCCAGTCACGGATATGAAACAGTTAAGAAGCTGCATACATATGATACAAGACTTATACAGATGATAGATATGGCATTCCCAGCAAAATGATGAATATAAAAACTGGCTTTGCAGAATAATTTCTAGAAAATAAAAAGAAAGGAATGTCAGCTTGTATACATAATAGTGAAAACAACTGATATACAACGAATAAAATAATTATGCGTATTCTTGAGTTTGAACATAAACACTTCGGTGTTGAAGATATGAAAGAAATACTTCCTGCCATGGGACATGAACTTACAGTTATATCCACTCCTCTTATACTAGAACGGAGAAGTGAAGAGTTTGATAAGCTGTTTGACAGTCTAATTATAGGAAATAATGATAGCTGTTGTAATACTGTCACACCTGGCAAATATGGCGCATGTGGCAAATATGATGCTGTATTTACATTTAACTACAGCGTTGTCGTATCCAACTGCTGTAACCGCCACAACATCCCTTATATAGCATGGGTATACGACAGCCCTCTGCTTACAATATACTCATACACTATAACCAACCCATGCAACCACATATTCCTTTTCGACAGCGCACAGTATATTGAGCTTAAGAATGGTGGAATCAATACAGTGTACTATATGCCACTTGCTGCCAACACAGACAGACTGGATAAGCTCACATTGAATGAACATATTCATGAGGTGTTTGACAGTGACATATCTTTTGTAGGCTCTATGTACAACGAAAAAGGAAACTTCTACGACAGAATATATGACAAACTGAATCCTTGGGCGAGAGGCTATCTTGATGCTATCATATCCGCCCAGCAGAATGTATATGGAATGAACTTCCTTGAAGATATGCTGTCTGGAACACCAGAAACTAACAAAATACTTGCAGAGCTTATGCGTGTGGAGCCCTATACGCCTAACCACGATGGCATAGAAACTCCTGCATACGCATATGCCAACTACTTTCTTGCAAGAAAAGTCGCACAGAACGAACGTAAAGCCCTCCTTACTGCTGTATCAGAGCATTTTAAAACAAAGCTGTATACACATAACCAGACACCTGATATGCCGCATGTTATCAATCAGGGACCTATAGACTTCTACGACAACATGCCTTATGTGTTCAAATGCAGCAAAATCAACTTAAATATAACACTCCGAAGCATAAAAAACGGAATTCCGCTCAGATGTATGGATATCATGGGTGCCTGTGGCTTTCTTATGACGAACTTCCAGGCCGACCTGCTTAATCACTTCGTGCCTGATGTTGATTTCGTATACTTTGAATCAAAGGATGACCTCATAAGAAAATGTGATTACTATCTAAAACATGATGATGAACGTATAAAAATCGCCGCCAACGGGCATAAAAAAGTTCTGCAGCTGCATAACTACAGGACAAGACTTAATGAGATATTTAGTGTATGCGGGCTTTTGTAATGCCCGCATATAACTACATAAATCCAGCTTTATGGGCTTTTACTATGATATACTATAAAGCTTTACTTACCTTTGCTACAAGCATTTATTATATTATCTTTGACTGTTATCTTTACCTGTTACCTCTGCCCTTATGACTCTTTAATATATTTCTTTATAAGACAGGTATGCTCTTTGGTATGTGTGTCATAATTAATTCCAACCAATAATATACTACCTGTATATGATCTTACAGAATCTGGGTAACGTCTTTCTTCTATCTGCTGCAAAGCCGTATCAGAACTCTTATTCCACTTTAACTCAACCACAAGTGCCGGATAGTAAGCTATATACTCTGGTTTTGGGATAAATACGAAATCCGCAAATCCACGCCCTGCAGGAAACTCCCGTACCGGTTTGAAATAATACTGAATTGCACTAAGATATGCTATAGATAAAACGCTACTAAGTGAATTCTCATTATTATACTGTATAGCAGAAGTATATTCTGAATGTATCTCTTCTATCCCTTTAGCAACCGCTTTACCATCCATATTCAATGTATCTTCAAGCAGCTGTTCTGACTGTCTCTCAAAGGTAACAAGCTCATTCCACTTTTTCCTTCTAGTCGCTTTAACAAGCTCCTGTCTGATTTCCTCATTAGGAATAACTGCTATTTTAAAGCCTTGATCATAAGCTAAATATCCAAGATGAATAAGATAAGTAATCACATCATCTTTGTTGACAAAGCTGATCGTATCATTTTGAAAAGATGTCACATCAACTTGAATCTGGTTACCCGACAGCATCGTTATTATAGCTTCCTTAAGTCCGTCAAAATCCATATTTATCAAAGGAACTATCGCCTCATATGAAGCTGTAGAAGACCAATAACTTTGATAGCTGCCATCTAACATAAGATTAACAACCGCATTAGGATTATATATGTGATATCTTCCTAACTTATAGCCATCATACCACCGTCTGACTTCTTCATAGTCTTCATTGTAAACATCACACAACTGCTGCACCTCATCTTCCGTAAATCCAATATATGATGCTAACGGACCAGCATATAACATTGAATAATCCTTAAAATTATTAAGAGCTGACTGTGTTTTCTGCTTCTTTATAGGTAAAATACCTGTCATATATGCAAGCTGGATATACTTCGTTGGTTCAGTTCCTTTAAACATAGCTCTAAGAAAACTAATATATTCATTCTGAATACGGCTGTTAGTATTCTCATCACGGATCAATACATCCCATTCATCTACTATAACTATGAACTTACTTCCGGTCATCGTGTTTATCTGCGATAATGTCTCTGGCAAAGATACTGCATCCCTGCTTATTATATCCGGATAATATTCCCTAAGCTCTGCAATAGTGCTTTCGGAAATATATGAAACAACATTCTCAACTCCACCAGCTGGCTCAATACACCACTGGATATCAAGATGAATTACATCATATTTATTCAAATGTTCCTTATAATCAGCATACTTACTAATATCAAGATTATTAAACATATCAGCCGAATCACATCCTCTGCTGTAATACGCTGTAAGCATATTGGCAGTGACAGATTTTCCAAATCTTCTTGGACGGCTGTTGCATATATACCCCTGTAATGTGTTCATGACCTTATTGGTATACTCAATCAAACCGGTTTTATCAACATATATCTCTGAATTCAGTGCAACCTGAAACGCTGAATTATCTGGATTAACAATTGTCCCCATAGTTGCTTTGCCTTTCTTTTAATTAACGATGTCAAAATCTTCTTTTATATAATTCACTACTGTAAATTCATTCTATCATTTAATCATCTAAGTCTCAATCACCTGTTATTACGACTTTCACTTTTTCATTTGTTTTTTTTACTTCAAATGTTATAATTTTATTATCAAATAAATTATCTTATAGGTGAATCAATGAACGAATTAGAACAAATAATATCTATAATGGAACAATTCCAAAAAGAACAACAGCAAATGAAAAATGACATAAATAATCTGTATAATACTGTTAAAAATAGTCTTATTATGCAAAAAAACAGTACAACAGATATGAATGAGAGAGTCCTTCCAGCCCTAAAACTTATGATAGATGGATTAGGAAACAATCTTAAATACGAGATTGCAGATTACATAACTCATAATAACCATTTATTTTTTCCAAAAATTGAATCTCATAAAACAACCATTAATAATATTATTAATGAAGGTAAATCACTTGCAAGATTCGGAGATGGCGAATTTAGTATAATATACGGCACAAACAGATGGAGTTTCCAGCAATATGATGAGCAACTATCAGAACGTCTACTACAAGTCTTACAGTCTGATAATGATAAACTAATGATTGCTATAGCTGATAATTATGGTGATCTGAGCAAGTATACATCCGAATCAAAATCCGAAATACGTGCCTATATGACTGATGAAACAAGAAAAAAACATGAAACACTACTAAATAAAAACAAAACATATCACGATGCATATATCACGCGATGGTATATGATGATGAATGATAAAAAAACAGAAGCACCTGCCAATAGATTATCAAATCTTAAAAAAATATGGAATAATAAAAATGTAATCGCAGTGGAAGGTGAATTCACACGTTTAGGAGTTGGCAATAACCTTTTTGATAATGCAGCATCATTCAAACGTATTATAGCCCCAGGAACAAACTCATTTCGTAAATATGATGATATATTAGATACGTGCCTTAAGTATGGTTCAAAAAATGATTTATTTTTATTAGCAATAGGTCCTTCATCTGGCGTGCTAGCTTACGATTTAGTACAAAGTGACTATCAAGCTATTGACGTTGGACATATTGACCTTGAATATATGTGGTATCTTGCTGGTGCCGAAAACAGAACCAGCATACCTAGCCGATACAATAACGAAGTTGACCCTGATGTCATTCCTGAACCAGTTCAGGATAATTCATACTATGAGCAGATTATATGGAAGTATACGGATTAGATTAGATAATCCGTATATTCATTCCACATCAAATATTAACGCATAAAATCATAGATTCATACTAATCCCACACTTCATTATACCCTTCTGACTCTTCCTGCACTATCTCCACCATCTGACGTGCAGTCAGCTTATCCTGATATCTCGGATTATTGAACAGATTCTCATGATCCTCTCTTACTGTGTGTGACTTTTCAAAGGATATAGCATAAAAGTCCCTGCCCATCCATTCATAATCACGCTCAGTCATCTGCTCAGGATGGAAATAATAACCACCATATCTGAAAGAATGCCAGCTACGATAATCATACACTTCTGGATGTTTGCTCATCATATACGAGCCATATGTTTCAAACTCACTGAAACTGTTTTCCTGTATATGTTCAATTCTTATTGCATTAAGAATCTTTTCCCAAAATACTGCTCCTTTAATATTCTTGTTAGATTCTATAGCTGCTATCAGTTCTTTCATATATCTGCTGTTAAACAGCATATGCTCTGATATGAAAGATTTTTCAGTAACCTTTTTTATTCCTGGCAGAATCTTCTCTAATGTAATGAAATATTCTTCATGATATTCATGCTTCATATCAAAATATGGCTTTCCATCTGAATTAAACATTGAAAAACACTTACATGGAACTGTATCCCCATCCCATGTCATATAACATTCATCCTCACATATCGCTGAATATTTCATCTTAAGAAACTGCTGGTAATACCATCCTACAAGTCCCCTTGGAAGCTCACGTCCACATAATATATCTGACATAACATCTTTCATGCAATCATATACATCCTGAAATGGTATAATATCATTCTCATTAACAAAACCAGCTCTGTCACCTAAATCAGATTCCTTAACCATTTTTTCAAGCTCAGAGCTTCCTACAAATATGACTTTCCTTACAGGTAAATAATCAACTATTCGTTTATTGTTGCATTCAACACGCTTGAAATCAGCTGGTGTTACTATTACTATAGCATCATATACTTTCATATCTTGTTGTGTATCATAATAACTATCATTTTTCATACTTTCGCCCTACTCTTCTGTCTTTTAATATAATTATTTATTATTTTCACCTTTAATCATACGCAAAAACTCCATGGTACGAATCTTCCATGTGTGTTTTTCCTTTGCCAGTAAATACGCAGCATCCGCCGTATGCTTCCTAAGACTATCATCTGACAATACTTTATTAATAATAGCTGGAAGTTCATCAATTCTGCTTAAATCATACATAATAATATTTTCATTATTATTAAAATTATTCCTTAAATATTCTGACGAATCCGTAAGACATACAGCACCTGACAAACATATATTAGCTATCCTTTCTGTCATTCCATATTTATGCCACGTCATAATATTAAGACCTATTTTAGAATGTCCCCAAACATCAAGCGCTTCATCAACTGTTACTGCTTTATGTATTATCAGGTTATCCCTATACATACCATCATATTGTTTCCACGTATCTCCAAACACATCTATCTTTATACCGGATTTAATAATCTCTTCTATGATCTTAATCCGATAGTCATATACTATCTTCCTGCATACATTCTGAAGCGAACATAATATATCAATGAATTTTTCTTCATCAACAACATATCCCTCACGCTTAAGCAGCTTATCCAGTCCTTGTTCAAATGTGTATGAAGAATTACACATCATATAATCATAATAAACTTTCTGAAACTCATCCTGTATAACCTCTTCGTCCAATACATGATATGAGCCTATGAACACAATATCATATATGCGTTTACTATTACCCGCAAGACCTGCATCTTCACCTGCCGGTGGGAACTGGATAGCATTATGTATATGATAATATTTTCTCATAAATTCTGCATAATATTCATCTTGACACAGCATATAATAACTGTTATCAATTTTCCCCATCATATCCCTGAAATACATAGGATGATCAAACCAGAATACATATTTAGGAGCTTTAATATTCTTAAAATATTCTCTAAATAAAACTGGTGCCTGAAAACCAACGATTCCTTTTAATGTCTGTTTTTCTATACACTCAAGTCCGGTCTTCTTCCCATATGAACAATCTGATGTAATAACAGCCTGACCATTATGAATAAATTCCTTTGTAAGACATATGGCAAATCTTTTTAACACTCCATAACAGATATCATCACCCATTATTATATAAAACGGAGCTGTATCAGCTTCTATTTTTCTAAATAACGGACTATTATTTAAAAAATCCATCACATATGTATTAAACTGTTCTACATAACCTGTATCTGATGCATATGAGGTCATATTATCCAATACACTTTCTAACCGTCCACTCTTCCTAAGAAGAAACATATACTTAGTTATTACATAAGCATATGTTAATAATATTCCGTTCCTGCTTTCTGTTACAAACAATTTGTCATTACTATTATCTGTTATTACATGCTTTATTCTGCTTAATCCTCTATCTGGAAATTTTCCTGCTGAATCAGAAGCTGCTGCATTAGAAACACTATAACCATATACACTACACACAGTATCATCACAATTCTCATGTGCAACTCTTAACGACAACTCATATATATCACCGCATTCAAGCTGCTCATTAAAAGAACCTGTAACACCAAAAACTGACATTTTAAGTATCACCATATATGGATTCATATCTAGGCAGTTAACCAAATTGTCAAAATGCATATCCCCATGCAATATACCCTCACCCAATATAATCATGTCATAATTCATAAGGAATGAGTCTTCTGAAATAATCCTTCTTATTTCAGTACTACTGGTATAACGTGTATTAATAAATGCTATATAATCTGAATCGCAGGATTTTATGAGGTTATTTTTGTACTTGGGACTATTGAACTGAACATCAGAAATTTCAATATATGTTACCTGAAAACAATTTCTATGTTCATTTAATTCATCAATATTATCGCTTTTCCCACTATTTTTATTACACTTAATACACTCTGTTTTATTAATATATTTTTTTACATTGACATTCTCATTTTTATCATCCCGCATACATTACCTCTGTATTTTTAAAAAATATTTTTATTTTGTTTAAGGAAATAATCTAAGTTTAATTATTACTTACACATATTTATATTAAATCTAGTTATTTAAAATATGTCCATAATAAGTAGACTCACAGAATATATACATTATATTATCATTTTTTATCATATACTCATCTACCTATATTCAGCATACATCAGCTATTCTTTCATTATCACAGAACATAAGATTCCCAAGCTCTGCCATATGTATATACAATCTTTCAAATGCCATATTCTTATATTCAACCTCATAATCCGGTATATTTTTTACAATATTACGTCTGAATACAATTCCCTTAAAGCATATACTGTCAGCTGCAAGAATATCATCCAAGGTTATTTTATCTTTATTATATCCTGTTTCTATGATTTTTCCACCTTTAACCATCAATCTCTTTGAACATACTCCAACACAGTTGTTATCCTGAATACAAGCCACAAGTCCATTATAATAATTGGCTTCCATGCATGTTCCTGACGATATATAGCTGCAGAATTCTGATTCTGTACTGTTATAAGCATATATAAATGACTTATATTCACCTATATGCTCATCATTTTGTATATACATAAGATTCTCTTTATCACCATATTCTTTCTCTATGCATTCAAGACAATCCTCTTGTGAAGCATCATCTATAACAACAACCTGCATATTATTATAAAATGTATCATATACACACCTTAATGTTTTCATCAAACCCGTCTTATCATTATAATTATATATAATAATATCAAGCGAAGGCTCTAATGGTTGATTATCCCACTCTTTCATGACATTCTTCCATGAATTTTCAAGACACTCCATGGAATATACACTTTTATACACTTCATATCCAGCATCACACATATACTTTAAATCAGCTACATTATCTATAACATACTTTATCTTTTCAGCCAGTACTTCTGAATTACCTGCTGGTATAATTATTGCATTTTTCCCATTTTCAAGATAATATGACACTCCACATATATCAGTACATATACATATCTTTCTTTTCATAAGTCCTTCAACAGCAACTGCTGATGTTGGCTCAAGTCTTGATGGTACAACTACTACACTTACTTTATCATATAACCTGTATATATCATCATGATTTAATGAATCATATATTTTAACGTTATCATATTCATTATCGAGAGTAAGTAAATCCTCTAGTATTCCCTCCTCAGCTGTACTCATATTCCCAACAAATATATACTCTGATCTCTCATGATATACTTCTGGCAATGTTCTTATAGCCTCTGCTAATACATCTATCCCTTTAAGAGATGATAATGTTCCTGCAAGCAGAAATCTGACTATATTATGCTCATTATAATAAGCTTGTATAGCATCTGTTCCTCTTTCTTCCTTTACACCAAAATTCAGTATCTCCGACTCAGTATTCATATATGTACTAATCATTCTCTGTACATATGGTCCTGCTGCAAGAAACCTCATATTCTTCGTCTTTACCAGTTTGCAGTATTCTTTCTGCATTATCTGATAAAACTGCTCATTCTCATGCATCCACCATATAACCTTTATATGCCTGTTTTTCGCATAAGCAACAAATGTCCATAAAACGAGAGTATTAATAAACCATGTGCCAAAATACCTTGAAAGAACATCTATTAATTCTTCATTTATATACTTGCTATTGTATACCAAAACCGGTATTCCTTCTTTTTTATATTCTTCCTTAAGGCTGCCATCCATAAAAGAAATCACTGCAACCTTATACCCCTCTTTTTTCATTATCCTTACCAAATCGAGTAATACAATCGGAGCCCCTGTCCTTGATAACTGATGGCTAAAAACAAGTATTGATTTTTCATCTATATAATTATCATTTATTAAATTTCTTGATTTACACTCCTTAAGCCATTCATCAAGCCTCTTTACTGGCTTGATACTATTATTGCTCTCATAAGCAGCCTCCAGTTTTACTTTCACATTATCATCCATGATTATCTTCTCCAATTTTCACCTATTACTCATATCAATATGTTCATTCTTTAGATTACATACACTAAAAATATATCTCCATGCATTAGCATAACTATATTTGTCAGCTACCTTTCTACATCCATTTTCTGCAATTCTTTTTCTTTCCTCATCATGAGCAAGGTAATATTCTATTTTATTCATCATATCCTCATCGTCATAATAAAGAACCATATCTTCCCCATCTATAAAATATTCAGCCAGCTCCTCCTGGTAATTTGATAACAAAAAGCCACCTGATGCCATAATATCCATGGCTCTTAACGGAATCCCTGTCCGTATACTTCGTATGGTTATATTTAGATTAATCTTGGAATTTCTGAACACGACAGACATATTATTGTAATAATCAAGAGTTCCTCTATAATCAATATTACTATTATTAACAACAGCTGACTTTTCAGTATTCGTGTACAATGTAATCTTATATTTATCAGCTATTCTTTTAATAATACGTTTTCTGTCATCACCCGATATTTTTCTGTATAATATATTTTCGATAATATCCTTATTACTTATCTTGAATTCATCTGTATACTGGAATGCTACACTTGCATTTATACGATTTATAACTACATCATCCAAAAGTTCGTCCAGCATACCACCCCCCTGAAACACTTTCTGAACATCGACAATAGCATCCATGCATCCCTTAAGATAATCATCCAGATGACTATACAGATATTCGTAATCAGGAGCAGATGCATACATATTTCCCATGAATGTAACATTTTTAATATCGTTATCTGATATAGGATTATTATCTAACAATGTATTAATCCGCTTCATATTAACAGCAAGCGGCAGATGAAATACATTACTAACTCCATTTTTCTTTAACCTTGCAACTTCGTATTTATCAAAATGAAATATATAATTATACGGATTATATATCATCTCTGAGTAAAGAGTTGTACATGGACTATCAAAACACCATGATATATACTTTATCTTTTTTCTAAGAGCTATCTTGGATATAACCGGAAGAAAATTGCAGCTGAATATATAATCATAAGCTTCTCCATCTATGCCTTCATCCAGCATACTCTCAACATAAGATATAAATCCTGCATCTGAAATATTGTTGCTAAGATTATATCTAAGTCTGGTAACTGTGCAGCCATAATTGTGCATTGTTTCATATATATCATTGCTTATTATCTCTTCCCACGAATAATACAATATTTTCATATTATTAACCTTTTCTTTATCAGTATCTTTTGACTTTTAACCACCAAACATCATATAATTGATTATAAACTATTATAATGTTATGGGCAAAAGATATTTTATTAAAAACGTGAGGAAAACATATGAAAAAAGTTTCAGTTATAACTCCATGCTATAATGTTGAAGAATATATAAAAACATTTCTTGACAGCATCGTTAACCAGACAATAGGAACTGATAATATTGAACTTATACTGATAGATGATTCATCTACGGACAATACACCAGAAATAATACGTGAATATGAGCAGAATTATCCTGATATGATTCTGGCAATATTCAACGAAGTCAATATCAAGCAGGGAACATGCCGCAATATTGCCCTTGATAACTACGTTTCCGGTGAATACTTCTGTTTCATAGACAGTGACGACGCTGTTCCACCATATTACCTTGAATATCTATATAATACTGCAAGACTTAACAACGCCGATGTTATACAACTTAAATCATCAAGTGATACTAACGATATAGCAGCCAGTCCATCTATGCTTACATATGATACTTTCATATGTGATACGACAGATAAAAGAAAGGATTTCCTTCTAAATCCTGCTATTATGACAGAAAGCTGTCTATGTAAGTTTATCAATAAGAACTATTATGACCATTATCACTTTCATTTCGCTGAGGGTGTCGCTTATGAAGAGCCTTTATTCACACATCCTATAAAGCATACAGCAAAAATAATATGCAGAATTAACGAACCTATATACTACTATCGTATCAACCCTAATGGAACCATGCAGCAATATATGCAAAGATATGATACTATCTGCCAGCATATGCTGGTACAGCTTGAAACATACAATTATGTCAAAGAGCATCTTGATATTGATACTTTTCTTTATGAAATGCAATTATACTTTGTACACACCTTTTTCTATGAAACAATTATTTTTCTTAATGCCCGTCAAATGCCACTTACTGCCGAACTTGTCAGATATATGTGTTCAATAACAAAACAGATTATACCAGATATAATGTCTAATCCTTACCTTGGAAAAAAAGGAACCTATGAACACAGAGAAGTTGCTGATTATATTGATTCATACAACCACAATGGAAATATCAGCGTACTGATAAACAAACTCAAAGAATTAAAATAATATACAGTATTTATACCTCAACAACTATTTTGTAAAACTATGACACTAATATTATAAAAAGCTACAACACACTGACTAATAACAGGAGATTATACATAACATGATACCTATATCCGATACAGAAGAATGCGTACAGGCATCTATAGATAATGATGCAGCATGGCATTCAAGCTATGATTCTGAACTTAACATACTCATCAGTTCCATCAACCAGTTACTAAACAATAATTCTGATGACAGTTTATATACACTATGCACATTTTTAACAGAACCAGATATCATCAAAACATTTAACGGAATACCTGAGATTGCTCACTGCCTGGTTGCTGTTAATATCACCGCCGAAGAATTCAATAATAACCTTAAAACACCTTTGTATCTAAAAAATATACACAATATAGAACAAGTTATTAAAAAAAACAACTACTATAAGTTTCTTATACTAAACATAGAATATGATGTTGATGCTGAGATAGCTTTAAAATGCATAGCTAAAGATATTAATGATGGAACACTGTCTTCTCTGGCACTAGAACAATTTATTAAAACAACATGCGTAGATGGCTGTGATAACGTTAGAAAAATTATATCCAACTATATAAGTACAATGAATGTTAACTCTGATACTATCAGCAAAACTAATACTACCATCATTAATAATAATGCCTCTAACCCTTATATCACCAAAAAGTGTCTTAATATGTCCAGCTATAATAAGAACAAAACACAACAGTCCCTTAAAAACGATAAAAAATTCTGTTTCATAATATGCTCTAATAACAAGCAATACGAAACTGAATGTATCAGATACATAAATACACTTAATATTCCTGCTGGTTATAGCATTGAAATAATTGTTGTACATAACGCCAGAAGCATGACATCAGGATATAATGCTGCCATGTTATCATCTGATGCAAAATATAAAATATATCTTCATCATGATACATTCATTATCAATAAAAATATATTATTTGACATACTGGAACAGTTTAAAGATTCCAGCGTAGGTATGATAGGAGTTGTAGGATCAACCAAACTTCCTAAAACATGCATCATGTGGTTTGGATGGCGTATAGGGCATCTTATATCTAACAGCATATACCGCACCACCGATTCTGTACTTGATGATATATCTGAGCCTACCCATGTTGAAGCCGTTGATGGATTCATAATAATAACACAATACGACATAACATGGCGTGAAGACGTATTTACAGGATGGGATTTCTATGACATTTCTCAAAGCTTTGAATTCAGAAAAGCCGGATTTAATGTCATAGTTCCTCCTGTAAAATCTGCATGGTGTTTTCATGATGACGGAATTATGAACCTTGATACATATTATCAAACAAGATTAATCTTTATGAAAGAATATGCTGATATGTTACATTAACGATTTCCCCATCTGACATCGTTAAGAAAAATACCTGCTGGTATTAGATTTATAAATATATTCTCATACAGTATAAGGATATCAGAATACCTGTACTGTATGAGAACAATCATACAGTATATGCACAATAACTAACTTAGCTTATATTACTTTTCTAATACAGTTTTCCATGTCGTAACAAAACATTCCATTGAATAATTCTGTTCATAGACCTTGTGTCCACTTTCATATATATCAGCAAGTAACTCTATATTATCTATGACATACTTTATTTTCTCTGCCAATGCCTGTGAATCTCCTGATGGAAATATATAAGCACTTTCATTATCCTTAAGATAATAAGACACTCCACATATATCAGAGCATATGCATATCTTTTTTTTCATAAGTCCCTCAACAGCTACCGCTGATGTTGGCTCATATATAGATGGCACAACGACTACACTTGAGTTATCATAGATTCTATATATATCATCCTGTGGCATACTGTCTAACAACTTAACATTATCGTATCTAACAGTAAGCCTTACTATTGAGTCCAGTATATCGGTATCCGCTCCTTTCACATTCCCTATAAATATAAACTCCGATTGTTTAATATATTCATCCGGCAGTTTTTTTATAGCATCCACCAGAACATTCTGTGCCTTAGTATATGATATTGACCCAATATCAACAAAACGTACTCTTCCACCATTATCTTTTGCATATGTATGATAAGCTTCAATAGCATCAACATATTTACTCTGCTTTACACCAAAATTAACAATCTCTGATTCAACATGAAGATACTTATCAATCATATCCTTAACATATGGTCCTGCTGCATAATACTTTATATTATCACTATCAATAGCTGAACCGTAAGCATCACAACATTTTTGAAAAAATATTTCATCCTCATGCAGCCACCACTTTATCTTTACAGCTGTGTTCTGTACATAACTTACTACCGGCCATAACAAAAGCGTATTAACTATCCATATATTATAATCTGCTACAAGCCTGTCTATGAAGTCCTGTTCTATATCCTGATTATCATAAACCATTATTGGAATAGCATTCTTTTCATAATCTTCTTTAAGTTCTCCATCCCTAAATGATACTACAAGCACCGAATATCCCATCTCTTTTAACACAACAGCCAGATCCCTTAAGACTATTGGTGCTCCAGTTCTGGATAATTCATGTGACAATAACAATATTTCATTATTATTTTTTTCTTTCACATTCATCATATTTCCTCTACTTTCCTAAACAGCATATACATTAATGAACTATATAGCTGAAGTATAACATATTTCATATCTTTATTTTAGTTATTTGTTCGTTTTACTCTTTATTCTTGAATAAAATCTGCAAATGAATTATCATTTAACTATACATAATATAAACAGCTGCTTTACATAACACTCACATTGAAACATTATTATATGGAGATTAGTATGAACACAAAGGAAATACTCATAAAACTTAAAGACGCCCTCATTAATAACGCCCTAGATGCAAGAGATGTTCCAGTCAACGATATAAAAGAAGCTCTTATTGCAGAATATACAGTTGCCATAGGAAAAGATACCTTTGAATATAACCGTCTTTTCAATTATTGTTCTCTTATTCCTGATACTGGACTTAATAAGAATGAAACTATAAGCTTTATAGACAGAATGATTAATTATTCTATAGAAATATCTAACCATACATCTGTAAATACCCCCGAGCTTCCTGATAATATTGACCCTTATGAACAATATCAGACATATCTTGAGCTATCAGAGCATTATGAGACAGCAAACATTAACCAGTATTATCTATGTCTGGAAAATGCTTACTTTCATTGCAAAGATGCTAAAACAAAACAGAAAATACATGATAAGATGACAGCTGTCAAAAACTCTGGCCATGTTACTGTTAAACCGGTCAGCATAGTAATCGTATCATATAATTGTGTGTATCTTATGCAGAAATGTATAGAAAGTATACGCAATTACTGTTATAAGCCTTCTTATGAAATCATTGTTGTTGATAACGCTTCAACTGATGGTGTTACTGACTGGCTTGAACAACAGCCTGATATCATACTTATAAAAAGCAATACAAACCTTGGATTCCCTAAGGGATGTAATATCGGTATACTTCATTCAAAAAAGGAAAATGATATATTCCTGCTTAATAATGATACAAGACTTACACCTAACTCATTGTTCTGGTTAAGAATGGGATTATATAAAGATGAGGAAACGGGTGCAACTGGTGCTATATGCAACTATAATGGCACGCTTCAATACCGCGAATTATTCTTTACAGCTCTTGATGATTACATCAGATATGGTTATATGAATAATGTTCCTATGAAAAATGCCTACGAAGAATGTACTATTTTATGTGGATTTGCCATGATGTTAAAACGCCAGGCACTAGATAAAACTAATCTCTTAGATGAAAACCTCTCTCCTGGTTACTATGATGATGATGATATATCAATGCAGCTGCGAAAACTGGGATACAGATTATATGTATGCCACAACAGCTTTATATATCACGCAGGAAGCCAGAGCTTTGGTGTTCTTCCATCTGACAGCATATTAAACATATGCAGCCGTAACAGAAATTATATATGGAAAAAATGGGGATTTGATCCACTTAATAACAGTATTGGTAACATATTTAAGATGATATACGCAACAGCAGAACCACTTGCACTGCTTGAAATCAACGCACATAATGGTGCAAGCTATGCACATCTTAACTATATATGTCCTAAACTTAAATATGTAGGCTACGAAAGCAATCTGTCTTATATACCGCTTACTATCAAAGAGGCTCATATTACCTACACTGATTATGATAACATAGATTTTTGCCAATATAACAAAGAATTCAACTACATTATAATTAACAATGCAACTGAATATAGCGAAGCTGAACGTAACAGCTTATATGCAAGATTATATGGCTGTTTAAAAGCTGACGGGCAGCTTATATGGAACGACAATACACCTCATAATGACTAAGCACATATTGATAAGTGGTAAAACATCAAGAGATGTTTTACCACCAACTAACTCAACACTTTATTATTCCTGCGATATTCTTGCATCAATAGCTTTCTTAAGCTTAGTCGAGCTTGTACTCTGTGTATAAGGGAAGAACACTAGTGTTGAACCATGCTTCTCAAGGAAATCCTTTCTTGCAAGCCAATATGGATTATGTTCATAATCACTTCCTGAAAACTGTACATCAAAATGATATACCTTATACATATCCTCTGTATCAGAAAAGTTAAGTGGAAGCTTAACAGCTTCATCTACATAACGGCATGACTTCACCATCTCTATACGCTCATCAAAAGGCACGAACGGTTCTGCCTGCTTGTTAAGCCTTACTCCCTCATCTGATACCACGCCTACTATAAGATAGTTACATAACTCCTTTGCCCTTCTGAACATATTCAGGTGACCTATATGGAATAAATCAAATACACCTGCTATATAGCCAACATTGTATGGCTTGCTGTTATGCAAGACTTCACCTGTTACTGATAATCCTGATTCCTTAATATTTAGATTTCCATTATTATAATCTGCATTATTAACAACGCCGGCATATTGCAATCTTTTTCTTATGCTATCTCTTCTCTTGTTTGGATAATCGTTTCCTGGATCATATATATGATATGAATCTATTCCCATATCTGCCAACTGTTTGGCCACAGCATAATACTTCTTGATACATATGATAATATGCAATTCTTCTGCTGGTATCTCCTTTAATATATCAGGTGAATTAACAGGTATACCTTTAATATCTGTTCCCCACATAAAGCTATTATTGTCAATAACAGAATACACTTCATAACAACCATCAAATTCATCTAAGAATCTGTTCGTAAATATGCCTGAACCAAACAATACGAGCTTCTTTCTCTGATTACCTTCCTCATCATCAAGTCCTTTAAATATATCAACAAACATATCCTGGTAAGTCTTAGCATCATAGTTAATCTTTTCTCTGTTTGTAAATAGATTCCTTCCATTCACACGTCTGTTACGATAATATGTTTCTAACTCAGCCTGATTACGAAGCTTCTGAGTAAACTTAGACGACATACGAGACCATATATCCTCACATTCTGTAAGTCCGAATCTATCCATTATCTCTTTACGTGGTATAAGCTGTTCGAATTCGCTGTCTGTTCCATCATATATCAAAGATAAAGAACGATGCAGAATAGCCTTGGCTGGACAATTTTCTATGTAGAATTCCTGATCATAATATATAAATCTGTCCCTTGGATTCTTCCTGCTTCCATCATAAAAACAATTCAGAGGAACCATATCTATATATCCTTTTTCAAGAATGATACCTAAATCCCTGCCATTAGCACTGTTCTTATCTTTCTCTGATATGATGTCTGTATGCTTAGAGGAAGATAATATAAGTTCATACATATCCTCTATAGCCTTATAGAATTCTTCCTTATCCTTTTTAGCCAGTTCCTTAAGAGCTATCATAGCAACCGTTGCATCAACATATGGCATAATAAACTTATCATCTTCTATATAAGAATCAACAACCTGTATTCCCCTGCTTCTTAGTTCTTCATGGTTATGCTGCATCTGCTTAAGCTTAACTATCCCCTCTTCATATATAGCCTTTTTATACACAGTACTCAACTTTTTTTTGTTACCGGATGATATTTTCTCATCATCATAAATATTATCTGTCAGCTTTCCACTACCACCACAACAACATATACCAGTAACCAGTGCATTTTCTCTTCCTCTGTCCATAGACAATGTAACATGCTGAGTATCATCATAAGTACCATCCATACTGCACTCTATAATATATGCATCAGCCATGGCATGAAACATCCCATTCTTAACAAGGTCTGTATACAGATATTCCTCATTAATAAATACACACTCCGGGTGCTCATATACTGGAAAATATCTTATAGCCAGCTCCTCCTGTGGATTATACCCCTCTGCATAAACAAGCTGTACTTCTCTAAGATTCGGCATAACTGCATAAAACTTATGATTCACAAGTCCACTTTCATCCAACATGTTTCTTAGCTCTGCACCAGAATAACACCTTCCTGCTATTTCCTTTTTATCAGCCTGTTTCATACCTCTATAATTCTCTATTCCATCAAAGCTATGATTGGTATACGGATCTCTCTCTCCACAAAAATATTTAATAGCCAGTCGGTTCTCGCAGCCAATCAGCAACCTTCCTGATGACTTAAGCAATGCCTTTAATGTACTTAATAGTTTGTGTGGATTATCACATTTCTCCAGCACATCCATACCAACTATATAGTCATATCTTGTTCCACTCCAATTATTACATGACATATCAGCACAATTCTGTATATCAGAGGCTGCTACCACATCAACACACCTTCCAAAAGTCATCAGTAGTTCCTGTATAGCACTATTTTTTTCGCCATCATATATATATAATATATCTGTGTCTTTCTTAAAGCCGTACCATAACAACGCTGCCTTTGGAAACTCAGATATGATTGCTTTTACTGATATGTCTTTTGATGTATTATTCTTAGACAATGTACTATTAGATATATTACTCATTATATTTTCTCCAATCTATTCCACTGTTATATATGGCAGTTCTTCTACCTTAAATTTTTTCTTAATAACCCATACCGTCATCATTCTCTCTGCAAAAAAGCCAATAACCCTCTTACTATAAGCATTATACACAGACACATCTATATTGCACGCTGCAGGTATGATAAAAGAAAACAACCATTGACAGTACTCGTCAAACACACTCCATGTAGTGGCAAACATATTGCAGGGATAAAAATAATGTAGTCCCATAACATAATCAAACACATTCACATCCTCCGGATGTACCTTTATAAGAGCCTCCCTGACCTTATTATATCCACAATCATAAGCCATATCTTTACAGACTATAACTGCTGCTATGTTACTCCATACTATATTAGACTTTATCTTGCTTAGTACACTTCCTATACCATATATGACGATTCTGCTCATCGTGCCTTATCCTCCATGATGCTGATTACCTTCCTACTATTAATTCAAAATATCACATAACAATATGATATCAATACATCCGGCTGCCGCTCTATTTCCATTACATACAGCTAACAAATATATTTATATTCCATCTAACTAACATTAAAGCCTTTAGAGCTATTATACTCTAAAGGCTTTAATATTAGCAAATGCATTTTGTTTATATGTGTTATTATGTAAACTATTGCAAGCATATTATTAAATCATTTTTAACCGAAACAATAATAATGCTACAATATCTTTTAAAGCACCTAGATTTGAGCGTTTATCATTAATCAAATACCATACCTAATTTGAATGATTCTATTGCAAGTTCTATAACTTGAGGATTACATTCCCGATATTTAAAGTAATATAATAATAAATCGCTATATTCCTTTAGTTGACCATAATATTTTTTATCAATATATTTCTTACTATCTCCTGCCATGCACTCATTAATCATAAGATATGCTGCAAATCTTTCATTAACAAAAATATCCTTTTCAACATCTGAATATTTTATAAACTGCAATGGTTTTCTTCTTACAATCCAAGCAACAGTATATGCAACCATCTTAGTTGGTCTGGCTAAATCAACATCATGAAACTGCTTGAGTCTGTCTATATCTGCATAATAATCCAGTATAACATTCAACATGATTCTTTCGTTGCATTCTACATTATCAGAATATCCTGCTTCTTCAATAAATTCATTTGCAGTCTTAATCAATTCATTAAGTCTTGTTTCAAATTTCTTCTTCTTTTCAGGAGTATCTATATATTTATTATAATTATATTCATTACTTTCCATATGATGTTAACTCTCCTAATAATCTTAAATCATCAGTATTCTGATTGTTCGTCATAATTATATATGCAACATCTTTTTTCATATTTTCCCTTGCATGCGAAAAATACTCAACCTGTCTTTCATCACTTAGTGCTAACGATGTATTAGACAAAACATCTATTGTGTGTTCACCAACTGCAACTTCATTAATCAACTGAGCAACCCTTTTACTTATAACTGCATCCTTAAGCTTATCCATTATTGCATTCCTTTCCTTAACATACTATCGCACACATAATCTTTAGCATCAATCTTATCTGGTAATTCTGCATATTCATCAGTACTTTCTTTTTCAATAATATGCTCGCTTTTCATTGAAATATTCGTCCAATCTATATACTCGTCATCATCATAGTATCTGCCACAGTCTTCCCAGCCATCTCTAAGTTGTTCGCATGTAGATATAAGTTCATCAACTGAATCCAATAACTGTGCCAATGTACCTGTATACCTTATAAGAAATTTATTATCTTCTCTGTATGGATACTTAACTCTATGATCAAATTCGCCATACACCTCTTCTGCTAATGTTCTTACCTGAATCTCACAATATACTCCATTAAATCTTACTATATAATGCTGTGATCTATATCCTCTATTACTATGTTCTTTATATATCTTATCTTTATATATATCACGGTCACCATATCTTGTATATGCTATTGGTCTTTCCGCCATACATATATCATCTGACTTACCAGATTGAAACAGCTTACTAAGGAAATCATAAATCTGTTCCCACTCTTCTTTCTTAAATATAAGTAATCTGATTCCTATAGTGTCTCTGATAATCTGCATATAATTATCTTTTGAAATACCTTCATATTTATGACTATGCTCTTTTCCTCTTTTACGAATTATCTTTTCAATAAGATGTTCTGCATCCTTAACTCTGCCTCGTATGGAATGATATGGCAATGAAGATTCTGAACCAAATTCACTTTTTATATTATCAACAATATATGTTTCTAATTTCACACACACTTCATTTAATTCCTGCTTGTGAACTGTATAATCCTCATATATTTCTTCCAATACATCCCAGTTTAAGTCAGACTTTTCAAAAGTTTCATTTAAATTATACTTTTCTAAATAATCATCTTTATCTAACATACACGCCTTCCATTTATGTATCTTAGGCAAACCACCTCTTTTCTCCAACTGAACTATATGATTTGCTTTCAATTAATGTTCAATGAGTATATTTTATACTCTATAACTAGACATTTCAAGTGTATTATAATATTTTTGAATAACCCGTTCTTTCGTTCTTCCATATACTATATGAATCATTTATCATATATCTGATTCCATTGTAATAAGACACACCTAATGTTTCTTCCAGCTTGAATTATATTATTTAATGATTTATTATTAGTATATCATTTAAGAATATGAGGAAAGTATATGAGAAAAATTTCTGTTATAACACCATGTTACAATGTTGAACAATATATAAAACAATTCCTTGATTGTATTGTTAATCAGACTATAGGCATAGAGAATATAGAGCTTATACTTATAGATGACTGTTCAACAGACAGTACCTCTGATATTATAAGAGAATATGAACAGAAATACCCAGATACTATTATTGCCATATTCAATGAAAAGAATGTCAAACAGGGTACATGCCGCAACATAGCTCTTGATAACTATGTTACCGGAGATTACTTCTGTTTTATTGACAGCGACGATATAGTTCCACCTTATTATCTTGAATATTTATACAACACAGCTACATATTGTCATGCTGATGTTATCCAGCTGAATTTCTCATATAACTTAGCTGATATACCAGAATCACCTGAACTTCTTACATATGACACATATATCTGTGACACCACAGATAAAAGGAGACAGCTCATAATAGGAGCTGATTATCTTAATGAAAGCTGTACATGTAAATTCATACTCAAATCATATTACGACCGTTATCACTTTCACTTTGCTGAAGGCGTTGCATATGAAGAACCCTTGTTTACACATCCTATAAAGCACACAGCTGATGTTATATGCCGTATAAATGAACCTTTGTATTATTATCGCTATAATCCTAACGGAACAATAATATCATATATGCAGAATTATGATACCATCTACCAGCATATGCTTGTGCAGCTTGAAACTTTCAACTATGTTAAGAATAATCTTGCTAATGACAAATATATACATGAAATGGAATTATACTTTATACACTCATTCTGTTATGAAACAATCATGTTTTTAAACACACGTCATATGCCTGTATCTACAGAGCTTTTTCGCTATATGTGCTCTGTAACCAATATGATTATACCTGACATACCATCCAATCCATATTTTGGCATCAATGGAACATATTCATATAAAACCGTTGCTGATTATATTGACGCATACAACCACGGTGCAGATATTAACGAAATAATAAATCAATTGAAAGAAATCTAATGGAGAATATACATATGAAACAACCAGCTGATACAGAAGAATACGTTGAATCATCTATCCTGGAAGATGAACAATGGCACAAAGAATATGATGAATCACTTCTATCCCTGACTGATTCAATTAGCCATTTTCTTAAAGTTAATACAGTTAATTCATTATATACACTTTGTACATTCCTCACTACTCCTGACATAATAAAAACTTTCCGGAATATACCGGATATTGCTCATTGTTTAGTAGCTGCCAACATAACTGCTACTGAATTCAACAATAATATAACTACAACGTTATACCTTAAAGATACATACGACATATCCGGAGTTATTAAAAAAAACAATTATTATAAGTTCTTACTGCTTAATATAGAATACAATGTAGACAGAAATAATGCTCTAAATAACCTGACTAATGACATACGCAATAAAAAAATATCTCATATTGCAATTGAACAATTAGTTAAAACAACTTCACTTAATAGTAATTATGTCTTAGATTGCCTGTCAAATCAACTAAGCCGGGATATGTCCATTAATGATGACTATACTATTACAGATTTTAAAACACCTGCTATAATAGATTGTAATATTCCCCAAACTAATACATACACTTTTAAACAACTTTATGATATAACAGATAATATAACATATAACAATAGCCAGTTCTGTTTTATAATATGCTCTAATAACAATCAATACGAAACAGAATGTATTAAATACATCAATAATCTTACAATTCCAGATGGTTATACAATAGATATCATCGTAGTCCACAATGCTTCATCTATGACATCTGGTTACAATAAGGCTATGCTTGCATCACATGCCAAATATAAAATATACCTTCATCAGGATGTATTTATTCTTAACAAGAACTTTTTATCAGATATTCTCAGAGAATTCAAGAATCCATGTACCGGAGTGATAGGAATTGTAGGCTCTGAAAAACTACCACAAACCTGTATTATGTGGTATGGCTGGCGAATAGGTCATTTTATCTCCAACAACATATATCACACTACCGACTCTGTCCTTGAAGATATAAAAACTCCAACACGGGTAGAAGCAATTGATGGTTTCATAATGATTACCCAATATGATATACCATGGCGAGAAGATATTTTTACTGGCTGGGATTTCTATGATATATCACAAAGTTTTGAGTTTAGAAAAAGGAATTATGATGTTATAATTCCACCATCTGTCCATGCCTGGTGTTTCCATGATGATGGCATAATGAATCTTGATTCTTACTATAATACAAGGAAAATATTCATGAAAGAATATGCGGATATGCTGCAATAGCAACATATCCGCATATCATATAAACTATAAACACCAGTCACTTTTAAGAATTGGTTCTTGTGATATTCCCCATTTAAAGGCTGCATCTTCTCCACAATATCTACACGATTCCATAGGCTGGATAAGCCTGTCCTTAATCTTCCATCCATCAAGTCCCGGCTCATATATATCTATACAATCATTCTTATCCATTTCTGGAAGTTTCTCATTATATCTTTCATTAAAATATTTGTTCAGAAACGGAGTGCAACACGCTGCCATCATTCCTCTTGATAAAAAAGTGCAATTTCTTCTCATACACTGATTAAATATCACTTCCTTATCTGAATCACCATGAATATTAATATGCTTAGCAAAACTTTCTTTTTCCAATCTCAATTCTGCGTTCAATTCATGTTCTTTTATAAAAGTAATAATCTTATTATTATCCAGACATTCATAATCTGATATAGATATTAACACGTTATTATCTTTAATAATCTGAATCAAATCATCGGATATCGATAATAATAATATTCCATTAGTAACAACTGTGATACAGGCATATGGAAATGCATCTCTTGCTGATATTATAAAACTTCCAATGTCTTTATTAAGTAAAGGTTCGCCTCCAAGCAGATATATTGTTTTTATCTGTGAAAAATACTCAGATAGTTTATGTATATCTTTATTAAACTGTTCATAATCAGCATACACAGGGCTACTAACCAGATTAGAAAAATGAGCACACCCCCTGCAATTCAGATTGCAGTGATCTGCAAGATGGAACTCTATCTGATTAAGCACCGGACCGATATCTGAATACCTTTTTATACATTCATTTTCTTTTATATTTTCTGGAATTATATATATATCAGGAATTCCAATCTGTTTTAAAATATTGGTATAGTACGTATTTTCCGGTTCAGTCTGCAATACGCCATCTATCTCACCTTTATTATACATTTCCAGTAATTCACTTAATGAATATGTAACATCTGAGTCTGTATATTCACCTAGGCATACATCAGATAGACCCACTACCGAATCTGCTGCATTATACTGCTGCAATCTCTCCAGCGTATGATTCCAACTGGCTGCCTGTCCAAATAGCACTAATCTCATAGATATTCTCCTGTTTTCTTTACACTATATTTAACAACTTGGATAATATAATACTTCTTCACTACTATTCTCAAACATCCTGTAGTAAATACATATATTGATTTATTATTCACAATATAATACAGTTTCATTAATAAGATTAGTATAATGTCTTAGCCACATCTTATAGTCTGGATTGAGTGATAATATGTATTCAGGTATTTCAAATATATCCTCTGGCTTATGATATACACAGATAGCTAGCTTAGGCTTATACTTTCTGATAGTCTCCGTACATCCTTTCAGTGCTGCAAGTTCAGACCCTTCAATATCCATCTTGATAAATGTTGGTGCCTCATGAGTTTTGAAAAAATTATCAAGCTTTATTACATCAACTTCAACATCTCCTTTTTCACTAATTTGGGGACAGCTACTATTGGTACTAAAATACAACTTTGAATTACTATCATATACGCCATAATTGAATATAGCCCAATTATTATACCCTGATTTTTTTATGATATCTTTACAATGTTCATACTGCTTAGGCTCAGGCTCGAAAGAATATATCTGCTTGTATTTATTATTACCGTATTTAAAATATTGAAATACTGAATTACAATCAAAACACCCAACATCTGCAAGCACTTCCTCATCTTCAAATTCAAATACATCATAATACTGTTTAGAATCTGCTCCTGTGTATTTGTTCAATATATTTCCTGCATTAAGTATGTTAGTAACCCCAAGTTTTCTTAACTCTTCCTCTATTTCTGAACCATATAACATAGAACTTATAACAAAAACTGCATGAGGATACTTATTTACTGCTTCACTTCTTGATAATAATGGTATATCCCAATTTTCAGCACCACTTTTACTTCTATCACATACACATTTCCAATGAATATCAGAGAATGTGTTTTTTATACTTTTTCCATAATATCCCGCACCATCAATTATTAAATCATATTTATTAATATATATATCAAGTGTTTTTCTTAATTCACTAAATATATCCACTCTATCCTTAGTAATGGCTGGTATATATTTATAATCATAAGTCAAAGCATTCATTATTTTACAATCGTATATCTTTCTTGATAAATCATCTTGCATTCGACTCCTGATTTTATTAGTCATATTAATTATGTCATTGTATACTTTCATTGTTTCTAATCTCCTGAATTATCTTCTCTGCCTTCTTAATTGCCTTCATCATATATTCACCTCTACGGAGATGTTTTCCAACTGCCATAGCATTATTTTTCATAATTTCATAATCACTTTCACTTATAGCAGCCAACTTTACTGGTAACTCATATAATGAGCTAATTGTTAATCCTACGTTATTTTTTCGTACAAATTCTGCCTCAGCTGCCTCTGACCATATAATAACTGGTAAACCTACTGCAAGATATAATGAAAGTTTATGTGGATTATTTACCTTAAGATATTCTCCTGTTAAACCACTACAAGTATCAAGTGAATCTCCATCCCAGACAAGCCCATATCTTCCCTGTAGATTCTTAATTAATTCTTCCGGCAAGAATGTTCCAAAATAATTAATATTATTATAATTATTATAATCGCTGTAATTAGCACCAAATAAGTTAAATGTAACATCACTAATTTCATTAAGATGATAAATATATTCCGATTTAGTAATATCTAAATTTCCAGCAATTATAATCCCATTATCTTTATTTATTTCTACCGGACTTTCAATTAAGTAATCAAATATCTCTAACGACACCACTCTATCATTTGGAAAACCTCTGGATATAAGAATTTCTTTCATTTTATTATTATGAACAATCCATACATCCGGCATTGTCCGCAGCATTTCATACTGTTCTATATAACTTTCTGTAATATTTCTTCTTAGAATTTCTATATCATGAATAACACATATAATCTTAATATTCTTTTCTGTTTTTAAATTATTAATTCTATATATTTCTCCTGAACTATCAGAAATAGGATATTGTATTAAAACTAATGAATTATCTGTTATTTCATCACAAGCATTAATCCACTCTGTTTCTGTTTGTTTCTGGCCATTTCTCATAGTTCCACGTACAATTGGTAATGCCTTATATCCACTGTCAACTGCTATCGTCGCTACGTCTAAAGGTGCTTTATGCCCTGCATTATAATCCTGCATTCTAAACTCCACTATTTGATACCTTCCTGTTAATTTATTATCATTAAAATTATCTTTTACAGTCATCTTACAGTATACATAATAAGGCAGCTTATCTAATTCACAACGATTTTCTAATTCTTTTTCAACCTCAGTATAGTCAAAACATGTAATTAATAAAATACTATTCCTGTCCACTTCTTTTATAAAAGACTCTAATGGCATTACTGTTATTATTTTATCATGTGTATTTATATATGTATCACTTGCATTTTTATCTATAACTGCATTTATGTTTATCTCTGGGTATGAACTTAGAAAATCTTCAAACACTTTTCCTGCACCATAACAAAACAATTTTTTATTTTTTACTTTATTAATAAAATCTGATATATTGGCTTTCCTTTTATTCATTTATTAATGCACTCCATACATCCCGTACTTATACGTAAAATTCATGAATTGATAATGGTTTCATAGCTATTATCTTTTGAATATCTATTCCTAATTCTACCAACTCTTCCTTAATCTCATACATAACCTTTTCATTATACACAGCAATAATTACATAATCGAATGGATAATCCATTACATCGTCTAGAGAACTAACATTAACTCCCATCCATTCTTCTTTTAATGCATAATTCTTATCTACCCATATATAATCTATACATAATTTTTCTCGTATAATTTGTCTGATATAATCTTTTCCTACATTACCAGCACCATAAACAATAATATTCCTATTACTTATCTGAGCTTTGCATGGAATAATATAATTAATATTATCTATGATAAATCCCATTTTTTTCGGTGCTATTCTTATATGCATATTAATCCACTTTTCTAATTGAGGTATTAACTGATCTTTATACTGGCTTTTTTCAAAATCCTCTTTCAATGATAAATACATTCTGTTAACACTTATTAGAAAATCATCATGAACAACATGCGTTATTGATGATTCATTCTCTCTGTAGTAATATCCTTTATATTTAGTTATTGTAACCTTGTTACATCTTAATATATATTTATATACAAACTCAGCATCTTCCCCGTAATATACATAATCATCAACTGTATCCATCATTTTTTTTACAATATCTGTTCTAAATAGCTTTATTGTTATATGTGTTACCAAGCCATTTTTTGATGTGCCTTTTTTATATATCATATTATTAATAACTTCACTTTTAAAGGATATATCATATATCCCCTCATCAATTTCGTCCTCCCATATCCTGTCTTTAAGTATAAGAGCTGAAGTAACCATATCAGAATCCCCTATATTATTAAGCATCGTTTGTATATAATCCTTTGCTATATAATCATCTGAATCAATAAATGTTATATATTCTCCATGTGCATTTCTTATTCCCTGCTTTCTTGCCAAAACAACCCCTTTATTTGATTGACTAATAACTGTCACTCTATTATCTTTTCTGGCATAATGGTTACAGATTTCCTGACTATTGTCTGTCGAACCATCGTTCACTAATATTATTTCAATAAATTTATATGTCTGATTAATAATACTCTCTAAACATTCATCTAAATAAAGATTGCTGTTATATACTGGAACAATTATACTGACAAGTCCTTTTTCCATATTTCTATTCTCCTAGATGCTTATTAATAATATACTCATATATAGAATTCTTTGAATAATTATTACCATGACGTGTCAATTTTTGAATAAATCCACCAGATATATATTTCTTATAATTATTTTCATCGAATGGTTCATTCAAATGCTTTGCTAATTCAATTGCATTTATATTATTGCATGGAACACTATTTAGTTTATTCTCCACTTCTCTTATTTCATTACTCGCTATAGCTGTTAAATAATCTATCATCAAATAATATGGTATTGTGTCATATTGTTTATAAAAATAGAAAAAAGCTTCCATCACGAATTTAAACATTTCCTGTCCTGCATATTTAGCATATAAAAACCATCCAGCCCAACATGACTTTGAACCAAACTCATGTGTTTTTATATTTCTTGTATAAATATCATAATTGAATACATCTAATGGAATATCGTCATTCATATAAATAGTTGAATCCAACCACATCCCACCATACTTATATAACAATGAATGTCTTATAATATCTGAAAGTGTAGCTAATGATATGCATTCTTTATTAACCTTATCCAATATATACTTAGGAATTTCTATATAATGTTGAAAATTATACTGGGTAATTATAATTATGGACATTCCTTGAGGAATATGTGTCTCCCAGCTTTTCCAACATGCCTGTACAAGTTCTGGTGCTTCCCCCCCACCTTGCCACCAACATGTCCATATTGTTGTATTTCTTAACTGTGGTACATTAATATTTAAACATTTCTTGGGATATGAACTTACAAAAGGTTCTATCATTTGATTTACTCTTTTCAAAGGATATGCGTTTACTAATTCATAATCTATTGCATAAATATTAATAGCTTGAAATCTTGACCTTAATATATTCTCAATCTCTTCAATATAAAGTTCTGATACTGTTAATATTACTACATCATCTTTTTTTAAATAAACTTCCTTAACATCAACAACTGGTATTCTTCTTATATAACTCGGATTTCCCTCCTTATGCGTTACAATGATATTACTGATGTTTAAATCAATTTGTAATTCATTAATAGCCTGTAAAAAATAATTCATTCTTACACCCGCACCATATAAATTAACACTTCCATGCGTCATTTCTATATTTATTAATTTTTCCCATGTATTTATAATTTTTATATCATCCATATCATCCCCACTCCTAAACACTATATTGCATATAATACTGTATCTGCATCGCAAAAGGTGTAATGTCTTAAATAAAAAGTATATGAGTCATCCATATCTAAAATCATTTTAGGAATTTCATAAATATCATCATTACAATGATAAACACATATTGCCATTTTAGGATGATATGTAGTAATCAATTTCTTAGCTCCAATTAGAGCATTCTGCTCTGCTCCCTCTATATCCATTTTAATAAAAGTAACTTTTTCATCTTTAATTGCACTATCTAAATCAACTACATTTACAATAGAAGTTCCCTCTTCATCTATTTTAGATGAACCTGAACCATTTGCCTTGAATTTCAGTTGTGTAGTTTCATTCCAACATCCTGCTTTTATCAATTTAGTCCAACATTCGCATTTTTCTAAATTATTTTTACATTTGCTATAATTATCATCATCAGGTTCAAATGCATATATTCTGGAATTCCTACTATTACTCCATTTGCTAAACAAAACTGATGTAAAGCCATTACAACTACCAACATCTAAAAATACTTCTTCATCAACATGCTGTAACTGTGGCAAATCAAAATATTGATTTTTATACATAGTACTTGAGTATTTCCCAATATTAACGATATATTTTTCATCAATTTCATCATCTAATAATTGTTGTTTCATCTCTATATAATAATCTAGGGATGATATAATTATTATATCCCCTTCTTGATATTGATATTCATTGTACTGTAATATTGGAATACCTTTTAAACTATTCTCTTTAGGATAATTATCTATAATGCATTTCCAATTAATATCACCTAACAAATTAATTAACCATCTTGCTCCCATTCCACTACCAAAAAGTACAAAATTGCATTTTTCAAATTGATTAATATCATGTATTATTTGCTTTGCACCTTCGGAAGTTTTGACAATTTCTGTACATTCATCTTCACCTTCCAGCATAGAATACTGCAATCGAAGTTTAAATAATTTTTTTGACAAATCATCTCCCATATGTCTTAGTATTAATTGTATTGTATCTATGTTCATATTTAATTGATTGATTCTATGTACCATAATATCCTACTCCTATTAATGTTTATATTACAATAAATTCATTCATATGTCTTACATTTATAAATTTCTTTTGTCTCGTACAATTATTAATTTCTACTATTTCAACATACTTTCTACTACTTAGGCTCTTATAGTCTAATATAAGTTATATATGACCTTAATTATGAAAAAGATTTTCAATTATTTTACATCTATAACATGTTATATATCTCTAGTTATACATACAATATTAAATACAAAATTATTATTACACGCTTTCAGAAAATGTATCAGAACGTTCTTTATCAAATATTTCATTGCATGTTATAAAAGTAACTAAATCTCCTGTATCACTTAAATACCTTATTTTTACGCTCTTCTAACGTATATCCAGGATTATCATTTACAATTTGTTTCAATATATCTCCATCTAGCAAAACAACATTATCTTGTTGTCTTTTTAGTTCATAATATAATTTATTTCCAATTGTAGATTTTCCTGCACCTGATAACCCTGTAATCCAATATAATACACCTTTAAGCATCTATAACTCCTTACAAATCTTAATAATTCTATAGCTCAAGGATAATTTTATACTAAAATTGGTAGTGTACACATAATTTTGCTTTCTAAAACACCCATTGACTTTAAATCTTCATATATATTTCTGAGTATATTTTTATCCGAATTTGCTATAACAACATAATCATATTCTATTTCTTTAATTTTTTCTATTTTACTCACTTCACAATATTCATATTTTTTTTCTTTATATTTCTTGTCAACCCACGCTACAATTTCTATATTCTTATATCTACTCAAATCAGCATAATAATCAACACCTACGACTCCTGCACCATATATAACAACCTTTTTATTTTGTAACTTATAAACATCCGGAAATTTATATTTCTGCACCAATAATCCTGCATCACTTTTTTTAAGTATATCAATAACTAAATATTTCAACATATTTTCCATAACATCTTTAAGTTCATCATATATTTTGTAAGTTTTAAACAGATTAACAAATGCACCATATAAATGAATAGAATTTATATAACTATTAATTGAATATTCATGAGACAATGAATTACTTCTTGTACGATAATTGTAATAAGCTCTATTTACACTTATAACACTTGCTTTTTCACATATACACGCAACAAAGCACAACCAATCTTCCCCAAAAGATTGATAGTTTGGCACTAATTCATAACTTTTCTTTACAATTTCTTTTCTAAAAAGCTTATTACATAAATTATGCGATACTCTATTACTAATATCTAAATCCAATAAATTATATTTAATAATTTCAATTTCACTATAATTTTTATCTACTAGATTAAAATCTGGCGATAACATCTTAGGAATATTGGAAATCTTAAGACCACTATTAACTATATCAACTTCTGACTTAATCGCAACTTTCATCAGTTCTTCATACATTTTCTTATCAATATAATCATCACCATCTACAAATGCTATATATTCTCCATTTGCAATTTTCAATCCTTCTTTTCTTGCTTTCACTAGTCCTTCATTATCCTTATGAATAACAATTATTCTATTATCTAATTTTTCTAATTCATCGCAAATTTTTCCACTACCATCAGTAGATCCATCATCTACTAATATAATTTCCAATTTTTCATAAGTCTGCCCTATTATGCTTTCCAAGCAATCTCTTAAATATTCTGATACATTATAAATTGCTACAATAACCGAAATCAACACATCATTTGTCATATATTATTTTTCCCTTCCTATATTATCAAGCCTTAAATCATTAATTTTTCAGGCTTTTCTTTAAATTTTTACCTCGTAAAACAGAGCAATAAGTGTATGACAGTCATTGTATCTTGTACTGAACAGCTAAAAATGGTGCAGTTTATAAAGCGTCCCCCTTGGTCTGCTTTATAAAGGCTATAAATCCTCTGTTAACTATGATGGTGAACCTTCCGTGTCTAATGGTATCGTGTACCAACTTCCTTCGTCCCACCTGTTCATACACTGAGTGCCTACTAAGCTTTCGAACAGGGTCATGCCCTACGGAGTGAATTACTGCAGGCTACAGCTCTTGTTTGTATTTTGATATTACTGACCTGCTCATTCCACAGGGTACGGTTATTCCGTGGACGTATCCCCCTGCTTCATTTTCTACTGGTCTTTGTGCTGATGCAGTTGTCCATGCAACTCCATCGTTATCGGGTTTCTTTCCAGAACCCTGCCCGGTCTCGGCATTATCCGGAACCCGGCAAGGTTCTGGAATTATCATTTTGATGTACTTATGCAGCAAGTACTTCCTGCTTTTCCTGCCGTTTAATGTCCGTAAGCATCTTTTTCGGATCATACGCAGTTCCCTTCTTCATAATCGTATAGATGATTCTCAGAAGCTTGCAGGCAATCACGATCAGTGACTGCATCTTTTTGAGCGGATTCTTTGTTCGGGTCGTGTAGTATATGTGAAGCTCCTTAAATTCATCAGCATGTGCTACCGCTGATTTTGCTGCCTGGAACAACCAGTATCTGAGTCGTTTGCGTCCTCTGTGACTGATCTTGGTTTCTCCCTTATGCTTTCCTGAACTGCATGCTACAAGCCCTAATCCGCTTAGTTTCTGTATTTCCTTCACATCATCAAATCTTGAGATATCGCCCATCTCTGCAAGGATTCCGGACAGTGTGTTTTCTCCAATCACGGATATCTCCAAAATGTTGCCTGTATGCGGTATTTCCTTGCATTTCTGGTTGATTAGCTTCTCTATAACAGCAAGATCTTCATCCAGTTCCGTAAGCTTCTTAACAAACCACTGTACAGCCATTTTTGCTGCCTCCGCTCCATCCCTGATACCAACACTTGATCTTGCATACCCTAAGATTTCTCCTGACCTGCTATAGCCACGTCCTCTAAGCTTAGCTTCGTGCCAGATTTGTCTTATTCCGTCTTCGTCAAGTGCTTTTAAATCATCCGGAAATGGTGCAGATTTCAACAATTCCAGACTGAATGCACCATCTACCTTTCCAAGTGCATCCTTATATTCTGGAAAATAAATCTTCATTTCCCTATGCATACGGTTGATTGCCCGGATTCTGTCCTCATTCAGCTGGTCTCTGAACATGGATAACCTGCGAAGCTCCGCATAAAGCTTCTCAGGAAGGTACGGCATACCGAAGTTACCGTCCTTGACAAGGTTAGCAATCAGTTTTGGTTCTTTTGTGTCATCCTTTAACTAGCTGTTATCTTCAATCTCTTTTGTCTGCTTCACAGCATATGGATTTACCTGAACAACGCTGATTCCGTTAGAGATTATCCATGTAGCAAGACAGAACCAGTAGTGACCGATCGGCTCTAAGCCAAGCACTATCTGTTTCTTGTCATGTTCCGCAGCTATTCTTACTGCCCATTCCTTTGCACTCTAAAATTCCTCTGAATCATTGCTGAACGGAAATGCGGACTTACTGAGTTCTCTGCCTCTGGTATCAATTGCCCTCAGATAGTGTGTTTCGCTGCCTACGTCTCATCCTAAGATAAGCATGTCATCACTGATGAATGAGAGTTTTTCGTTCTTGTCGAACTTGCCTTTGGTTTCTAACTCACGCCAGGTTGATGCTGTTAAATTTAACTTGATTACCTCAACTTTTTTCAAAAGCTTCTGCTGTTCAAAAATATTTGCTGTTACTACTTGATTTTTCTTCTTTGTGCCTTTAACATTCATTTTAGATACCTCTTGTATTCTTTAGATTTTTACCAACTGGCAGGTCAGTAATAATCTAAATGTACTTGAGGTATCTTTTTATGTCAATCTCTTGACTTATTTAAAGTATACAGGAAGCTTTTCTACATTTCTATTAACCTAATTTTTGTATAGTCAACAATAATATAATCCATATACAAGTTCGCATGACCTAGTTTATTTTTTTCAATTTTAAACAAGCATTTAAAACTACGTTTATAATTTACTGTTTGTCCATCCAATATTATATTTGTAATTATTCACGGCATCGCCGTGAATAATCTAGGATTAATTATATTTTTCTATATAATTTCGAATTTTATTTATTTGACAATATATTTTATCATTTTTTGTCTTATCATTAACCCAAGATTCATCATAATGATGTATACTAATTGTATTATCTGTAATATATAAATCACCATTTTTATATCCTTGCGGATCCAAATAATCTGTTGATAATATCAAATTATTATCGTATATTTGTGTAATATTATTACATTGGATACCCAATGTTTTTAGCGTTGTGGTCTGATAATATGGCGACGCTTTCATATTCATATTTCCATCTTTATCTATAAATTCAAGTTCATCATATATTTCTTTCATTTTTCCTACTAGTAAATTGTTTTTTACAGCTCCGAATCCTAATCCCAAGTTAATCCAAAAATTTCTTTGAAATCCCATGTATCCATTATAATTCAATAAATCATCTGGGCGCTTAATTAATTCAACATCTGTGTCCAAATAAATACCGCCATAATTATATATTATATCCAATCTAGCATAATCTGGCACAAACCCCCATTTTTTATTCATGTATGCTTGATACATATATTTATTTTTAGTCCAATCATAATTACTTTCATCCCATCTTATTATTTCATAATCCGGACATAATTCTTTCCAACTATCTAAACATCTTTTATTACTGTAAGGCATATCATTTCCACCAAACCAACAGTAGTGAATTATTTTAGGAATACTCTTTTTAGATACATCTGCTTTAATATTGAATCTTGAAGAGTCACTAACTGTTAATGACATAATTACATATACATAACATTCAATATTTATATTACTGAGTTTGTTTTCTAATTTATTATATATTTCATAGCAATAATTCGAACAAATTAATATTAGTTCCTTTTGAGGATTTAATTTTTCTAATCTCTCCTCACTCTCACACTTTATGTTAAATTTACCTATTTTAATTTCTTCCAACTTTTTATATGTATCTATCACACAAGTAATTCTACTTAAAAAAGATTCATTCATTGTTAAAAACATATCTTTGAATAGCTCACCAGCACCATAACAAACTATATTTTTATCTTGAACCTTTTTTTCAAACTCTTTAATAGTAACATTTTTTAATTTCATATTTTCTCCAATTTATTTAGAATGGGATTATTTTCACCCTATCCCTATTTATTAACTAATTACCACTCGTCAATATTATTTTACTTATATATCTATTTTTATAACTTAAAGCGCTTTATTATACACTTTGTACTAGACATAAAACTAATCTTTATAAATCATTTTTATTTAATTGTCTTGCTGATTCAATTTTCTTAGACCGTAAATTAGAACCATTGCAATAATTACATGCTGTCAATGATTTTACATTTTTTAACAAACGTTTTATTTTTTCCCTTTCCATTTCTATATTACTAATTTCCATTGAAAAATCCATATATTCTGAAATATTGTTCTTAAAATAACCTAATCTTTCGCCATGTGCTGATCTAGGACATAAAAATAACTTTCCTCTATAAAAAGTATAACATTTTGCCATATTGCATTCTGAAAAAAATTTACATAATTGCTCATATGTATATTTACGTTTGCTACAATCTCCCAAATCATTCCACTCATAATATTTATGGATATAAAATGTAATACTTTCATGTCTAAATATTTCTTCTAAATCTATAATATTTTTACTTACTTTACCATAGTCTGACATATGAACTGATACTTTATTATTTTTTAATGCATTAATAATATTCTCAGATGGAACAATTGTAGAATTAGTATATATAGTAATTCTTTTGATTTTATCATTATTGGCATAATAATTTATTAACTTGTCTATGTTTTTTACTATAAAAGGTTCTCCACCTAATATTCTTAATTCAACTAATGTATCTATCAGTGTCAAAAAATGATCAAAAGAAAAAATTATATCATCTATATCTATATCTTCAGGTTTCGTATAATATTGCATCAAATTAGCACAATCCTTACATCTAAGTGTACATTTTTCTGTTACTACTATTTCTACATGACCAATAATCAATCCGTCTTTTTTGTAGCTGTTAATGACATTGCTATACTTTTGAATATTATTTTTCTCATCTAATGCATACTCATTCAAGCACTCTATAGGACATATTTTTATCAATTCTTCTATATCATAAAAACTACTCACATTGTTTTCATTTAAAAAACTTATAATCTCTCCAAAATAATTTAATGATGCTATCAGAATAATATCATCTTTATATATGTCTATTTGACCTGGTGATATTACCTGCAAATCATGAAATATTTCACCAGAATGATTCATATCCATAAACGCATATGGTTCTATTCCTATTTCTTTTAACCCTCCCCAGGCTAATTCTCCATAATTTCCTGCTCCATAAATTATCACTTTTTTATTTTCATCATATTCTTTTTTTGTAAAAGATTTTGTGTATCTCTGTTTTAATTTCATAACTTCATTTCCTTAATTTAATGTTTCATCATATTTAATTATTTTCAGCTATCAGATTCCATAATTTCTTGTTATCGTTTTCTTTTTTTTCATGATTATTTCTACCATTAACCCCCCAACCAAAATTATCATAATGAACACAATAATTATATTTTGTTTTTATATATGATTCATATAATACTACGTCCATTGGCATAAAAAATTCCATTGGGAATACAGCTACACCATCTATCTTTTGTAATGAACCATCCATTTTTATTCCATGCTTTACAAGAGTTTCTCTAACAAGTACTGGTTGAAAAAACTTTTTAAAGTTCTCTTTTTCATTTGGAATAGGTATATCATCATATATTTTCAGTAAATCTTTTACTATAACATTATTTTTCTCAGCTCCCATCACAGCTAAATCAATTAATATATTATTACCAAATGAAAATAGCGCCTCATTTCCTAACAAACCATCAAACGGTTTAAATACTTCCACATCCATGTCTAAATATATCCCACCAAACTCATTCAATACATCCAACCTTGCAAAATCTGCTGCAAACGCCCATGCCTTAAGTTCTATTGCTCTTTGTAAAAATGGATGCTTATGCCAATCATAATTTTGCATATTCCATTCTTTTATTTCATAATCTTTTAAAACACTTGACCATGTATCAACACATTTTTTATATTCATCCGGTTTAGGCTCACCACTAAACCAAAAACTATGTATTATTCTTGGTATCTTTTCATCAACCGTGTTTCCAAGGACTTCACAAAGCAACTTTTCATTCATCTCTTTGTGAGATATCATTTGCATAAATGGTAACGCATAGCAATTAATGCTATTATTCAATTTCATATTACACAATTGACAATACATATCATACATATATATTGGACTTGTAAGAATAACTATACAATTCTTTTCATCCATTATTCTTTCTGGTCGATAAACATGTAAAGATATATCTCCTATTTTTTCAGTTCCTTCACCATTGTTATCTATTATATATGCAAATTGTTCTTTTAGTGCCATTAAAGGAGTATTATTTACTAGTTGAAGCCAACTTCCTTTTCCAAAAAAAATAATTTTTTTATTCTTAAACACTTTATTTGATTCATCTAAACTACAATTAAACATTTTCATAATCTAACCCCCCCCCTAAAATTTTTTATATTTTTTCATCTTCTCACTAATCATTTCTGCCAGTCTCACAATCCATTTCATTAAACACACAACCTATTTCTTCATGAAACTTATCCAATTTCTTACCATTCTTATCATACTCTCCTTGCTTGAAATTTAATATGTCTCTTTCCAACTGTTCATTGTCATTTCATATATGAATAACAACCTCAAACTAGTTCTTTCAATTAACTCACATCTGCTATCATGACTATGACCGATTATTTAGTAGCCAATTTAAAAACATACAACACAAATAACATTTAGAAAGCCCTGCATACAAATGCAGGGCTTCATACACCAACCGTCATACTCTATATTCGTATAACAACCATTTCGATATATTAATTAAGCGACTCCATTCGCATATAAACATATATAATTTTACTAATATATGTTTAATTCATAAATCCAATTTATATATATATTATATCGAATATAGTATCAATTTTCTTAACCTTTTGATAATCAATACTTAATATTTAAGAGGCTTCTGACATAATGGTGGAAACCTAGCACCATAAATTAAAAACTATATATTGAAAAACCACTTGTGTCCTTTAATGTATTAACTTCGAAGAAAAACACGAAAGGAGTATTCACAAGTGGCTTCAGTTGATACAATATGCAAAAGTGTCCTTAATGTTAAGAACACAGTGATAGAGAATTATAATTTTCACTCTGATAAGGATGGTGTTAAACACTTTCGTATCGTAAACGCTCCAGCGTTTACATTCATTCTGGGAGTGGGTAGAAAAGCAAAATCCACTTGGCGGCTCCAAATTTGCAAAAGCGGTAAACTATGCCCTGAATCAACGGCCATATATGGAGAATTATCTTAAGGATGGAAGATGCTCCATAAGTAACAATGCGGCTGAACGGGCAGTGAAAGCCTATGTAATGGGAAGAAAAAACTTTCTGTTTCATGATACAGTAAAAGGAGCAGCTGCAAGTGCAATAGTATATACACTTGTAGAAACAACAAAGGCTAATGGATTAAATATCCGTCTTTACCTGGAAACGGTCATGACAAAGATGCTGTACTACAAAAATGAGCCCGAAAGTATCTTAAAAGACTTAATGCCATGGTCAAAGATTATGTAGGAAACATGTAGCCTGAATAAAAATTCCGAAGTCTAATTTAAAAAAATTTTTAGGATTAAATAATATGGATATTTATACGGTGGTTATATAGCGCTTACTATATTTCTTGCATAACTTTCTCCATCATTTTCCTTATGTATAACTACAAAGCGGGAATCCATACTTGCATATTCATCTACTATTTTTTCCGAACCATCTGTCGAACCATCATCAACATATACTATTTCAAGATTCGTATATGTCTGATTCTTAACACTGTCAAGACATCTTCTTAGATAATCTCTGGTATTATATATCGGAATTATTATTGATACTTTTTTCATGTCATTTTTCCTGCACTATTAATTATTTGTTTTACCAGCAATAACCTCAGCCAGTCTCTCACTGGCATCTCCGTTAAATACAAGTCCAACTTTCTCATTGAATATGTCAAGCCTGCTATTATATTCATCCTGTCGGAATTTCATAATATCTTCTTCAAGCTGTTCATTATCACTGGCTATCGGAAATGGGAATTTTACATCCATCTTAGGAGTGAATTTCTTATTATTTTCTACATCATGCCTTGGGTCTGTGGCTATATTCCACATTAATGCCCCTCTGTCTTTTGCATATTTTTCTATATCATCTGCGTATATAAATACAGGTATATGTGCGAAACCTGCCTCAAAACATGCACTTGAATAATCTGTTATATATGCATCCATTGCCGCAAGTATCTCATACATATCATCTGCCTGGCTTTCGTCGATAAGTCTGCTCTGTACATCTGGATTCTTATACTCGCTGAATGTAGGTGCTAACTGTGGATGAACCCTTATGCACACATACCATTCTCCACCAAATTTTTTCTCAAGATTATCTATAAGTCTCTTAAAATCTATCGACCATATCTCAGAATACACACTGCGGACACCATTCTTAGCGCCCTCTCTGAATGTTGGTGCAAACATTATCACCTTTGCCTCTTTAGGAAGATTGTATTTCTTATGGAATCTTTCTTTTAATGCGCTTCTGTCGCCATAAAGGACATCACATCTAGGTGCTCCTGTCTTTAAATATGTTCCCTCATACACTAATGCTTTATCAAAACTCTGCTCACACCAGTCTGAATCAATAACCATGTCATCTATCATATCTGAATCGTTCTTACTCACCAGATACGCCATCTCTGAGAATCCCTTGCCTCGCAACAACCCCGTACATTTAATTCCTATTGTATAATGGTTCACATTAAGATAATACTGTCCCTTACGCTTGCATGTTCCAAATGGTTTTCTATAATTATCAATCCACACCTTAGATCTTGTCAGCCAGTATGCTCTGCTCCACAATGTGTTAGGCACTTTATGGATATACTCAGGAAATTCTTTGTCCATATCATTAACAAACCATACAAACTCATATTCTGGATTCATCTCATGTAATTTTTTAATAAGCGGCTTTGCATTACATCCAAATCCACCTTTTCCCTCGAATGTACATACGCTTATAAGATTCTTCTTAACCGAAAATACTCTGCATATATAAAAACATATTTTTTCTCTAAATGCTTTTCTACATCTTTTCTTTATGTATCTAATTTCTTTTTGATCCGTTGCTACTGTATATTCCACTTTACCCTCACTTTTTATTGCCAACATATTCACTTAACTTTTTAATTTTTTAATACTCCATATGAATTTGTTTTGCTAATAACAAATCGCTTACACAATCAACCTCTGTCCACTTATAGTCTCTTATATCTTCATAATATAATTCAAAATCCGAATTAAATATCATTTTTACTAACGCATTTTCATACCATTGATCATACATTTCATTTTCGACCATTTCAATAACACATTCTTTCAACTTAATTGCTGATACACCATCAAGTTTAGTAACGCCTGTATATTCTCCATAGTAATCATTTAAATCTTTACTCATAACTAATACTCTATTACCACTCACTTGAACATTGTAATCACCATCATTTTTTATACTACTATCTATTAGTACTAATGGTTGGTTTGTTCTCTTACACATAATTTTTTCAATTACTTTCTCCTCCAAGACAATATCACCATTAATAAGTACTACCTGATCATCTTCCAAATAATTTCTAGCGAACCATAATGATGCAATAGAATTTGTAATCTCATAAAATGGATTTGTTACAAATATTACACCATCTATCTCTTCCTTTATACGTTCTTTCTTAAAACCAATTACTACAACAATCTTTGCATTATTATCATATTTTTTTATCAATGTAATCATTCGTTTTAATACTGTTGTGTCTTTATCTAGTTTATATAATGACTTTGGATAATTCAAAGTTAATGGATATAATCTTGTACCTTTTCCTGCTGCCATAAAAATATATGTCATATTATTCTTCTCCTTACCATAATAATAATCCAATTCTCTTCATTTTATCTGTTGGTGGAAAATCTATTTTTATATCATATAATTTCGCACTTTTTATTATATTAATCCCTAATGCTTCTACCGGACTTCTTGACTGATATGGATTAGCACATTTATTCGATGCACATCCATTCTTACACAGTTTACACGAACCTCCAATAAATGATAATGCTGTCGAATTATTTCTATTCCATAACCATCTCTCACATTCCAACATTGCACGATGCAACATAACTGATGAAGTATTTCTAATTTCTGAATAATTGTCATCAATCATCATCTCAACCCATATTAGTGCCGCATTATCAAACTCAGAAAACATTTTTTTTACATCAACCATTGGTAATTTGGGTGGGCATTTCCAATTAGAATTATATTTAGCACAGTAGAAACAATTCATTTTTACTCTTTCTTCAAAAATTAATTTTAAAGCATCTATCTCTATACCATGAATATCATATCCACATTCTCTAACATAAGAAATCATTTTTTCAAATTGTTTCATTATTACTCTTACCTCACAGTACTTTTCTCTAACTATATAAAAGTTTCATTTGTACGTAAACATATATTACAAACTAACAATATACATTTAATTTATATCGTAAAAATTTGTTATTTTCTTAATCTTATATTTCACCCATTTTCCTCATATATTCGCTTATTTTGATTATTTTCTATTTGCTCATATAATTTATATTTGTTTTAAAATTCAAAAAGCCCTGCATACAAATGCAGGGCTTCATACACCAATCGTCACACTTAACAAGTTATGTACAACAATTATTCCGATATATTCATTCAGCGACTCCATTCGCACACAAACATATATTAATCACTAATCAATATATGTCTGACTTATAAATCCAATTTATATGTTTATTATATCGGATGACATAGCTGTTTTCTTAACCTTATGTGTTTCAGTTCTATTGATATTAAAATACATCCTATTTTTCAAATGTCTCTACGTATCTCTCCAATTCTGCTACTTTATTAACTAGAATTGTATCTTTTTCATTAGAATTCAATTCATCATTAGTAATAGTCTGCATTATACATATATCAAGTTCCCTCCATATATGTTGCGACATATTTGCCTTACTATTCGGATTAATAAAATAGGAAGCTACATTAAAGCACATTGATAACAATGACAGAAATACTATTATATTGTTATTTCCTTTATTTGATGCATAAAATATAGTTACCAAAGTTGCTATTATTCCCAATAATGATAATAAATAATTCAGAGCCAAAAAAAAGGTCCTCATTAAATACCATATTAAATATCTTTCACCCACATAATATGGAATTCTATAATCACCTGTAGAATATTTATCAATTATTTTTTCAATATTACTATCCGTAGGCGAAAGTCCTATAATATATAAAATTCCCGATGCAATAATTATTATTGTAAAAAATAAAAAGACTAAAATCGTCCCTTTTTTTGATATAAAATCGCTAATTATTGGTATTTTCTTCATTTTGTCTTCACCTTCTTCATTTAATCACATTAAATTTCAACATTTTAAAACTCATGAAGATAGATTCCAATGTAATTTACAATCTTATAGGCTTTGATCATTATTCTTTTACTCTTCCGGTCTCATTAACCCCGTTACGTTTTCTGTTATATATGTAAGCCTTAGACTATCAAAATTCTCATCAACCTTAATTGCCAACATTTCTGCAATATCATCATCTATTCCCGTCATATCCATCAATTGATATTTTATTGATTCCATTGAATAGTTCTGATATATACAGAAATTAATAACTGCTGACAAGCACCTTACAAGGTCATCCACTTCTTTAACTTTTTTAGCATAAGCTTGTCCATTTAACTTAAACAGCATATTATATCTATGTATTCTATATTCAAATATATCGTTAATGATCTGCTTTTGCGTATCTTTGTCCGTCTTTCTGAATTCATCAAATTTCAGATATATAAGCATTTCACTTTGTGCTTTCTTGACAAGCATATTGTATATGCTCTCTTCGTTAATAGCATTTTTTATGTAATTATCTTCTATCTCATTATTCTTGACCATTGTCTTCAATTCTTCTAAAATATCTGAAAATATCACATCTGTTTTATTCTCATTATCATAACTTTCAGCATAGCACTTTTTTGTCAGTTCTTCCTTCCATGCTTCTCCTACTTCTTCTTGAAATCGTTCCAGATTGTTTTTCATTTTTTGTCATCTCCTTACCATTTGCATTTATAATTTTTTGAGCAGGCACATTTATAATTTCGTTAAATTTTAAGCTCGTTGATTGTTTCTGTTTATCTATTGTTAGTGCCTGCTGTATATTCGTCAGCCATTGCCTTTGAACATCTGTATCTCTTTGCTCCACTATTTGAAATACATTCACATCAAACTTATCTTCATAGCTCTTGCTATTTCTTAGCACCTTCCGTTCCCATGCTTTTTTTAAATATTGGTCTTCTTTTTTTTGCTTACTCTTCACTATTTTTTTTGCATACCTTATTCCATTATCGGTAAGATAATATATTTTGTATTTACCACTTCTTTCAGTTCTTAATACATCCGCCTTTGAATCTCTTATTCTTTTCATTATGTTTGAAAGATTTGTTGTGGTCACTTGCAACTCTTTGGCTAATTCATTATGATTCATAACATCTTTTTCAAACAATAGTTCAACTATTTTATCAGAATACCGTGAGTTAATATTTTTTATTTCAAGTAAGTCATTCTTGTAATCTGCTATTCTTGACATTATTGAATATAATGCCATCTCATATCCTGCTTCATATATTTTCCATAGTTTATCTTCAACGATAGGTTTTATATCTTGATTAGGCATACATACTACATCCTGTGTATCTATTATATTTACTATGTAGTTATATGATGCTCTTTGTTTTCTGGTTTTTCCTGGTAAATCCTCCTTTATTGCTTTATAATCAGATCTTAAAAAATCACTGAACAGCTTATCTTCAAGCTGAACATTCTTTTGAGCGAATTCTTTTGAACTGATTTTTCTTATATCATCCGTATGTACATTTTCGTTTCTTTTCATATAATTCTCCATTCTCTCACGGTTTATCTAATCATATGTATATTGTAATGATGTCAGAGGATTGTCTGCATTGTAATACAATGCAACAGTCCTTTGACATTCATCCTTATAAAAAAGTATTCTTTTTGTCAAATCCTCAGTTAAGCTGTTCTTAGTTTATCTACACCTTTATGGTATACATAAAGAAGCATGCCTCCTTCTCTCTACATTCGCATTTTTCATCACGCTTGTATACTTTATCAGTATTCTGATTGCTTTTTTCATTGCATATACTAAGCATACTGATTTCACCAGAGTTATAATGGCTATTAAACGTATCAGATTTGAATACTGAGCATGTATTAATCCATATTGAATTAAGATTATTGACTCCATTAGAGGAATAAACTTCGTAAAAATAATTATATCCTGGTGATAACGAGGGATTAATTACAATATCCGTCCTGAGCTTGCATAACATATTGCGTACATCATTCATCAGATAATCAACACATATTGTCTCTGCTATGCTGCCAACTCCTTCTATCATGATTACATGTAACTCCTTACCCATTTTAATATCTTCCATATAATCAGCTTCCTCTTTTATATAATGAAAAGAATGAAGTTTATTCTGTATTATTATGTCCCTTTTGCCTGGACCATACATAATAACACCTTGATTGTACCCTTCTTTCATATATGAAGGTAAGAACACCAAAACATCTGATTGTGTCTTTTTAAGAATTCCTCTGAAATCATCTTCAAGCTCTGGCATTCCCATAAGTTCTGGAAATACAATAATATGAGCACCACTATCTATAGCCGCTACCAATGTATTAACACAACGTTCTCTCACTTCTTCTTTATTCTTTACTCCATAAAACGTCATTGTATTAACCACACCATCTTTACATTTACATTCAAACTTAGCATAATCACATATAGGTGAGACTGCAATACTCAACTCATCGTCTAGCATTTCTCCTTCAAAGAAATCTCCCAGATAATGAAACACAATCTTATATTTTGTTTCATCTTCCTTAAACAATACTATATGTTTTTTCAGAAACATATTGATATTGGATAACATCATATTTTGTTTACTTGTGTTAGGCAGCTTTGACCTGACATGAGGGTATATCTTTATCTCTTGATCCTTATACTTACTATTCAATGGTTGAATGACTGTATTATCTGGCTCTATATCAACAAAATCATTATGATTGTGTCGATTAGGATGTGATATTTTGTACTCGAGTAATTGGTTGTCAAACAAAGTTATAATTGCGTGGATATAACATAATTTTCCTATTTCTTTTCTACGTTTTTCCTTCTCTTTTTCATCCTTGATTTTTTCTAATTCATTTTCATTAATCGCACCTCCATTTTTTATCTCTTCTAATTTCTCATTTATCATACGTTCTTCTTTAGCTGAAAGCATACCATTATTTGTATTCGCATTTTGTAGAATATCGCCGATTTCTTTAAATGCAGATATATTATTCATCTTTGCATTAAACGATTGTAATTGATTAATCACTTTCCTGTTAATCAACGGCTTTATCTTACACAATAATCCAGCCCACACATTATATATATCTGTATCACTGTCCATGAGGCACCACCTCCTTCTATTAATATTAATAATATTACTTTTTATATGCGAAGTCAATATACACTTCACGTTTTGTTCACGCTATTAATATTGTTAGAAGATATCCTCCATGAATTTTCAGAGCATTAACTCTTTATAAAAATATTCATCATCTCACTCTTGCATTCGTTCTTCTTAAATCTTTCCCCTCTATCTTATCCATCGGAATAATTAACTATTATTAACCCCCAGTTCAAACACATACACTTCTTCATATCTCCCATCATTTTCCCTTATGGCTTCACTCACACCACCACATCCACCTGATGCAAGCAGCTTCCGGCAACGTGAAAGAAGGCTTATTGATGCTATATACTCTGCTCCCAGTAAAAAGCCGTCTCTTTTATCCTGTTCTTCTTTGTGCATATCAAATAACATCTGTCCCTTTTTAGTTATATATCTTTTCTGATCTGTAAATGATATTTTATCACCATATCTGTTAGTAAAATATTCGTGATACGATGCGTCCTCTGTAGACATATATATATGCCTCAGTGAACTATCTGCCATAAGCATTTCATCTATCTTATCGCCTATCATCTCTTTACTGGCATGGATTGGATGATTTGCCAGATGTGTATTCACATAGTCAGTACCTCTTGCCAGAACTCCTAAAGTATGCTCTGGTTCTTTAAGATACCTCTCCATTCTTTCTTTTACATATAACTTTATTCTTGAATTATATATGCCTTTATTCCAGCTAAGACTCACGCCTTCACATATAATATTCATTATACCATCTGTTACATTTCCATTATAAAATGTTGGTGTATAATACACATTTTTACTTTTACTTATATCTTTCATAGAATAGCCCTCAGGCTGCTCATAAAACTTGCTCCACACATCATCATATGGACTGTTCTGATAGAAACTGCTGCCAGACATGTTAAGTCTGATTACTGGTATAAAGCCTTTACTTTTGACATACCTTGCACAAGTCTCTACTTTAGCAAATATTGCAAACAAACCAAGACTATCATATCCTCCATCAATAACTAGAAAATGCTTATCTGGATTTTCATCTCCATATTGTCTATAATCAGAAAACATAAATGTGAATGCCATTATCTCTTCATAATACATTATCCCTTGATAATATCTGTCCATTGGTTCTGCATGAGGTATTCCATACATAATGTGCAGCTTCTTCATACCATTTCCAAGCTTTGTAAGTATTTCTTCTGTAAGTGACTCCTCATACCAGCATTCATATGGCATATCTGGCAGCATTGGAATCATCTGTTCCCATGACTTTCCCACCAAAACAAGCCTCTTGCCTTTCCACAATTTTAGTGCTGTCTGGCACAGTTCAACTGAATATTCATTACATTCATGAAGACATATGCAATCATATGATTCGAGAAAAGACATGTCAATTCCACCCGAATATACGTATCTATGACGATATACACTCTTCTTAAACTCAAGCACAGCAATCTCTTTTCCGTTACCATTAACAGCTATAGCATAGTCTGCTTCCACAATTATATTATGTGCCATATAAAACATATCCGGACCATACTCAACTCTTATATCCTGAGGTTCTTTATTATTCATCAATAATTTGTATGTATAATATACCCCATCTGATATACGTATTATCTTATTCTTCCCTGTTCTTTCAAAATACCTCAGTAAATCTTTTCTATCTTCCTCACTCAGGCTGCAGTATTGTACTATATCTTCTATTCCACGTTGTGCTATCATATATTTTTCACCTTATACTTATTAAACATATTTTTACCTGATTATACAACATGCTTCATCAGGCACACAACCATATCACTATCACGTTGTGCTAACATTATGCCGATATATTAATAAAAGTTTATTTTAAAATATCAAAGGAATATTTCATATTGCTAATAACAACAATAAAAATCAGAATAATAATCAAAGCAATAATGAACATTGGAAACAGTGGAACTACCAGGATGACTGATGATGGAATATGGTGGTCAAGTGATTATTATTTTTACAGAATCAACATATATCAGGATAATTTACTTAATGTTGCTCGTTGTACACCTTCACATACTGATGGAACCATAGATGATGCAGCAGCCATAGATGGCATATTCATGGCAACATGCACAGATATATACTGGCGCGAAGACCTCTTTGATAACTGGCATTTTTATGATATATCACAAACATATGAATTCAGAAAGCACGGTTTAAGAACGGTATTTCTTAACGATACAGATATAACACTTTTACATGAACTTTCAACTAAGCCTTCTCCTGTTGACTATTATGAGAAATACCGCCAGATTTTTCTTAACAACTACGATATCAGACAATAATACACCTGTTATATCTCTATACCCAGCTGGGAATATAGTACTCTCTTCTGTGTATTATAGAATGGATATTCGTGATTAGTTCCACCTATGTATGGAATCATATAATCATCACCATATTTTTGTCTTAATATTTTGTCATATCCTACAGGCACTGGAACTTCTATATACTCAAATGGCATATATATGCTGTTACTGTAGTATTCCTTTGGATATACATCTGCTGGTCTTGGACCTGCATGGTCAGTCATAAGTGCCAGCCTGTCTGAATCTGCATCGGTATATATCATGCGCATTCTTTCTGACAGGCTGAGTATCTGTACCTGTAGTGGTATATCGCTCTCATAGTCAAAGTTAACCCCATACTGCTGCTCTATGCCGTGTATGTTAGCGAGTACCTGTGGGTCATTCTGATTATCTTTAGTAACCATCTGCCCGAATATATCAAGTATTCGTATCATCTCACATTGCAGCTTATCTTCATCCTCTGTTGGTGCAACATAATCAAGTGGAAATATATCCAATCCTATTACATACGGACACCCATGAAACTTTTCAAGATGTTCTTTATCATATCTTATTCTCTTACCATTAACTATTCTGGCAGCCAGTGAATCCCATCCTGGCTCCGTATGTACATTGACTATATTAAAACCCGGCATTTCCTTCTCTGCTATATTACAAAAACGGTTATAATCCATACGCTTCATAGTTATATCCATATCATCATCCCATGGAACAAAGCCTTTGTGTCTTACAGCTCCAAGCAGCGTTCCCCAGTCTGCAAAATACTGGATATTATTTTTTTTACATACACGATCCACTTCTGCCAGCACTTCCATCTGTGCTGCCCATGTTTTCTTCATCATACTTTCAACATAAAAGCCATCTCTTATCTCACCTTCCAGGTAACCCTCTGGTATCTGCATATATATACCTCTTTCCTACTATTTTTATTTTATAACAATCTCTTTTGACACCTATTCAATATTATGCTAGTCTTTCAGATAGATACTTTTGTCAGAATATCAATAAAACGCTCATAATAACATATTAAGGAGATTCATTATGCTTACATTTTCCCAGAATTATTTCAATGCTGAAACAAAAGATGGTTTCTTTATAGATGCCAGAATGAAACATGCATGGGCTGCCCAGCTTGAGGTGTTAGAAGAAATCAGACGCGTATGTGACATATTAAACATACGTTTCTTTGCCGATTGGGGCACACTTCTTGGTGCTGTACGTCATAAAGGCTTTATTCCATGGGATGATGATCTTGATATAGGCATGTTAAGAAACGACTACATGCGCTTCTTAGAGCTTGCACCACCACTCTTATCTGAATACTTTGAGCTTAAAAGTCTGTACAATGACCCCGGACATGATAATGTAAAGGCTCGTATTATAACTGGACGTCATATGAATTTCTCCAAAGATTATCTTAAAAGATTCCATGGCTGTCCATATGTTATTGGCATTGATATTTTTCCTATTGATTATATCAACAAGGACATAGAAGCACTAAATGAACAGTTACGCCTTATAAACCTTATCTTGTCAGCTGCATCAAGTATTCCGGAATGTCCTCCTTATAGTGATGATGTACTTAATGTAATCCACCAGCTTGAATCCATGTTTAATGTATCGTTTGACTATAACAACCGGTTAGTCCATGAACTTAAAAAGCTTCTTGATATGTTATCTGCTATATGTCCTCCACAGAATTCCAATGAGGTATGTTCCATGATAGACCTTGCCTGCGGATGGGATTATCACGCATTACTTGAATGGTACTCCGATACTATTGATATGCCATTTGAAAACACTACTATCCCCGTTCCAGCTGGTTACGATGGCATCCTTAAGATAAAGTATGGTGATAATTATATGACACCTGTACAATGTTCAAGTTCACACGATTATCCTTTTTACAAAAAACAGGAAAACTCTCTTCGTGAAACAATTGAATACGAATATAATACACAACTATCTGATTCAGAGTTCAACCAGCTCATTAATGATAAGATAGCAGAATCTGGTATAACTCAATGGTAGATATAATATTCATAGCGATAATTATAATCACACATACTTTTCAGGTATATTCGTAAATATATCTGTGGCTCCATAATATCTGTATTCCTCAAGGTGTGCTTCTTTTAATGGTCTTCCATCGTTAAAGAATGGTTCATCTCCATTCCATGCCCTTACAGGCATCCCCTGCATATCTTGTGGAAGTGCATAAACAAGTCCTCCTATGTATGGATGAAGTGCATCTGCAGCTGTATCTCTTGCCATTGATATGCACTCTTCTATCGACATTGCAAGCACTGCTGTTTTAGCATCCCGGTCTATCTTTTTTATGATATCCACTGATTCAGCAAGGAATGATGACCAGACTATATACTGCTCCATTCCATATTTTCTTACTATTTCATATGCCTTACTTTCTATGCCATCATATCTTATAATACTTGTCTTAAGTTCTATATTAATAAGTATCCCTCTGCTTTCGCAATATGGTTTCATCATAACAAGTACTTCTTCAAGTGTTGGTATACTACAATACTTACCATCATTAGCTGGAATAGCTATGTTCTTTATTTCAGCAAGCGTACATCCCCTTACATTCCTGTCTATATGCGTAACTCTTCTAAGATTCTCATCATGAAACACTACCATCTCTCCATCTGACGTAAGCTGTATATCCAGTTCTATACCTGTTATCCCATCAAGCTCTGCTGCCGCTCTGAAAGCCTCAAGTGTATTCTCTGGATATAACGTACAACAGCCCCTATGTGCCCATATCTTAGGCATAGCTTTATTCTTTCCTGTCGCCAGAAACTGATCATGCCTATCTTTATATATCGGTGTGTTCCAATCAGTAAATCTCTCCATAACTCCCGCCATAGCTATGCTTATATTATCAGAAATATCTACAGTTTTTTTATCATTATTTTTAATTCTATGCACAAATTCTCTTACTTCATAACAAAGTCCTGTTCCTTCATATCCAAACCTGTATCGCTCTATCTTCCCAGGATTCTCGTATCTTACTTCGAATTCCTTTGTAAGCCACCATGGTGACTTAGCAAGTATATATCCGTTAGTACCGGTTACAACAAGTTGTCCTTCTGTCTTAGCACCCAACCCTGTCTTTACTATAGCTGTTTTATCTATATATTCATCTTTATATTCAATAAATGCTTTTGTATAAGCATCCACACCATTCTGTGCCCTCACTGTCCTGAATGTAACATCATCATATTCACAGCCAAGCAATGTCAGTACTGGAAGTAATGTATAGCTTCCAAACTCAAGAAAACTTCCATTGCAATCATCATCCTTATACTCTCTTGTATTAAGCGGTGTAAGCCTTGAAAAAGCTGCTTCAACTTCCACTATTCTTCCTATTCTTCCGCTTTCTGCTATCTGTATAAGTGCTTTGTAGCCAGGGCAGTATGCTGTTTTTAGAGCCTCCATATACACTAGTTGGTTATTTTGTGCTATATCTATAAGTTCTCTGACCTGCTCTTTCTTAAGTGTAGCTGGTTTTTCACACAATACATGCTTTCCACTAAGCAGAAGCTTCCTGCTATATTCATAATGAGTCTCATGTGGTGAAGCTACATATGCAGCATCAATATTATCCACGAACTCATCCCAATCGGCTGTACACGCCTGTATATTATGCTGCTGTATGAACCTTAAGGCACTTTCTTCCCTTGGATTATATACACAGCTTATGTATGTGCTTTCAATACCTGTCAGTGCTGTATCTGCAAACCTTGCAGCTATTCTTCCTGTTCCTATTATTCCTATGCGCATATTTACCACTGTTCCTCTCTTCTTTTATATCTGTCACATATTCTCAATCTGTTCTGCCATATACTCACCTATTCCGTAAATCGCTTTAAGAACAGGCTTTGTCATACCTGTAGGGAAACTATTGACACACGGAAATGTTTCAAAGCTAAGAGTCCCACTAAATTTTATTTCTTTAAGCCCCTTATATAATCTATCCCATCTTTGTCCTTCATACTGGCTGCTGCCAAACGTATAAGGCATCTGATGAAGATCTCCTACAGCATCATTTTCATGAAGATGAAGCACTTTAAGTCTGTTTCCCATAACCTTTATGAATTCATATGGATCTCTTTTCACAAGCTGAAGATGTCCTGCATCCAGACAGAATCCAAAAAGTTCTTCACCAGCTATGTCATTAAGTGTATCTATATACCACACAGCATCATACGGATCAGCGCACACACCCTCCGTTAATCTCTGTCCCATACCTTCGTATAGATTCTCAAAACACACACCAACCCCGCACTGCTTAAGTATAGGTATAAGCATTCTGAAATATTCTATATTATCCTTCTTTTCCTGTTCCTTATCATAAACAATATCGTATTGGTACTGCATCTTGAACGGATGTATAACAACCCATGGCACTCCTAACACCTCTGCTATAAGGATACTCTTAGGTATAACATTCCCCTGCATATAATCATTCTGCTCATTACGTCCCCATACCCATACCGGATATGGTGCATGCATCTGTGATGGTTTTATTCCATATTTATTCATAGCCTGCGTATACTGTCCAAAATACGCATACAATTCCTCCACTGATGCATCAAAGAATTTATTAACTTTTCCCGCATATAAATCATTGTTTTTAAGAAATGTATCTATGTTTATGTCAACTCTCGAAAAGCCTGCTTCACTTATGAGTCTAAAGCCTTTGTCTATATTCATCTCAGGTAATATTCCCTTAGTTTGTACTCCTATCTCTAACATATAATCTCCATTCCTAGACTTATATTAATCTTTATTTTTCGCACGATTTTGCACACTGATATCCACATCAGATTTTATTTTATAATTGATTTAATATGTGAATACTATATCTTATATAAAATATAAATCCCTGTAACACCTGTACTCTATCCCCATTCTTTCAAGCTGATTGCCTATAATATCGTAGTTAAGATTACATATCCACACATTTCTTTGTTCAGCTGGAATGTCCAGTATAGCCTCTGGTGACTTGATTTCAACTCCCATAAACTGTTGTCCCCACCTCTGTGAATTATTATCTACAACAAACGCTGGTGTGTATCTTTCTCCCCAATAGTCCATATACGTCTGTGCCATTCTTCCAGAGCCAAAAAGTATAAGCTTTTTATCCTTCTGTCCGATATATTCTTCTGCATTAAAACAGTTCTCTTCCCACTCATCTACGCATGCCTTCATAAGTTCAAGCATAACCTTATGAAGCTTCTGTGGAGTTCTTGCAAATGTACCTTTATTATCGAATATTATATATCCGTCAAACTTTGCTGTGTGAAGCTCTCCTATAAATCTTGGCCAGTCTGTTGAAAGTACACCTCTTCCCGTTGTAAACGTATATGGCATCTGATGCTGGTCACTAAGTCCGTTGTTATCATTAATATGCACCAGTCCTATGTGCTTTCCACATACACGAACCATATCTCTTATATTAATTCCAAGCAGATTCGTATGTCCCACATTTATACATATTTTCCAGTTAATATATGGACAAAGTGCTTCTAAGTTGTTTATAAGAGACATAAGCTCACGCCAGTCAGAAAATCCATTATGATAATACCTGCCATACTCGCATCTGTACCCATTCTCTACATATATTGACACTGGTTCTTTACAAGCTCTGCATTCCTTTAACAGTCCCAGGCTCTCACTTACAAGCTGTTCAAGCACAGACTTACTGTTAACTCCCTCTGTATTGATAACTATGTATGAACATATATTGTCTGCAGCATACGATATTGCTTTTCCAAATATTTCTACAGCATCCTCTGACAACACTTCCCTATCAGCTTTATCACCTGTTTTTGATGCAAGCATTGAGTTAAGATTAATATTTATTCCAGCAATTCTGCCTCCCAAAGCCTTGATATCATCAAGTTTATCAATATCTTCCATACACAATTCAATATTGGCAAATCCGCTTTCTAATGCTCTTTTTACTGACAAACCCTCGACGTACTGAATTCCTGTTTTCACTTTTTCTTCCTTTCCACGTATCCATCCATATAATTTATCTATTCATATTCTTATAATCCATGAACTTTTCTATGAATTCTGACATAAGCACTGATTCCCCTGATGTCAGCTTATAGTCCTTCTTATCAGTTCCATTAATCTTAGAGACGAAATCACTTATCTCGTATCTTAATCCATCGCCTAAGAACCTTGGCTCATAATGCTCTATTCTGGATGCATCTTCATATCTTACATCAAACTGTCGCATAAGCCACCATGGTGATTGTGCTATTATATACCCTTCAGTTCCTGATACTACCAACTGTCCTTCTGTCTTAACACCAACACCTGTCTTAACAGTAGCAAAGCCTTCCGGATACCTTATATCTGCCTTAGTATATATATCTACTCCTGATTCGTCATATATGCTATCAAAGCTTACTCTTTCATAATCGCTTCCCATCAGCTTAATAACAGGAACTAACACACTTGGTCCAAACTCAAGAAACGAACCACCATACTTTGCATCTGTTCTTTCTCTTGATGCTTTATCTGCAAGTCTTGTAAAAGAGGCCTCAACATCTATTATCTTGCCTATCTTACCAGACTTTGCCACATTAACAAGTTGCTGAAAACCTGGACAATATGCTGCCTTAACTGCTTCCATAAGCACTACCTTATTCTTTTTAGCCAGACTATATAACTCCTCGCTCTCATTCTTTGTGAAAGAAAGAGGCTTTTCTGATAAGACATGCTTACCGGCCTCAATAGCTCTTCTGGCATATTCATAATGTGTCTCATTGGGTGATGCTATGTACACAGCATCCACCTTATCAAGAAAGCTATTGTAATCCTGCGTGATACATTTTATCTTCTCATTTGCTGTGAAGCTTTCAGCACTATCTTTAACAGGATTATAAGCATATTCTATAGTAAGTCCACTGACATACTTGGCCTCTGCTATGAATCTTGGCGCAATTCTTCCTGTTCCAACAACCCCGATTCTCACTATGTTAAATTGTTTCTTTCTCAAAAATGTAGATGATATTCCTGGTGTTCTGTCAAGATACACAACCTTACAGAATGAATTAAGATAATCAAACGTTCCTACCCAGTCTGAACCAACCGTAAATATATCTACATCATACTTCTGAATATCCTCTATCTTCTGTCCATCATGGTCTTCCACTATAATCATGTCAGCAAAACCCGTTTTTCTGACATTTTCTATTCTTTCCATAATAGGATCAACTACATTTACCTTACCTCTTGCCTCATCAAAATGTTCTGTAGTAACACCAACTATAAGATAATCTCCAAGCTCTTTAGCCCTTTTTAAAAGATTATAATGCCCCTGATGAAACAAATCATATGTTCCATATGTAATAACCTTCTTCATACTATCACACTATTATTCCCATCTGTCTGTATACTTCTCTCTGCTGTTTTCTATAGAATGGATATTCATGATTAGTTCCTCCAAGATACGGAATCATATAGTTTTCTCCATACTTTTGTATTAATATCTTTTCATATCCTACCGGTACCGGAATAGTTGTGTATTCAAAAGGCATATATATACTTTCACTATAATATTCTTTAGGATATACATCTAACGGACGCGGACCAGCATGATCTCCCATAAGTGCTACTGCCTGCGATTCTTCATCGGTATACATCATGCTAAGTCTTTCACCAAGCTTTAAAAGCTGTGTCGCGAGTGGTTCAAGATTGTTAAATTTAACTCCACACATCTGTTCTATATCTTTCGTAGTCTTCTCTATCTCTTCTGGCGTTGCTGTATTGTTTCTAATATTAGCAGAAAAAGCCTCTACTATAGATATCATACTGCACTGCAGCTTATCCTCCTCTTCTGTCGGTGCTACATAATCTAGAGGGAATATATCTAATCCTGCTACATATGGAAATCCATGATATTTTCTAAGGTGTTCTTCTGTATAATTCACACTTCTACCATTAATAACTCTTGATAACATATCTTTCCACTCTGGATCTGTATGAAAATTAATTATTTCCAATTCTCCCTGTTCCTGACGTACCATCTGACAGAATCTTGTATAATCTTCTCTTTTCATGGTTATATCCATATCATCATCCCACGGAACGAATCCTTTATGCCTGATAGTCCCAAGCAAAGTTCCCCAGTCAGCAAAATATTGAATATCATGCTGCCGACATATTCTATCCACCTCATTAAGTACCTCTATTTCGGCTGCCCATGCTTTCTTCATTGTACTCTCAACATAGAATCCATCACGAATCTCTCCGTTAAGATATCCTCCTGGTATATTCATATGCAATTCTCCTTATCACTTCTGCAATTACACTTGCTTATTACTAATTAGCTGCTCATTACTGCTAAACCACTTATTGTTGTTTAGCCATCTGAAACTAATTACTTATGTTAAAAAAAGCCAATGACTATTAATCATTGGCTTTAAAATCACTATTAATCATATAATTACTGAAGAAGTGATACTACTCCCTGTGTCTGCTGATTAGCCTGCGCAAGCATAGACTGTCCAGCCTGCTGTAAGATATTGTTCTTGCTGTATTCTACCATCTCAGAAGCCATATCTGTATCACGGATACGAGACTCAGCTGATGATGTATTCTCGCTTGTTGCCTCAAGGTTATTGATTGTATGTTCAAGTCTGTTCTGGATTGCACCAAGCTTAGATCTCTGAGCAGATACTGACTGTATAGCTAACTGAATCTTACTCATAGCCTTACCTGCATTAGTATTGCTGCTTACACTAAGTCCGCTTACACCGATATTCGATGCACTCATCTTAGTAACTGAGATAACTATAGTCTGACCTGACATAGCACCTACCTGAAGATTCTTAGATGTGAATGTACCATCAAGAAGATTCATAGTATTAAACTGTGTTGTTGACTGGATTCTGTTGATTTCAGATGTTAACTGATTCATCTCTGCTGATATAGCAGTTCTGTCTATAGATGTATTAGTGTCATTAGCTGCCTGTGTTGCAAGCTCGTTCATTCTCTGTAAGATAGAGTGTGTCTCATTAAGCGCACCTTCTGCAACCTGGATAAGTGAAATACCATCCTGTGCATTAGAAGCTGACTTATCAAGTCCTCTGATCTGGCTTCTCATCTTTTCTGAGATTGAAAGACCTGCTGCATCATCTGCTGCTCTGTTAATTTTATATCCTGAAGACAACTTTTCTGTTGACTTAGAAAGCGAACTTGTAACAGTACCTAACTGTCTGTTAGTATTCATCGCTGAAAGATTATGCTGTACTACCATATTAAATATTCCTCCTTGAATATACTCATATTATATATATCACCAATCCACAACTGACAATATATTAATTCATCCTGTGATATACTTTCTTCCTATCCAGTATCACCTGCTGTTTTGTATATCGGTTTATTTACACTATACTTAACCCTATTTTTTAAAAAAACATAAGATTTTATTTAATATTGAATTATTATGCCCATATACGTATACTTAGTATACGATAATATAAAGCTATATTCAATCACTTATTCATTTATTTTCTACACTTTATGATTATATTTTTTACACATTTTGAATATTACGGAGGTATATATGTCATCTACATATAACAGAAATATAACTATAGATTTTCTTGTTCCATATGGCGGAAACGGAGGCGTAGAATCCGTCCTTAATGAACTTGCACTATATCTTATGAAACATGATATACATGTACGTGTCATACAGCTTGAACAATATACATATCGATGGGTAGACCCACGAATTGATTATTACCCTATATCTACTAACCGTTCCATACATGATATTTCCGATTATATACCTATGTGTGAGCAGTATATCACAAAGCTTGGTGCTCCTAATATTCTTATAGCTACTCCATGGCCTATGTTAACTATGATAAGCAGACTTGCTATTATAAACACCAATTCCCACTGCAAGCTTGTAAGCTGGCTTCATGGTCCCATTGAAACCTATGAAAAAAATGCCTATGGCGGTATTGAGAGCCTTGAATATGCCGATTTGGTTATGGTATTGAGTAAAAAAAGCTATCATTACATACGTTCAAACAAACCTTCCATCAATGTAAGACTGATTCGCAACCCAATCCATATAGACAAGCTGCCTTTTCATAAGAAAAAAAACACGGAATGTCGTAATCTTATATTTATGGGTCGCCTTTCAGAAGAGAAACGCGTAAATGTTATACTTAAAGCTATTGCCACAGCCCATGATAGATGGAACTTAGCTATCTATGGTGATGGGAATAAGCTTGATGAGCTTAGACAGCTTACGGACTCTTTAAATATAAGTAACCAGGTAGTATTCAAAGGCTGGATACAGCATCCATGGAACGATGTGCACGAAGCTGCCGCTCTTATAATATCATCTGAATACGAAGGTTTTTCCCTTGTATGTTATGAAGCTCTTGCCTGCGGTATTCCAGTTATATCCACTCCCGTTAACGGTGTGACCGACATTATACATGATGGAATCAACGGATACATATACCCGCATAATAGCCCTGAAGAACTGGCGCATATTCTTGACAATATAGGATCGGGAAAATATACACCCATTGACCCTTATATATGCCACGAATCTGTTATTAATTATGATGCCAACGCAGTTTTTTATGATACTATGAATACCTTAACTTCACTTCTTAATTAATACATTATAAGAATTGTTGCATTAATATTCATCACAAAAAAGAGGACGGATAAACCGTCCTCTTTTCTTATAGTAGTGACAATGATTAACCGAGAAGTGAAAGAACACCCTGATTAGCCTGATTAGCCTGTGCAAGCATAGACTGTCCAGCCTGCTGAAGGATGTTGTTCTTGCTGTACTCAACCATCTCAGATGCCATATCTGTATCACGGATACGTGATTCAGCTGCTGATGTATTCTCACTTGTTGTATTAAGGTTGTTAATAGTGTGCTCAAGTCTGTTCTGAATAGCACCAAGCTTAGATCTCTGGCTAGATACTGACTGAATAGCTAACTGAATCTTGCTCATAGCCTCACCAGCTTTTTCATTACTACTTACTGAAAGTCCACTTACACCGATATTAGATGCGCTCATCTTTGTAACAGAAATCTTGATTGTCTGACCAGATAATGCACCAACCTGAAGATTCTTAGATGAGAATGATCCATCAAGAAGGTTCATTGTGTTGAACTGTGTTGTAGACTGAATTCTGTTGATTTCAGATGTTAACTGATCCATCTCATTCTTGATAGCTGTTCTATCAACTGATGTATTAGTATCGTTAGCAGCCTGTGTTGCAAGTTCATTCATTCTCTGAAGAATAGAATGTGTTTCATTAAGAGCACCTTCAGCTACCTGGATAAGTGAAATACCATCCTGTGCATTAGAAGAAGCCTTGTTAAGACCTCTGATCTGGCTTCTCATCTTTTCTGAGATTGAAAGACCAGCTGCATCATCACCAGCTCTGTTGATCTTGTAACCTGATGATAACTTTTCTGTAGACTTCTGTAATGAGCTAGAAACTACGCCCATCTGTCTGTTAGTGTTCATTGCTGAAAGATTGTGTTGTACTACCATAATAGTTTCCTCCTTGAATTCTTAGTGGCGTCCCTGCCACCCATTAATTTTGTTTCAGGATATTTCCTGTTATTTATTATATCGGACATTAGTCTTTTTACTTTAGTCCGTATATAAACTTATTTTAATAATTTCTCTACTTTTTACTGTCCATGAACTGTGGCTCTGAGCTTACACGACTCATATTCTGATAATACTTGTTCGCCATGCTTACGCTCCGCTTGGCAGTCTTAGTTTCCTGCTTGAGTTCACGGAACTTTCTTTCTATCTGTAGCTTGTTTCTTGACTCTTGCGCCTGTATAGTTGCACTTAATGCTGATACTTCTTTTATAAGCTGCTGCAGCCTCTGTATATCTGCCTTATAGTTCTGCTTATACATCTCAACATCTGCTTTAACCCTGTCATATACTGACTGGAAGCCTTCATCAAGTGCATTGAGCATATCTATACACTCTGCTTTATTCTCCATGTTCTTCTGGAACTTATCACCATCAAACTCTCCCGATGTAACAATACGTTCCTGTTCAACATTGTAATCAACTATGTCCTGTAATATCTTTTTCTTCTTTTCAAGACTGCTTGTCATTATCTGAAGATAATTCTCTGTTTCCATAGTCATCCTCAACTTTATAATCTTAAACTACCATACATTGCTTCTTAAATAGTTGTGATATAATAGCTATTTTAAATCAATATATTATTTATTTCCTGCACGCTTCATTACTTCTTTCCATGTATCGCGCATTCCTCTTAGTTCATCTGTTGCCTTTTCAAGAAGCTCAAGGTCTTTCTTCATATTAGCATCAACAAGTAATCCATATATATACTTATAAAGCTTATCGAAATCCTCTGCTACAGGATACTTATGATTAAGTGTAGCCTGAAACTCTTCTATAATCATCTCTGCCTTAACAATATTAGTATGAGCTTTCTCCATGTCCTTTTTTTCTATAGCAACTGCTGCTATATTACAAAACTTAATAGCTCCTTCATAAAGTAAAAGTGTAAGCTCTGCTGGTGATGCAGTTAACACCTTATTGCGATTATACTGTTGAGCCATATTCTGATTATATATCATAGCTTATCCTCTCCCGATGTTCATACATCCTTGTATTTATCAATATTGTGTGCATTACATATAATACATATGTTTATCACTTGTGATATGTTAAATTATATGCAATGCAACACAATGTAATATGAACGAATCATTCTAGGTAATATTATACATTAATTACCAATAAATTCAATAATATTATTATATATTTACATATATATTTTCATGTATATTTTTATAATTTTTATATATGATGTTAAGGTTCAAATATGTTTGTCCTCAAAGCTTTTATTAATATTATCATCTTCCAAACAGTCCCGACATAGAAGATGACTGCGAATTAAGCTTAGCAAGTGCTGACTCCATAGCTGAGAACTTACTATAGTAGTAATCTTCCCATGTTGATACCTTTGATTCAGCATCACTTATCTTTGTATTGTATTCTGAATACTGTGTATTCATCTGCTTATCATTGTAAATCGTGTATGCACTGCTTACAGATGATGATGCCATCTTGTTACCAAGATCAGTATATAACTTGGTACATAACTGTGAGAAGAATGAAACTACTGTCTCAGGATCACTTGCAATAGCTGCTCTTAGCTTATCTTCGTTTCCTGATGTAGTTGTATCATCCTTATCACCATCTATATGATACACACCCTTTTCGTTCTCGCCTGATGCGAAATATCCGAGTGTTGATATACCAAAGCTTGACAGCGCATAGCTCTTGCCATTAATAATAAATGATGATGCCATATCATTCTTTAATGTATTGGCAACACTGTTTAGTGTATCATCTTTTCTAAGAAGCGAATCCTTAATCTTTGTCTCCCACTTTTCAACCTCTTTATCAGACATAGCATCCTTTTCTTCATCTGTTAAAGGCTCATATCCCTTAGAGCTGTCTGCGTTATAAGCCTCATCCATAGACTTGATAAGCTTGTTGTACTCTGTGAACATATCCTTGATAGACTTGTATATAGCATCTACATCTGTGTCCGTTGTTATAGTAACTGATTCATCGCCCTTTGTTTCTGCTGTAGCCTGGATAGTAAGGCCATTGATAGAGAATGTGCTTGTGTTGCTGGTGAACTCAGCACCATTAAGTTCTATCTTTGCATCCTGACCATTTATTCTTACTGCACCTACAGAATCTGAATATTCTCCTGCTTTAGCATTGCCATTAGCATCTACCATCTTAGAATACATCTCATAGCTATTCTTAGCTTTAGCCTGATACTGGCTTGTAAGCTTAGCTTTAGTCTCTGCATTTCTACTGTCAACTGTTGCCTGTATATCAGACACACCAGATGCTGAATCTGTCTCTTTCAAAGCTGTTACAGTTGTCTTACCATCTTTTTCTTCTATATTGACATACTGCTTGTTCTTATATTCGGTCATTGTGTCTTTAGCTTCAGTATAGTTCTTGATGTCACTTTCGTAACTGCTTATTGATGTCTTAAGATTGTCATATTTCTTCTTATCCTCTTCACTGAGCTTGGATACATCGAAATTGCCATCATCACCCTTATATGCAGCATTCTGCTCTATAGCCGACAAAGCATCTTTAGCATCTTTTAATAAAAGATCAGCCCTTTCTTCTGGTGTCTTATCTTTATATACTTCTGTATCAGCATCTGATGCAGTATATTTTTTTGTGAAAGAATCTACTATCGAACTAGCTTTAGAATATGTATCAAGTCTCTCTTTCGCAACTGCATCAAAGTTAGTCTTAGCACTTTCATACGCTGTATTAATGATATCATCTAACTCTGCTGTGTATGTATCCGTATCTGCATTATAATACTTAGCCCACTTAGCATACTCAGCCTGTGATGTCTTATCATTAGTGTATAATCCAAGATTACGCAGTGAATCCATTCCTGCACTATCGTTAGCTACTAATGCGAAATCTCCATCTTTACCAGATGTCTTGGAACTGATAAAGAATCTCTGGTTTTTCTCATCAAAGCTTGCCTGAACGCCTGCTTCTTTAAGCTTGACAACAAACTGATTAACTGTCATGTCTTCTGTTAATTCTATGTTGCTTGTATCTCCATTAACCGTTACTGATACACTTCCCTGTGATGTGCTTCCTGTTATGTCAGACAACTTAGATGAACCTGTAATATTAGCTTTGCCATCCTTCACTGTACCTCCAGTAAGATAACCTGATGATGCAAGCTGCTTTACCTTAAGCTTCTGTGTACCTGCAACCGCACTTGAGCTTGCTGTTACTGTAGCTACTGTTGAGTTAGATACTGTTGACTTCTTAAGGCTGTATGCGTTAGATAATCTTCCTGCTGACAGCTTTCCACTATAGAAGCTATATATACTTGTATTCATAGTCTTCCATTTTTCCTGTTTCCATGAAAGCTTTGTCTGTGCTTTGACAAGATTATCTTTTTTTAGCTTATATCCTGATACAAGTGCAGATACAAGTGTCTCTGTATCCATACCTGAAACCATACCCGATAATCTGATTGGCATATTATTCCTCCATTCTTATATATTTCTCCATAACATTATGTAATTCTTTATCTCTTCTCATCCACAAGTATACCAGCAAGCTCCCATGCCTTAGCAAGCATCTCAAGTGCCTTTTCTGATGGTATCTCCTTGATAACTTCATCTGTATCCTTATCCTTAATCTTAATCGTAATACGGTTAGTAGGTTCGTTGTATCCGAACTCTGCTACTGTATTATGATTGATAACCTTCTGGATATCTTTAAGCTTCTGCATAGAAGCTTCTTTCTGTTCTTCCTGCTGCTTAAAGCTTGATTGTGCACCACTGTTGCCATTGTTACTGCTGGTGCTGTCTGCATTAGCTCTCTGTGATGTACTCACCTGCATAACTGCAGCTATATGTGCTGCGTTGTTTACTGAATCCTGTGAATTATTAGTTTCTGCTGCTGGTGCTGCACTAACCTTGTTAACCTGTGCAGCCTGCGTTGCGTGGCTCTGATAAGCTGCCTGGCCACTTATCTTCTCAATTCCCATTATCTTTCACCTCCGTGTGCGTATACATATACGAGTGACAGCTTTTCCACATCACCCATACAATCGTCGTAAATATATCCAACCTTATGCCCTGCTAAGAAATCCTTTTCTTTGCATACTGGTCATTAGTTTCTATTTCTTATATCGGCAATACATGTAAAAATATAACACCTGCCTTTTTATTTGTCCTGCTTCGTAAATAGTTTATTAAGTGCAGCCACATCTATCTTCTGTTCTGCAGCTTCTTTGTTAGCATCTTTTATCTGTACATATACTTCTTTACGATATATAGGAACGGACTTTGGAGCTGTGATGCCAAGCTTTACCTGATCGCCTTTTATCTCGATTACTGTTATCTCAATATCATCATTGATGATGATTGCTTCGTCCTTCTTTCTTGATAATGCCAGCATTCTACTCCCCCTTCCTTTCGTTAAGAATATCATAAATAGGGTATCTGACAGCATAATCCTCATTATCTGCTATAAGCTGGACTCCCTTCATAGTGTCAGCATTGATTATGATAGGAGCCTTTAAGTTAATAGTCATCTTTGTAAGATCCTCTGGTACTGTAAGTGTACAGAACACTGCCAGATTGGCTGACTGTATGTCCTCACCAAGTGTGTTAAGTATCTCATCCTCCACAACAGGATCATAACCTTTCATAATATACTCCGGCTTCATGACAGGAAGTGCCAATGCTGCCTCATCAAGCGACTGAAGCCACATGATAGCTGCTTCATCTCCCTTTTCTACATCATATATAAGTGTGAATTTCTTGCAATCCTCAAACCCTATTATTCCAAGGTCAAAAGTAACTATTTTATTATCATCAATATCTACAGTGCCAAACCACCTAGTATCAACCTGCATTAATTTGCCTCCCTTGTTTTTATATACTGAATTTTTCATTTATGGATTCAGCATATTTTTAGCCTATAAAATCCAGCAATGTCTGCTGTACAACCTTACTTGCTGCTGAAAGTGCTGCGTTGTATACAAGCTGTGCTGCTATATAGTTTACTACCACTTCCTCAAGGTCTATATCTTCGTTCTGTGACTTAAGACTTGTAAAGTTAGTCTTCTGTTCTGTAAGTCTTGTCTTTGTAAGGTCAAGACGCTGGATTCTGTTACCTACATCTGCCTTTGCATTAGATATCTTCTCCTGATATCCCTGCATCTGTCCGATGCCCTTCTCGAAAGCCTTTGTCATCTGATCCTTTGCAAGATCCTTCTGCTTATTTAGTCCTTCGAGCATGTCATCAAGCTTTTTCTGGTCATCAGTGCCTGCATACTTTTCTTCCTTCTTCATGCTCTCGACTTTACTTATCTGATTCTCAATATCTATAGTATTCTGCACAGCTGCCATGATATCATCTACATTTCTGCCAAGATATATATCAAAGCTTTCGTCTGCCTGTGTATTAACCTTAAGCTTCTGTGTAAAGTTTACGTTATATTCAATATCTTCGCTCTTCTTTACGTAGCTTATACCTGTAACATTGTCTACACATGTAAAATACATTGTCGGATTCACATCGCCCTTTTTGAAGTTGGACTTTTCATACTGTACTGAAAATGAGTTATTGGTGTATGTATTGTTGTATACATTCTCACCAAGAAGTACTTCTCCAAGCTGTGAGTTAATAGCTATTTCATCATCGCCAGGTATATAGTTTGAATCTGCTGTAAATGTTATACTCACTGGATTGCCGCTTCCATCATCCAGAGAATCTATAGTCTCACCTTTGGCATTTACTATTCCTGTTACATTAGCCGTTCCATCATCATTCTTAGTTACTGTAGCCACATTTCCACTGGCATCTGTAATCTTAAATGTTCCATCAGCATCTACCTCTGAGTAACCCAGCTGTATTCTATGAACTGTAGCCACATTAGGTGTCACTATCTTGCCGTCTGTATCCTTCTTGACATTCAGATTAATGATATCTTCATTTGTATATGCATTGGTATATACCTTTTTTTCACTGATGCTCTCTCTGTCAAAGCTCTGTGTTATGGTATAATCTGCCTCAGCTGCTTTAACATCTGATGGATATGTGAGCGGTCTGTCTGTAGCAAAGCCTGTAAATACATATCTTCCGGCATAGTCTACATCACCCTGCACATAGTATGAGTTCTTCAGCTTATCAAGTGTCTGTATGATTGTACTACGCTCATCTGATGAATAAGAATCTGAAGCACCCTGGTTGCAATATGAATACAGCTGGTAAGCTATATCATATCCCTGTGCAAGTGCATCCTGCGTAACCGAAAGCCATGATGAAGCATCAGGTATATTCTTATTTACATACTGTGTTACCTGGTCAAGGCTGCTTCTGAGTCTGAGTGCTCTTATAGCTATGATTGGGTCATCAGAAGGCTTGTTAATCTTCTTCTGTGTAGATAACTGTGTATCCATGGTATTTATCTGGTTCTTATTAGCCTGTATGTTAGCTATAGAACTGTTTATCATCATCTGATTCGTAACTCTCATATATTCCACCTCGTATCTATATCGATTTATGTGATATCTGCATTTTTAAAATCTTCTTTTTATGAATAATCTTCTTTTATAAATATTCTTCTTTAGTATAAATATTCTTTTACACTTATCTTGTCTGTGCCTGCGTGCAAAGCATTTATATAAAAATGTTATTAAGTATATCCGGCATATTTCACATTTTATAAGCCTGTCTGGTTAATAAGCTTATCATATATCTGGTTCATAACTGACATCATCTTTGAGTTAAGATTATAAGCCTGCTGGAACTTCATGATATCCATGGCTTCCTCATCTGTATCTACACCCATGACTGAAAGTCGCTGATTCTGTATAGTTGTCTTCATATTGTTGTAGTTTGTTAAAAATGTCTTAGCCTTGCTTGCATCTATAGACATATCACTGACTATAGTTTCAAGGAAGTACGAACCTGTACCACCATCAAACAGTCTTTCCTTCTGTAATGCATTAAGCTTATCCATAATGCTTGCACTGCCTTCGCCTTCGCTTACTGTTGTCTTTGTTGCAAGCTTGTTGGCATCCTTAAGAAGCTCAGAATTAACTGATACTGTTGAGGCTGTAAGTGTCTTTGAATTATCTCCCACTACAAACAACGCTATACCCTTGTTGGCAGCATCATCTGTTTTAGCATCTGATACATATCCACTCTTAAATATGTTGTTGACTGCCTGTGAGAATGTCTGTATGAACTGGTTAAGCTGTGACTGATAGTAAGGAATACCCTTATAGTTAATATTGGCTGAAGCCTGTGGATTCGTCTCTGTCACTCTGTTTCCATCATCATCAAGCTTATAACTGCCATCTGCATTAGCTGCAACTGATTCTATCTCACCGTTACAGCCATCCCTTATATCTACAAGTGCCTTAAGCTGACCTCCAAGTGAAGAACTATATATATCAAAAGGATCATCATCACTCCACTGTATGTCATATAATCCTTCTGCATCGCTTGCATTTCTTTTCTGCGTTCTTGCGACTACCTCAAGTGTCTTATAATCATAGTTGTTTACAAGCGACTGTCCATTAACTGTGATCTGGAAAGATGTAAGTCCGTTTGCTATCGGTGTCTCATTAGTTGATATATTGATATACTTTGACAGATTATCCACAAGTGCATTTCTCTGGTCTCTTAAGTCGTTAGCATCTCCATAGCAGGCTTCTATCTGGTTAATCTGCTTATTAAGTGATGTTATATTCTGTGCAAGAGTATTGATGTGGTCTACTGTATCTTTTATCTCATTATTAGCATCTGACTGCACATTTCTCAAGTTAGTTGAGAGTGTGTTGAAATAATCCGACATACTTTTTGCGTTATTTATAAGCTGGTTCTTTGCAGATTCATCAGATGGTGTTATAGTCAGCTGGTTAACTGCTGAAAAGAAGTTGCTGTATTCTTTAGAGAATCCGTTAAGTATAAACTCATTCAGATAGTCCTCTATCTGTGTCATGTAGTTGTTCTTTGATTCATACTGTCCATAGTTAGACATATTGTTTCTATACTTCTGGTCATAGTAGCTGTCTCTTGTCTGATTGATGCCGACAACATCAACACCGGCACCTATAGTTCCATATGATGAAAATGTTCTTAACGAGTCAGCTGCCTTTAACTCTGCACTCTGCTTTGTATAGCCTTCTGTATTAATGTTTGACAGGTTGTGCGCTGATGTTGTTATGGATGTCTGCGCTGCCTGAAGTCCTTTATATGATATTGATAAACCAAAAAATGTAGATGCCATATTATTTCTCCATTCTTGTTGTTTCCTATAGTCTCTTTAACCAACTTACTGTTTCTAAGTCTGCTGATTGCTCTAAAATAAGCCAGCCATTATTATCAAATCATGATGTAAGTGGCAAAAGGTTCCTCTGTTATTCATCATGCATGTCCAAGTGATGTAACAAGATGTTCTATCATCTCGCTTACTACGTTGATATATCTTGAAGCCGCATTATATGCGTGCTGATACTTAATCATCTTCTGAAGCTCTTCATCAGATGATACACCTGATGTCTGCAGTCTCTGGTTGTCATAACCATTGACCATGGTTGTCTGGTTGTTGACATACTTGGTAAGCACGCTTCCCATCGTAGCAAACTCACCTATATAATCATTGTAAAATGTGTTGAAATCTGCCTTTGCATAGTTCTCAGGGTTAAGTGATGCAAACTTTTTGCTGAATGTATCTATAAGCTCATTTACCTTTGAGAAATCCTCCTTGCCATGCTCTGTAGAAAGAGGGAGTGTACCTACATTCTGTGAAGCCTCAGGATTGACAATCAGATTACCAAGTGTATAGTCAGTTTCAAAGCCGGTAACATTCAGGTTGTTTCTTACATATATTGTACTGCCATCTGCACCTGTGATCTGCTTATATCTGTCTGTACCGTTTCTTTTAAAGAGTTCAACACCTCTTGTTTCATCGTCATCCATGCCATATCCAGCCTTGCTCATATCAAGTATCTTGTATGTCATGCTGTCTATATTCTCTGTTTCTTCCTGATTAGCATCAACATACAGCTTTTCAGATGCTTCATAACTGTATGTTCCATCACCATTTTCTTTTCCGGCAACTACGTTGCCATGGCTGTCATAAAGCACATCATGTGTCGATGCATTGTATACATACTTCTCTGCCTTTAATATATTGCCATCTGCATCTGTGAGCTCTTTTGTTGTATCCATGGTAGTTTCCGGACATAAAACATCATTCATGGCTGTTACTATTCCATTTACAAGCTTGTCAAAGCCTGCTATAGCACTAAGGATAGCTGATGGCTCTATATACTTGTTATAGTAATCCTGCTTCTGCTGATACGCATCCATGGCACTATTATATTCTGCCATACCCTGCTCTGTTGTAAGATCATAGTCTGCTCTTTCAGGCATTACTGGAATATCTGTGTAGTTTACCTCTATAACACCTCTTGCGATAAGCAGTCCTTTAAGCTTGCCTTTATCTGTGTCATTGGCATTGTTTGCCTGCTTGTCAAAGTTATATACATCCTGCTGATATCCCTCCCACTGAGGTATAAGCAGTCCATATGTTCCTTCTTCTCTTACGCTCATCTTTGCGATATCATTTTTTGTTATAAATGGGACATTCTCAGCACTAACTATTACTTCGCCATCCTTTGTCTCATAATAATCAATATCTATATACTTACTAAGCTCATCAAGTGCAAGATCTCTTGAATCTCTTAAATCGTTCGCACGCTCCACACCTTCCGCTTCGACCTTAACGATGCCTTTGTTAAGATTATATATCTTCTGTCCAAGTGAATTAATCTTTTCCACCATGTTGTTTACTTCGGTATTCAGCGTAACCTGATAATCCTTAAGTCCACTATATATAGCCTCTGAACGGTCTATGAATGCTGTAGCATTCTGTATAAGTGATGACCTGGCTATAGTACTTGTTGGATTCTTTGTAAGTTCGTTTACTGCATTGTAAAGGTTTGTGATATGCTGCTGATAAGTAACTCCCTGCATTTCACCAAACCAGTCTTCAACCTCGTATACCGCATTAGCCTGACTTTCATAGAATCCCAGTCTTGAACTTTCAGTTCTGTATGACCTGTCTATGAACTCATTCCTTATACGGCTTATCGCATCTATATCTACACCTAAGCCATACTTGCCTTTGTTAAGGCTCTTAGAAAACACGTTAGCATATGTTGAATCTGCAAATGTTATCTGCTGCCTTGTATACCCTTCTGTATTAACATTGGAAAGGTTATGTGCTGTTGTATTAAGTGCTGTCTGTGACGATCTTAAGCCTGTGGCTCCTACCATCAGCGACCCCATTCCGTTTGCCATAATTCCTCCATTAAAAAAATCACACTATCAAAAATAAAACTGGTTCTAATACCGCAGTACCATTAAACATCCCAATTCAATCCTTTGAAAATGTGATTCTTATATTATATCTGATATTATTCTATACTTATATGTAAGTCCAGCCTGCTTCAATCCTTTTCCACATACCAGACTTAATGTAATCTTTTATAATCTTTTATAATCTTTTATCTGTTTTAATACTTTTCTTTAGTTTATATCACTGCTTTGCATCAAATCCTGTAGCACCTGTTATTTCCTGTTCTTCATAAGCTGTTCTTCCATAGTTGCCTGTCTGTGGCTTCAACACTGAGTTTCTTGCCAGATCAAGCTCAAACTGAATCATATCCATAGATTCTTTAAGCAGCAGCTTATTGTTCTCGTTAACCGCTGTAAGCTGGCTAAGTGTTCTTTTAAGCTTAAGATATATGTTCTGAAGAGCATCATGCTCTTTAGCTTTCTTTTCAAGTATCTGTACTATGTGTTCAACCTTTATCTCTTCATATGGAAGTCTTAGCACATTACATATATCCTTCACATCTTCCTGTCTTTTTTTCTCATATACATCTACTTCTTCTATGAGCTTCTGCTCTCTTGTAAATATCTCCTGAAGCTTTTCGATATTGCCACTTACTATGGCAGATGTTTTTTCATTCGACAGACTAAGGAGCTTCTCATATCCATCATTCTCATTCGTAAGGTCTTCGATTAAACAATCTATCAGGCTTGCCATATATGCTCCTCCGTCTTAAGATTATCGTGTCAGCAAACTATAAAACTGTACAGCAATGCACAATCCCAATGCATCCTCTGACCATATGCATTCTTTTTCATCAGAATGTCAATGTAGATACACTGCCAAGCATCTTCTCGGCTACTGCCTCTGAACTTATATTATATGTTCCGGCTGCAATACGTGCCTTAATGTCGTTGACTTTATCAAGTCTTACATCAGAAGCTTCACTAACTGCTGCCTTAGCTGTATTATATAATCTGGCTGTATCTGATAATTCATACTTGTCTTTTTCAGTTTTCTTAACAGCCATGCCTTTTTCCCTGGCATAAGCACTTGTCTTGTATACCTGGCTGACAGCATTATAAGCATCTATACGCATACTAACCGCCTCTCTTTCTATTATAAACAAAAAACTTTTTTATTTCTTTATGATAAGTTTATCGGTTGTCTGGATGTTTTACTTAACCCCCATTTGCATTACAATACAAATGAATTTTTCACGATACTTTGATAGGAATTTTTTTAAGTCAAAATCAAAAAACGGAAAACCCACATTTACCTATGGATTTTCCGCTTAATTTAATCTAAATCAACCCGAATCAGCATGAACTACTCTGAATTAATCCGAATCAATCTGAACAATCTGAAATATGTAATATATATTCTCCCAAATATTCGCATATCGTGGGATTATCATCCCACTTTCATGCTCATATCGGGGCGGGTCCCAATGTCTTTCACCCACCTATGAGCAAGCTCATGTGGGTTTAGACCTTTTGACCCTGGTATCATATATTATTAATATGCCTTACCCCAGTAAACCATCTTCTTAGCTGGTCTGCCACAGCATACACACACGTCACTTAACTGTTCCTGTGCAAATGGCATACATCTTGAAGTACATGTTGTATCTTCTTTAATCTTATCTTCACATGCCTGGTCACCACACCACATAGCCTTGATAAATCCTGGCTTGTTAGCTGCTGTTTCCTTGAACTCATCATAGTTAACTGCAACATATGTATGTGCATCTCTATGTGCTCTTGCTCTTTCAAGCATATCCTTCTGGATAGTATCAAGTATCTCTGGAAGCTTAGCTGCAAGCTCGTCAATAGCTACTGTTATCTTTTCTCTTGTATCACGGCGTACAACGATAGCCTGGTTAGCTTCAATATCTCTAGGTCCCATCTCAACTCTTACAGGGATACCACGCATTTCCTGCTCTGAGAACTTCCAGCCTGGATTCTTATCAGAATCATCAACCTTAACTCTGAGACCTGCTGCCTTTATAGCATCTCTTACTTCGTAAGCCTTATCAAGCACGCCTTCCTTCTTCTGCATGATAGGTATGATGTCAACCTGAACTGGTGCAACCTTAGGTGGAAGTACAAGTCCTGAGTTATCACCGTGTGTCATGATAACAGCACCGATAAGTCTTGTTGTTGTTCCCCATGAAGTCTGATGAACATACTTAAGCTTGTTATCCTTATCTGTATACTGTATGCCAAACGCCTTAGCGAATCCATCTCCAAAGTTGTGGCTTGTTCCTGACTGAAGTGCCTTACCATCATGCATAAGTGCTTCTATAGTATAAGTAGCCTCTGCACCGGCAAACTTTTCCTTATCTGTCTTACGTCCCTTGATAACAGGTATAGCAAGCACCTCCTCACAGAACTGTGCATAAAGATTAAGCATCTGCTGTGTACGTGCTTCTGCATCCTCTGCTGTTGCATGTGCTGTATGTCCTTCCTGCCATAAGAATTCTCTTGAACGAAGGAATGGTCTTGTTTCTTTTTCCCATCTTACTACTGAACACCACTGGTTATATACCTTTGGCAAATCTCTGTATGACTGTATCTCATCCTTGTAGAAATCGCAAAAAAGTGTTTCAGATGTTGGTCTTACACACATTCTTTCCTGAAGTGGATTAAGTCCTCCATAAGTAACCCATGCTACTTCTGGTGCAAACCCTTCTACATGATCCTTTTCCTTTTCAAGAAGACTTTCTGGAATAAACATAGGAAGGTATACATTCTCAACACCTGTTTCCTTAAATCTTCTGTCCATCTCGTTCTTTATATTCTCCCAGATTGCATATCCAGCCGGCTTAAATATCATACATCCCTTAACGCTTGAATATGACATAAGCTCTGCTTTCTTGCATACATCTGTGTACCACTGTGCAAAGTCTACATCCATGGAAGTAATCGCTTCTACTAACTTCTTATCCTCTGCCATAAATATACCTCATTCCTGCGCTATCTGCGCTATCTGTTAAATGTGTCACATAATCTGTATTAGTTTAACATCTGACCTGATTAATTTCAAGGCACTTTTCATATATTCCGTTTTTTCTTTTATTGTAGTTTTCTTTTATTACATTTTTCTTTTATTATGTTTTTTATTATATTTCAATCACATTTTTATGCATTTTCTTTTATTCCTTTTTCTATGCTTCATCCATCTTCATAACACATCTAAGCCTTAAAACCAGTGCTTTTATTATAACAAAGCTCACAGGACCGGTTATGAAGCCTGGAATACCATACACAAGCAGTCCGACAAATATAATGACAAGCATGGCAAAAGGCGATATTCCAAGCTTGTCTCCCATACATTTTGACTCCATAATCTCACGTACAAAATAAGTTATTACATATGTCACAAGCACAACCACTGCCGATAAGAAATTCTTCATAATCAGGTTAAACAACATCCATGGTATAAGTATCGTACCTGTCCCAAATACCGGAAGTGCATCAACAACTCCAACTATTATTCCGAGCATGACTGCATATGGACTTTTTATTATAAAAAATGCTGCCATGCTTATAGCTGAATTAATAAACATGATTCTTAATTCAACTTTAAAATATACATTGATAAGTCTCTTTACCTCATGCCACAGCATCCTTATCTCTTCCACAAACACACTGTCACGTATCTGTGTCCTTATTTCATCCATATCTGTTGACAGATATATAACTGATATAAAGCCAACAACCAGACCTCCAGCCACTATAACTATATTTTTTATAACAGGTACAGATATATGAAATATCTTTTCAGGCATTATACCTGCCAGCCTGCGTCCACACATTATAAGCGTATCAAGACAACATCCACCATCAAGTCCAAGAAAATCATCCGCTTCAAGGCATATCCTGGCAGTCTGCTGCCTTATACCTATCGTATTGTAATCCCAGTTCTTTAAAAAATCACTTATCTCATTCGCTCCTGTTATAACTGCTGCAGCAAGCAATATTATTATAACAACAGATATTATTAACACTATAATTGTGGCTATTATGCTTTTTATGCGATGTTCTTTAATTCTTTGTGCATGTACTTTTCTTTTATCCAGCCTTATCCTTTTGCATATCCACATATATATACTGTTTACTGGCTTTTCAAGAAGCAGTGCAGCAAGCACGCCAAGCACAAATGGCCACACATATACAAGAAGATATTTAAAGCTCACATATACAGAAAATGTTATAACTACAATCCCGGCAAGGTATTTCAGTTTCCTGTTATATTCTTTATCTTGATATTCTTTTTTATACTCTTCTTTATTTTCTTTTACATTTCTTTCCTCTCTGCACATAAATAATCACCTCTGTAGAAGTATTCCACAGAGGTGATTATCTTATACCTATATCTAAAATCCTGGTTTCACTTCGTATAACTTGCCATCAAGCTTAAGACTAACCGCACATAACGCTATGCATCCACGCTTAATACGTATGCCTTTTATCCTTTCAGCTGCCATAGCCGCCATATTCCCACCATACTTTCCATCACCAGCAACCGGCATATTTCTTGAAGCAAGCTGTACACGTATCTGATGATGTCTGCCTGTTATAAGATGAATATCCAGCCTTGATATGTCTGCTTCTTCATCATAAGAAAGAAGCCTGTACTTAAGTCTTGCTTCCTTAGAACCCGCCGTTCCTTTTGAAACTACCGATGATTCATTATTCTTTGCATCTTTTATAAGATTATCCACAAGCTCGCCCTCATCGGACTCTGGTTTTTCACACACAAGTACCTGATAATGTTTACAAAGTGTTTCTTTTTGCATAAGCAAAGACAGTCTTGCTGCTTCCTTTTTATTCTTAGCCATAAGCACAAGCCCTGATACAGGACGGTCAAGTCTGTTTATTATAGCTGCGTAAGCTTCTTCACCCTTGCTTTTTCTATATGTAAGGACTTCACTTACAAGATCCATCTCAAACGACTTTCCGCTCTGCGACAACTGTCCAGCCGGCTTGTTTAATATAATCTTATCTTTATCCTCATATATTATATCCAACATAACTAAATAATCCCAATACTCTTAATCCACTTTGTAAAAAGCACTTTCCACTCACCAGTCTGTGCAAAATCATCACCGCAGCCATAACCATGTCCACCTGTTCTGAATATATGAAGTTCCGCACTTACCCCGGCTTTTCTTGCTGCCATATAAAAGCCCACACTGTTCTCAGATAATGTTATTCTGTCATCATCCGTTTCACATATAAATACTGGCGGCATATCCGGTCTTACAAG
>ENA-ORPH01000145-ORPH01000145.1-human-gut-metagenome-genome-assembly--contig:-NODE-145-length-81633-cov-10.690652_pt1 | contig 81633 bp, 74 predicted proteins | sample MGYA00242142_ERZ509074 | MGnify/ENA primary metagenome ERZ509074 (study PRJEB26280, sample SAMEA2338724) | human gut metagenome | biome: human gut; feature: human-associated habitat; material: faeces...
TCAACAAAAACAAATTACATACAAAGTTTTATATATAATCTATTTTGGAAAATATTTTAAAAATAATATTAAAAATTTTAGATGTAATATAAGTTGTGCTGGTCTTGCACCTACAGGTTGTAAAGATATAGTTAATATTATAATGATGATTATGGTGATGCTTTTAATACTACAAAACAAATTTTAAAAAGTATTTCAAAAATACTTGTACAGTATTAAATTTATTCTTATGTTTGAACTAATAATTTAATAAGTTAAACTAAAACAACTAAATTTATGAAAGCAAGTGAAATTAAAAATGCAGTTCGTGAACCTCAAAGTGAAGTAGAAATAGTTCCTATGGGAAATAAATTTATCATTAAAGCTGAATTTAAAGTTTCTCCTTTAATGCTAATGGATGAAAAAAAACTTAATGAATGTACACCTAATAGTTTAAAAATAGCAGGTTATGGTGAACTAACATCTGGTTATGAATTAGGTGATAAAGTTATAGTAAATGGTTCAAGAGCTATAATGCGTTTGGATATTAAAGGTAATGATAAATCTATATATTCATATTTACAAAAAGCTAAAAATAAAACTTTGATTCAAGGCACAGGTATAAAATATGATATTGTAGAATATTATCTTTATGATGGTATAGATATTTTAGGTTATATTAAACCTGATATTGCTAATGCTTAACGATGTACATAAAAAAAGAATATTAGAAAAATTAAAAAGAGAATATGCTAAACGTGGTCAAATGGATTGGCATAAAGATGAAGTAAAAGATTATATAAATAATTTTTTAAGTTTATCTGAAGATGCACATTTAGAGATATTAACTCTTTTTGAAAGAATACAAGCTGATAGTATAGCTAAAGGTTTTAATAGATTAGATGAAAAAATATATGTTCAAAGTTTAGGTAGTTTTAAAATTAAAGTAGCAAGAAGATTTTTTGTAGATAACTTTAAAGATGTTGCACATTTAAGTTATAAAGAAAAAGTTGAAATTGCTAAACTTGTTAATAGACATAGACGTCCTTTTAAAACTAAAGAACAAATAAATAAAATAATAGAAGATGCGAAAGAAAACAGTATCGGAAACTCTTCTTCCTAAAGGTAGAACTATATTTTTTAATGAAGAGCTTCATAAATATACAGATGATTTAAATCATGCTTATACATCTGTTACTACTGTTATTGGAAAATATACAGAAGATTTTAAAATGGATGATATAGCAGCGGCTTGTGAACGTATAGGTAAAAATCCTAATCATCCTAAATATTTGAAATATGCAGGTAAATCTAAAAAACAAATTATTTGGGAATGGCAACAAATAAATAAAGAAGCATGTGATAAAGGAACTATTAAACATAATTTTCTTGAAACAGCTATAAAAGAATCTAATGGTTATAAACGTAATGCAAAAGGTTTTATAAATGATAAAATTTATACCATAGATGATATTATAGCTAAACATAATTATGGTAAAATTAATTTAAAATATTTTGAAACAAAAGGTGTAAAAGAGAAATATCCTAAAATTTATAATATACTTAAAGATTTTGTAAAATTAGGTTATAAAATTTATGCTGAAATAGGTGTATATGATGCTAAGAATCTTATTAGTGGTCTTATAGATGTTTTACTTGTTAAAAATAATGATTTTATTATTCTTGATTGGAAAACTAATAAAGCACCTATACGTTTTGAAAGTGGTTATTATGATAAAGATTCTTTAGGTAAATTAAAACTTGATACTTTTATTAAAAAAGATGAAAGGTTTAAATATCCTTTAGATGATTTAGAAGATAGTGTTGGTAATCATTATACTATGCAATTAAGTACTTATGCTTATTTAGTTGAAACATTCGGATTTAATTGTAAAGGTCTTATACTTTGTCATATAAGAACTATTGAAGATGCTAAAGATGAAGAAGGTAATGATGTTGAGGTAGTTGAAATATATACTATTGATTATCTTAAAGATAAAGCTGAAAGTATGATTTCACATCATAGTAGTTCTAATATTAGTAATACTGCTATAAATCTATTTTCTTGAAATGAATGATTTACATAAAAAATTAATAGAACATAAAAATTTAATAGGATGCCTTTCTGATGTTGCTATTCAGAAAGGTTATCCTATTTTTAAATGTAATAAAAATTATCCTATAAATTTAAATATATGGGGTATTCGTAGTAAAGATATAGATACTAATTATTATAATGATGTAATTATAATTTTTTATAATGATTCAATTAGTAGTTGGTATATAGATATATATGATGCTACAACTAAACCTGGAAGTTATTATTTACAAAATCCTTTAAATGAAAAGGGTTGTGCTATTTTAAAAGAAGGATTTTATAGAGGTTTATGGAAAATAGGATTGCATAAAGGATATACAGCTTTAATTCAAGCTAATCCTTGTACAGTATATAGAGATAATAATAAAGATAATATAATTGATAAAGATATACCTACTGAAACAGGTATGTTTAGTATTGATTTACATAGAGCTTCTGCTTGGAAAGTTGAAGATGAAGTTGGTTTATATTCAGCGGGTTGTCAAGTTATTAAAGATGTAAATGAATTTAATATTCATATATTACCTTTAGTTAAAAAAGCTATTGGTAATGGAACTACAAGTTATGCTCTTATTAATGAAACAGATTTAAATTATGAATTATAAGGATATTTTGATAGGTTGTTTATTGGCTTGTGTAGTGGCTTTGCTTTATCGTGGATGCACGAATAAAGATGTACCAATACAAATGTATGACCAAAAAATAGATAGCCTACAATCGCACATAAATAGCCTCAAAAAGGACTTCCAATATATACAGGATAGTCTTAATTATAAAATAGATAGTATTACACAAGTTAAACAACAAGTTATAAAAGATTATGAAATTATATATAAAGATTTTAATGATGCTTCTATTGTTGATGATGATTCCATTACAAGGTATATCTCAAAAAAGATATATAATAGATAAAGATACAATAGTTGCATATACACCTTTTGAAAATAGACGTATTGCTATTTTATTATTAGAGGGTGAAGAAAAAGCTAAACTTGTTTTAAAACAAGATGAACTTATAAAATATAAAGATAGTATTATAAGTCATCAAGGTTATTATATACAAGTTCAAGATAGTACAATTAAAGTTACAACTGATTTAATTAGAGATTTCAATATTAAAACTATTGATTATCAAAATCAAATTGAAAAAGAACGTAAGCGTAAAAGAACTGCTCAAGGTATTGCAGTTGGTTCTATTGTTGCAAATATAGTTTTTATAACAACATTAATATTATGAATAAAAATAAGAAATTAATAGCTACATCATTTGATATATGTAGTAGTGAACATACAATTAAAATTGTAGATAAATTAGATAGTTCTATATATGCTACAATTAATTATCCAAGTTGTATTATAACTTTAGCTAAAACTTTAAGTGGTGAAGATATAAATCCAAGTCAAGTTCAAGTTTCTTTTTATCATGAATTAGCTCATACAATATTTCATAATATTGGTAGAAATGATTTAGCGGATGATGAAGTTTTAGTTCAAATGGTTGGTCAAGCATTATCTTCATTTATTAATACAGCTGAATTTAAAGATGTAAAAGAATTATTATGATATATGCTTTTAAAATAGAAAATGATAAACTTGAATTAGATTTAAAACAAATTCTAATGTATCCTTTATTAGCTAAAATTTATAAAAGAGATACATCTGATAATAAAGAATTTGCTTATAAAGAATTTAAGTTTATTTATTTTATAGCTGATAAAAAAGGATATTGTCGTCAAGCAGGATTATCTAAAAAAGAAGCTATAAAATATGGAATTAAAAATGCTGGTTTAGATAGTAGATACGAACCTGATGATATAGTTTTAAAAGCTATTGAATTAGTTAAAAGTCAATTTAATATTACACCTGTTGAAGATTTAATTGAAACTACTATTGTTGGATTAAATTTTACTACTAAATTAGTTAATATGTATTCTAAAGCATTACAAGATGCTCTTGATAAAGGTGGTGATGATTTAGAAGCTATATCTGATTCTGAAAAGAATTTAAAAGGTTTATTAAATGCTACAAATGATATACCTAATCGTATTTCAAAATTAGTTGAACTTCGTGAACAATGGGATAAAGCTGAAAAAGGTGTAAGTTCAATTAGAGGTGGTAAAGAATATAAAGCAAGTTATGACGGAGTTGATGAAAGAGAATCTATTAGCTCTGACGGGGTACAATCCCTTGAATAATAGATTTAATTATAATATTGGTGATTTACCTTTTATAGATTATCTTCTTGAAGATAAATCTAAATATCCTTTTATTAATACTGTTATAAATCCAAATACAGGTAAAAATTATATAGATGAAGATAATGATTTTTTACTTGGTGATTCTGGTGGTATTCTTATGAATATTAATTTTGTTTTTGTAAATACTGAAATATTTAGTCGTACTGCTCAGTTTTTTACTAAACATAATAAATATACATTAGAACCTGAAGATACTCCTGCTTATGATAGATTTTGGAAAGTTGAAATGGATAGACGTATAAGAGGAGTTAAAGCTAAATGTAAACTTTATATAAAAGATATACCAGCTTATCTTTCAGCTAAAACTGATGCTGAACGAAAAGCTCTTTTACATTATGTTAGAATTACAGGCGACCATTATACATATCTTAATTATGGTCGTATTGAACGTGTACCTAATGAAGAAGAACGAAAACAATTAGATAAACAAGGTTTAATTAAAGTTGAAACTATTGATGGTTTTCCTCGTTTTTGGGATGGTGATTATTGGAATTTTAAAATAGATGAATTTATAGGTAATAATAAATTCAATCTTTGTAAAGCAAAAGCACGTCGTAAAGGATTTTCTTATAAACGTGGAAGTCAAGCTGCTAATACATTAAATTCTACTAAGAATGTTACTGTTACATTAGCGGCTGATATTATGGACTATCTTACAGATAAAGGTGCTACATCACAAATGGTTAAAACTAATCTTGATTGGTTTGAAAATAATACTAATTGGGCACGAGGTTATCTTAGTGAGAACTTTGATAAAGGTATTGAACTTGGATATAAAAAATCTAAAGATGGTCAAAAAGCATACGGTTTTAGAAGTAAATTACTAAGTGTTGCAGTAGGTAAAAACGAAAGTGCTGCTATTGGTAAAAAAGCTATTGAAACCGATTTTGAAGAAGCAGGTAAATTACCTAATTTACAAAAAGCTCTTGACGTTATGTTATCTAATAGTGAATCAGGAGCTATACAAGTAGGTACAATTCGAGTATATGGTACTGGTGGTACTAAAGGTGCAAACTGGGAAGCATTTAGAAATTGTTTTTATAATCCTGCAAAAAACAATATGCTTCCTATGGAAAATATTTGGGATGATAATGCACGTCATACAGTATGTGGTTTTTTCTTTCCTCAAATTTGGGATTATGAACCTTTTATAGAAGATGGTAATTCACTTATATTTAGTGCTTATAATCATGATAAACAATTAAAAGATAAAGCACGTAAAGATAAAGATTCAAGTGAATATGTTATATATGTAGGTCAACGTGCTAATCGTCCAAGTGAAGCATTTGTTAATACTACTGAAAATATATTTTATAGTCCTGAACTTAATTCACATATAGTTAAATTACAAAACGATAGAGAATATCAATTTTATACAGATGGTTGGTATGTTCTTGAAGACGGTATTGTAAAATTTCTCAATAAAGAACAATGTATTCAAAATGGTATATTTAAAGGTAAACAATTTCATGAATATATAAAAGATGTTCCACATAATAATAGAACTGATGTACATGGTTGTGTAAGAGAATATTATCCTTATATTCCTAATAATGGTGATTTATATTTTATAGCTTGTGATACTTATAGAGTTAATAAATTAGGTAAAGATGTAACTGATAAAAACTCTTTATATTCATTTCAAGTTTATATGAGAAGCAATACTAAATATCCTCATATGTCTAAAAGACTTGTTGCTTCTTATTGTGGTCGTCTTAATAGTATGGAAGAAAATGATAAACTTCTTCTTTATGCTTGTCTTCGTTGGAATGCTAAAGTTCTAATTGAAGCTGGTACAGGTGAAACTATTCCTAATTTTAAAAAATGGGGTTATCGTAATAGACTTTTAAAAGACCCATCTTATTATTTAAATCGTAGTATGTCATTATCTAATACAAATGATTATGGTGTAGTAGTTGGTGATGGAGATAAAAAACTTGAAGGTCTTAGTATGTTACGAGATTTTCTTTATGAAGTTGTCGGATATACTGAAAATGGTACTCCTATTTATCAATTTCAAAATATATATGATGTTTCATATTTACTTGAATGTGAAAGATTTGTTTATGATAAAAACTGGGATAGAATATCTACTGGTATTGTAGCTATGTTTGAATTTAAAAAAGATTCTATTTTATTACAAAGAAGTGTTACAGAAACACAAAAACATAATACTAATTTTGCTGAACGTATTACATTATGAAAAATACAAATTCTGCTTTACTTTATAAAGTTGTTTTTCAACAACCTGACCAAAGAGTTTCTTCTCATTTTAAAATGACTAATAAAGATTGGTATATTCAAAATGCCAATTATTGTATTAAATTATGTATGGGTCAAGATGATAAAGTAATGACTCGTAAATTTCTTAATGCTGCTAACGGTCTTATAGATAAAGAAACATATGATTATGTTCTTAAAAATTATACATCTGAATTAGCTGATAAAGGAAAACTTTATGGTGAAATTAGAGATGTAGATTTTCTTACACCTATTAAAGAAAGATATATGGGTGAATTTATTAATATGTTTTCTAATTATCAAATATTTAATAATGACCCTGATATTGTACTTACTCGTAATAAATATCTTGCAGATAAAGTTATGGGTTGGATTAATCAAGGTATTATAAATAAACTTAATGAAGCTGGTGTTAAAACTAATCAAGAATCACAAGAACAATTAGATATTAATCAATTTGTTGAAGAAGAACTTGAAAAATGGCGTGATGATGTTGTTATAACAAGTCAGAAGCGATTAGAATTGATTAATGCTTTAATTGATGCCAAAGATAAATATCAACAATTATATTTCTATTGGTGGGCTTGTGAGGAATGTTATACATATAGAGAGATATATAAAAATGATATTTATTTTAGTGTTGTACATCCTATGGAATACTATCGTGTAGATAGTGGTTCTCGTTATATTGAAGATGATGATTTTGGTTGTCGTAGATTTAAACTTAAACTATCTGAATTAACTACTCGATTCAGAGATTATCTAAGTGATAAAGAAATAGATTATCTTGAAAAATTATATAGTAGTCGTAGTGTTCTTACTTATGATATGTTTATTCAGTTTATTAAAAGTCTTGATGATTTTGCTGAACGTAAAGCTGTATTGGATAAACATAGAGAAGCATATAAAGATATTACATTAAATAATGATGAAATAGAAGTATTTCATTATGTTTGGAAAACTAAAACTCCTTATGGTGTATTAGTTTATAAAAATGCTTTAGGTGAACTTAAAGAAACTATTGTTGATGAATATTATGAACTTGATAAAGATAATGGTGATGTAGAAATTCGTTGGGAATGGAAAGAAGAAGTTTGGGGTGGTTATAGATTTGGTGGTGAAGTTTGGGGTATATATTTACCTCCAGAACCAATACCTTGTCAAAGAGAAAAGTTTAATAATATTAGTGATTGTAAATTACCTTATAATGGTATTGTAGGATTAGTTCGTGGTAATTTACGTAATCCAATTCCATTTAGAGTTGCTCCATATCTTGCTCTTTATAGAATTTATACTCTTCAAGAAGAAAGAGCTATTGCTAAATTTAAGTCATGGTTATTATTTCCTGAAACTATACTTGGAGATACTAATAAAATGACTACTGAACAAAGACTTGCTATTGCAAATAAAGATTCTTTTTTACCATTTGATGATGCTGATTTAAATGCTAATGCTTTACAAAGTATTCGTGAGGTAGCTAATACGACTGTTATAAATTATATAAGTGTTTTAAAAGATTTAAAAGATGCTTTAAAACGTGATGCTTATGAGGTGGCTAATATGAATAGTGCACGTATTGGTGATACTAAAGATTATGCTGGTAAAGGTGTTACAGAAATGAATTATCAAAATGCTGTAATGGGTAGTGTATGGAGTCTTGAAGTATTTAATCTATTTAGAGAAAAAGATTATCTTGCTAATTTAGATTATTCTAAATATGCTTGGATAGACGGAAAGAAAGGTTCTTATATAGACCCAAATACTGGAGAACTTACTATTGTTGATTTGGATGGTTCATCTGATTTTAGTTCTAATATTGGTGTATATATTAGAAACAATAATGATGTTACTAATATGTTAAATCAAATGAAAGAATTTGCATTTAATGTTGGTCAAAATGGTATGCCTGATGTTGCATTAGAAGCTATAACTAATAGAAATACTATGGCTATTAAACGTAACATTAAAAAGGCTATTGAAGCTCAACGTGAATATGAAATGCAAATGCAACAACTTCAAGAACAAGCACGTGCTGAAACTGAAAAGATTATAAGTGAACGTGAAGCCATGCGTATTGAAAATGAAAATCAACAGAAAGCTCTTGATAGAGAAAAAGATATTATGATTGAGCAAATGAAGATTGAATCAGAAGAACGTATAGTTGAAGCTAAACTTAAAATTGATGTAAACGGTAATGGTTATATTGATAAAGAGGAAGCTATGATGGCTCAAAATGGTTATACTCAAAATGATATAAACCGCTTGAAATTACAAAAAGAATTAAATAGAAAGATATAATTAATACCACGCTAAATTATGAAATTGATACGACCATCACCGAAATAAATAAAGATACTTATCATATATATGTAAATATTAATGATATATTTGTAAAGACAATAAACCATATAAATAAACAAAATAATATAAAAATGGCAGAAGATACTGAAACTAAAAAAGGTATTGAATTAGAATTACCTCTTGGTGATAATGATTCTAAAAAAGATACTTCAACTGTTAAAGACCCAGACAATAAACCTGATGTAACAGGAAATGGTGTTGATAAACCGGAAGATACTACAACTAATGATACAACTAAAACAGATGATAAACCTGAAGATGTTGAAACTGTTGTAGAAATTGATGGTGAATCTTATTCTATTGATGACAATGGTAATGCTGTAAAAGATGGTAAAGTTGTTTATACTAAAGAACAATTAGATTCTTTTGAAGAAGCAACTAAAGAAGTTGATGAAAATACAGCTACTATTGAAGATTTAGAAAAGATAACAGGTATTGAAATTAAAGATGAAAATGGAAATCCTGTTAGACATGAAATGACTGTTGAAGGTCTTGCTGAACGTGAAATTGCTATTAAACGATTAGGTGAAGCTGAAGGTTTTCAAAAAGGTTTTACTAAGTTTTTACAAGATAATCCTGATGTAGCTGAAATTATTAATTATAAACAACGTTTTGGTACTATTGAGGGATTTAATAATACAATAGATTATTCTACTGTATCTCTTTCTGATAAAGAAGATGAACTTTATAATCTTATTGTAACTGCTGAAATTCATAAAGGTACAAATCCTGAACGAGCTAAGCGTATTGCTGAACATAGTAAAGCTGATGGTACACTTAAAGATGATGCTAAAGATAGTCTTGATTATTTAAAACGTGCCCAAGAAGTTGAAATATCTAATCGTCGTAAACTTGAAGAAGCTGCATTACAAGAAGAAATTGAGAAAGAATCTAATTTCTATGGAGTAACTTATGATGTAGAAAATGGTTCTGTTAAAGTTCTTAATGTAGAAAATAGTATTTACGATAGTGTTGTTAAAAAAGGTGTAGTTAATGGTTATCAAATTCCTCTTGAAGGTCTTAAAGTAAAAACTGATAAAGGTGTAAAACAATTTAGTCGTCAAGATATATTTGATTATCTTGCTAAACCTGTATATGAAGAGGATGGTGTATATTATACACAAGCTCAAATAGATGAAATTCGTAGAGTTTCAAATCCTCAAGAATATGCTTTTAGATGTATTCTTAATTTAGTAGGTAGTCCTGACCAACTTGTTAAAGAAGCTATCAATAAAGATAAAATTCAAACTATTAAAAAATTAAGTACTAAAAAACCTGTAAGTAAAGGTAGTAGTGTAAATACTAAAATAACAACTGGCAAACCTACTTTAGAACTTCCTATTAAATAATATATTCTTGCCAAATATATAAAGTCAATTAAAAAATAAATTAAAACAATGAGAGAATTAGGTACTTTTAAATTTGATTCTAATCAATATTCAGACACAAATATGTTGCTGAATTTTGAACTTATCAAACCTGTTCAACTTAACAAAAATCTTACTTATCTTTGGGGTAAAGATTCTGACCGTTTTCCGTTACTTACTTTAACTGAAGGTCAAAATGCTATTACAACTAAGAAACTTGTTAATGGTGGTGATACTCAATATACTTGGGATATCATGAATCGTTTACGAGTTACTTCTCGTGTAGCTAAACTTATTACTTCTACTACTACTCCGGGCTTAGCTTATGGTACTATTGAAGTAGAAATGGAAGATAATTGGTTTATTTATCAACATACTGCTATTGCTCCGTCTGGTATGCAATATCGTATTCAAAGTGAAGGAGTTCCTACTTCAGATAAAACTTGGCGTTATCGTTTTACTAATATGAGTGGTGATGCTTCTTCGTATTCTCCTCTTAGTGACTTTGCTCCTGGTGCTGTTTGGGCTTTAGGTGCTCCCACTATTCCTGGTTCTAAATCTGATGGAAACCGTAGTAATAATCAAGCTCCGTCTAAAGCTATAAATCAATATGGTTATTATCGTTTCTCTAAAGAAATTGCTGGTGCTATTGGTAATAAAGTTGTAGATATTGAGTTTGATACTGCTGGTGGTGGTAAAACCAACCTGTGGATGCCTTTTGAAATGAAAGTATGGGAACTCATGCGTCGCGACATGTTGGAAGAGGATTTATGGTTCTCGGAATACAACCGTGATAAGAATGGTATCATACATTTGAAAGATGAAAAAACTGGTGAAGCTGTTCCACGTGGTGCAGGTGTTAAAGATATAGTTAAAGCAGTAGGTAACTACGAACGTTATTCTTATCTTACACTTGAACGTTTTGACCGTATTATAACTCGTATTTTTGATAATCGTGTTGATACTACTACTGACGAAATAGTTCTGTATTGCGGTAAAGGTTTTGCCCGTGAATTTAATGATGCTATCTATCGTGATGCACGCCTTAAGAATTACTTTATGGCTTTAGGTGATGCTAATATTGATGATAGTGCAATGTGGATGTCCTATGGTAGATACTTCAATCGTTATCGTTTGATTAATGGTAAAGTTATTACGGTTAAATGTGTTGATATATTTGACCAAGGTATTCGTGCTCGTCAAGATAGAGAAGCAGGTCGTATGTATAAAGGTCTTCCTGTAACTTCTTATACTGCTGTATTCTTAGACCACTCTATGAATGTAAATGGTGAACGTAACATTAAGTTTGTTTGTGAAGAAGGTCGTGAATATAAAGTAGGTGTTTATAAAGGTATGGCTGAACTTCCTGCATCTTGGGGTGCTGTAAGCTCTAATCTTATATCTGATACTAAAGATATTGCTTCTTATGAAGTACTTGGTTCCCAAGGTATCAATATAGATAATCCTACTACTTGCTTCTGGCTTGATTTAGGTATGGAATAAAATACTAATAGAGAAGTGGTAATTAAAGTTACCACTTCTCTTACTTAATATATAAAAGATGTATAACTTAGAAATATTAAAATAATGAAACATATAGAAAGAAGTGTAACTATTAAATGGAAACTTAATCCATCTGCATTTGAACTTATTAATCAGAGAGCTTTTCTCAATGATGTTCAACGATTAGGTTCTGCTATTAAACCTGTAAATACTTTATTAAGTCGTTCTGAAGAAATGCGAGTTTTGCTACCGAGTATTGTCGGTGCAACTCCACAAGATACAAATTGGCAAGAACGTATTAGTAATTATCTTCATAATATACTTATTGAAGTACCTAAATCAGGTTATACTCTTAATACAAGTTTTACTTTTGATAGAGATGATAGTAGAGTAAAAGCTAATGTAGAACAATATATTAAAACTCATTTTAAACAAGGTGAAAACCCTTCTGATGATGAAGTTATTGAAAAGATGTTTGATAAAACAGCAACATCTAAAACTCGTGTAGAAGAAGAAGATTTATATAAATATGTAATTTTTACTGAAATTGAAGATTATATAAAATATAGATTTTGTTTGTTAAGCCGAGAAGTTGCTAATAATGTTGCTGATATTAATAAATCAGTTAATATTCGTTTCTTCTTAACTTCTGATGCAGAAATAAAAGAAATTAAAGCTAATCGTATTAAATTACGTAATAAAGCTCTTAAAGAATATAATAATATAATTTCTGATACTAATGAAGCTACTTTAAGTAATGCAATTATTGCTTTAAATTTAGTTCGTTCGTATCAAGAATATAAAGCATTAACTCTTGAAGAGCGTCAAGAATTATTACTTAATTATGCAGATACAGAACCTGCTAAATTTATAGTAATGATGCAAGATAAAAATCTTGCTTTGAAAGCACGTATAACTACATATATTTGGCTTAATATTCTTAAGGTTTTACCTGAAAGTTCTATAATTGTAGATTCTACAAATGCAGAAATTGTGATAGGTAATAACATTGATGAAGCAGTTACTTACTTCTCTAATGATATTAATAAAGCCTATATTAGTGAACTTAACGCACGATATAAATCACTTAAATAGTAAGTTATGTATAGTAGTGTAAAACAACTTCATATTGAAATAGAACAGAGGATTCAGCAAATTACTTCTAATAGACATAGAAGTATTGCACCTCAATTCTATGATATGGTTTTAAATACTACTGCTATATCATATATACATTCTATTCTTAGTAACAAAACAAATTATAAACGAGAAGGTCTTGATGAAAGTAGTAAACGTTTAGATGATTTAAGAACTTTAAAACGTAAAACAGGATTTAAACCTGTTATAGTTGAAAGTAATAATAATTCTAAATATGTTTATATACCTGCTGATTGTCTTCAAGTTATAAATTCTAATTCAAAAGTTAAGTATGATAAATTTGATATAGAACAATATGGTTTAATGCAAGTTAATCTATATAGTTCTATATTAGATTTTTCAAAACTTAATTTTGAAAATGTAAATAATTGTAATAAACTTGTTTTAAAAATAGGTAATACAACTTATGATATTACAGATTTATTGCAATTCATTCAGTATGATGAAGATAAAGGTGATACATTTGAATTTATTAATTTATTAGTTGATAGACTTAGATTTAATAATTATAATGCTTATTTAAATAAATTTGATAATAAAGTTTATAATCAAGGAATTTATATTTTATTTGATGATGCTTTAATATCTGTTTCTTTAAATGCTTATGATAATACTTCTAAGAGTATTGATTTAGGTATAGTTGTAAAAAATAACACTCGTGTTATTGATATAATAAATCCTATTGAAAATACAACTATTAGACAAAATGATTTAATACCTACTGAATTAATTAGTGATACTTTTAATAATTATTATTTAAATAAAAATAGACATCTTAATCCAATTACAGAAGTTGTAAATGACAGATTAAATGTTTATACTGATAAAACTTTTATAATAAATTCAGTAGATATTTCATATATTAAAAAACCAATTCTTTTTAATAGTGAATTAAATCAAATGTCTGATATGACTATCACTCCTGAATTTTTAGATGATGTTGTATCTAATATTCTTCTTATTTTAAAAGATGATTCTTTTCAATATGTTAAACAAAATATACAAAATTAAAAAATGAAAAGTGTACTTGTAGCAAATCAATTTTTAACTGCTATGCCTTCTACTGGTTTGGCAGGTCTTACACGAGGACAACTTATTGCTGTTAAAGCTGATGGTTCAGTACTTACTTCTGCTTCTGAAATAGCAGATACTGATATGATTCAGTTTGTTGTAGGTCTTGGTGATGGCGCAACTAAAAATGGTGTTTGGGTTAATCCTAAACGTGTGATGTATAAGAAAGCTGAATACCATGAACCTGCTTCTAAAACTATTACTTTTAGTAATATAGCTTATAATAAAAATAAAGCATATCAAGGATTTCATGCAACTCTTTATATAACTCTTCCTGCTAAAAATGCTTTCGATGGTCAATGGGGTTATACTCGTGAAGCAACGGTTCCTTATTTTGATGCAAATGAAACGGCAGCTGATTTCTTAGCACGTTTTAAAGCTGAAATTGATAAAGTAGTTAAAGAAATAAATGATTATTTTGGAACTACTATGTTAACTACAACTCCTGCATCTGGAACTACTATTTCTACTTCTTTAGTTCTTACTGGTGCTAAAGGTATTAACTTCAATGCTTCTATTGAAGGTATAGTTGATGCTGATAAAACAGTTGGTTCTGAAGATACTAATGGTGTTGGTACTTATGCTCAAATTAATCTTCTTGAAAAAGAAACTGATGTAGCTTCTGTTGGATATAATCCTAACTTCCGTGTTGGACGTAATCCTTATGGAGATATATTCCTTGCTGATGCAGCTAAGAAATATAATGTTTATACATTATTAACTCAAGCTGATAGAACGCATCCTTTCAATATTAATACTCTTGGTATGGGATTAGTTCAATGGATAGCTTTTGATAATGCAGGTACTGCAACTGATTTAGAAGCTGTTCTTGAAAAAATAGCTGGAATTGAACCTGCTGCTGAACCGGGTTCTTAATAAGTTATTATAATAACGGAATCATTTATTATACCTATTATAATAACTGATTAAACTATAATAGGTCTTTCCGTTAATCATAATTATTCGGAAAGACCTATTTTTATTTTTATAAGTTTAATTAAAACATTTAATATTATGAGAAAGTTATATGATAAAATGATTTCATATCTTACAGAAAATGGTATGAATTTAGTAGTTGTTTTATTTATAGCAACTACTATTGGTATTTTATTTAAAGCTGGTATTTGGACATGGCTTTTTAGTATTATAGTTGGTTTTGTTTATCAGATAGTTAAAGGTCTTGTTTATACTGCTCTTAGTAAAAAACCTGTTTTTAATTTTAAAGTAATGCTTTATTATGTAATATTTGGTGTAATCATTACACTATACTTCTTGAGATGGTAACAGGTCTTAAAAATATTATTCCATTAGGTATTTTAGATTGGGGTATATATCCTGCTAAAAATACAAAACCTATAATATATTTATATTATAGACCTAATGGTGATTTAATGTTATATAGAACTTGTGATGAAATTGAAATAAATCTTACAAATATATCTGCATACGATAATAATACTTTATTTTATTTTGGTACTGAACAAGATATAAAAGATATAGATATTACTAAATTTGAATCAAGTTCTATTGTAGTAAATAAATCTACATATACTTATACATATATACGTCCATCAAATGTATATATGTATATATTAGTTCCAGCTATTTATACTATTAATTCTATATTTTTAAATAGTAACGTAGCTACAACTGAATTTGCACTTCAAGGTGTTTACACACATGGTAAATTAAATTATTATATTTATAGAACTCCATCTGTAATTAATCTTGATAAAGATTTTGTTGTTCAAGTTATATACGCTGCTCTTACACAAGAAGATTTAAAAACATTTTTAGTTCATGTTGATGATTTTAATAATCCTCATAAAGTTACTAAAGAACAAATAGGTCTTCCTGATGTAGATAATACTTCTGATATAAATAAACCTATTTCAATACTTCAACAACAAGCTCTTGATAATCTTAAAACACTTATAGAAACATCTTCTGATGATATAAGTAAATTATTAAATCAACATATTGAAGACTTTGATAATCCTCACAAAGTTACTCTTGAACAGCTTGGTATTGATGCTTTAAGTGTTGTTGATTTTAAAGATGGTGATTCTTCTGCTAAACAAACTGATTTACATATAATTCGTGGTACAACACTTCAATTATCAAAAGTTCCTATTGTAAATAAACAATTACTTTTTAATACTGATACACAAACTTTTTATCTTGATTCTTCAACATCTCGTGTAAAATATAGTGGTTCAGGTATTGAAAATATATTAAATGCTGATGCTAATCTTTTAATAGCTCCTAATATTTATATGTGTAGAGGAACCAAACAAAATTTTTATGTTGGTTCCAATGTCGATTATAATAATTCTAATAGTGAATTCATATTATTTGTAAATCAAATAGATAATGTTGTTAAACAAACTATTTATGATGGAACTAAAATTGTATCAAGAACTAAAAATATAAGTGATACTGATTTTAGTAATTGGGAAACATTTGATTTAAATACTGTAATATTATCTTCTCAAATAAAACGTATTGAAATTATAGGTGAATCTCAAGCACCTGTTTATGAAGATAATGTTCTTTATATTGAAATTCCGGGTTATGAAGATGGTGTTGATTATATGGAAGTTCAAGAACAACTTATAACTACACCTTTTAGAGTTTTTCCAGATGAATAAAATACATATAAGTAATGCTTTAAATATTATATATAAAGGCATGCAAGCATCTCGTGTTTGGTATAATGGTAAAATAGTTTGGCAAAGGCAAGACCAAGATACTCCTATATCTTTAACAAAAGACGTATTATATCTTACACCTGAAAACAATTACACTGATAATACTAAAATAATAACTCCTGCTAATTGGACATTTTAAACAAATAAAATCATGGCAAAACGAAGTATAGCTTCAAATATAACTATTACTCCTTCACAAGGTAGTGGTGATACAAATATTTCCGTTAAAGCTATAAAAGTTCACACTGGACGTGTTGCAAGAACACAAGAATCAATTGCTCAAGTTGTAGGTGGAACTAATACAGTTAAGCTTATTACTATTGAAACTGCTAAACCTTTATTTGTAGAATTTGATACTGAATCACCAACTATCAATGAAGAAGGTGGTGTATTAAAAATTACAGGTAAATCAAATGCAGCTAAATTAAATTTTACAATTTCAGCTGGAGCTACTATTCCAATTACAACTCCAACATCATATAAAGCTAATAGTGTTGTTACTAATAATAATACAGCTATTGCGGGTGACCCAGGAGCAAGTAATGAATATCCATTTGAAGTTGAATTTAATATACCTGCTAATACAACTGTTGATACTTTATCAGCATCTCTTATTGTAACACCTGATGATACACCTGCCAGTGCTAAAACAGAATCTATTACACAAAATGCTGGTGAAGCATATCTTTATATTAATAAAATTGGTACAACTGAATATACTATTAATCTTGACCAAAATGGTTCTGCTAAAACTGTTTCTATAATATCTAATACTAATTGGACATTTTAAACAAATAAAATCATGGCAAAACGAAGTATAGCTTCAAATATAACTATTACTCCTTCACAAGGTAGTGGTGATACAAATATTTCCGTTAAAGCTATAAAAGTTCACACTGGACGTGTTGCAAGAACACAAGAATCAATTGCTCAAGTTGTAGGTGGAACTAATACAGTTAAGCTTATTACTATTGAAACTGCTAAACCTTTATTTGTAGAATTTGATACTGAATCACCAACTATCAATGAAGAAGGTGGTGTATTAAAAATTACAGGTAAATCAAATGCAGCTAAATTAAATTTTACAATTTCAGCTGGAGCTACTATTCCAATTACAACTCCAACATCATATAAAGCTAATAGTGTTGTTACTAATAATAATACAGCTATTGCGGGTGACCCAGGAGCAAGTAATGAATATCCATTTGAAGTTGAATTTAATATACCTGCTAATACAACTGTTGATACTTTATCAGCATCTCTTATTGTAACACCTGATGATACACCTGCCAGTGCTAAAACAGAATCTATTACACAAAATGCTGGTGAAGCATATCTTTATATTAATAAAATTGGTACAACTGAATATACTATTAATCTTGACCAAAATGGTTCTGCTAAAACTGTTTCTATAATATCTAATACTAATTGGACATTTTAAACAAATAAAATTATGGCAGACGTTTGGTTAAAAATACAACCTAATAATGGAAAAGGGAGTTTACAAATTAGTGTAAGTTCCCTTACACCACATACAGGTAGAATACAACGTCAAACAATAAGTATTGCAAATGTAATAAATGATACTTCTAAAAATATAAAACTAAATATAAATCAAGCTCCTAAAACAGCTTTTACTACATTTATGAATAATAAAATTACAATTGATTATACTTATCAATTTGTAAATACTATTAAAATAACAACTAATGCAAGAGGTATTAAATCTGCTTCTAGTACAAATATGAATAATTTTAGGGTTGTAGATTTAGATGGTATCGGTTATGAAGTTCCTTATAATTATAAAGATGACCCTGGAGCAAATAATAAATTTGAAACATTATTTCTTATAGATGCTTTACCAAATTATACATTAAATGATAGAGAAAGTGTTTTAAATATTGAAGATACAGAAGGTAATAAAGTTTCTTATACACTAACACAAAAAGGTATTGATGTTGGTATAGCTAATATGACGATTGGAAAAGATTTTATAATAAGATAAAATAAAAATAATAAAATGGCACAACAGACTAAAACAACTCTTAAGAGTTATTTTGAAACAGGTGATAAACCTACACAGCAACAATTTGCTAATTTAATTGATAGTTTAAGTGGTACTTTAAAAGATACTAATGGAGTAATGAGTACTACTGATGCTTCAGGTTTTGTATCTATATTTATTAAAAATTCAAGAACTACAGCAGGTTTATACTTTTGGGCTGGTACACAAGCTCAATATGATGCTATAACAACTAAAGATTCACAATGTATTTATTTTATAACTGCTTAAGTTATGATAAAAATAAGTGATTTATTATTAAAAGATATACGTTTAGGTACTTCCAAAATAACAGCTGCTTATATTGGTGATACTAAAATATATCCTAATATAGACTATGTTGATAGTGGTATAGAATATGGAGATTGGGTATATGCAGACCCAGTTCGTACTCGTACTGCTACTCCATGGACTCAAGATGTATATGATGATGGTAGTAGAGGTCCTAAAATTTATGGTACTCAAACTACTGATAGAGAAACAGCAACTACTACTCAAAAATATGGAGATTGGTCATATACAAATCCTCCAACTTCTCGTAGTCGTTCTGTAACACCTGTATATACTTACACAAATATAGTTCGTGAAGGTACACCAACAACTCAAAGTGAAAATTCTACTAAATCAACTATTTATGGAGATTGGGTATATAATATAACAACTTCTACTGGAAGTCGTACAAGAACTGTAACTGATAGGTATCAATTCACAGATACTTATAAAGATATTACACAAGCTAATCAAACAGAAAACGGTACTCGTTCAGTTGGAGCTTATACTTATAATTGGGCTGCTTCTACAAGAACTGCTATTGTAACATATACTTTTACAGATGCTACCAAAACAACACCTTTAACTGAATCTGGTACTGTAACTTATAATCCAACATTTAATGTTACGGGTACTCCTGTATCTGCATCAGGTGGTACAGCAACATTTGCAAATACTGGTACTGCACAACGTTTATGGAATGGTTCTATTATTAGTGGACAAAATGGTACATTTACAATTTCAAGTCTATCTAAATCAGCAACAAGTCCATCAGATGTTTCTATAAGTGAATTAAATGTTATTTTTCCAACACGAGGTACTGTAACAGGACCTGTTAAAAATGCTTTTATTATACCTACATATTTAATAGATGGAAAATCCATAACAGTTACTGAAGGTAATAGTGTTCAAGTTTCTCAAATTGAAAATCTTATAACTAATACAACTTATACAATAGATACTTTAAGTGCAAATCCTACAAGTGTATCTTCTAACGGTGGTACTTCTACTATAACAACTTCTGGTACAATCACTAAAACTTTTACTTCTGGAGCTAAAGAAGAAACACCTTTTACACCAAATCTAAGTATAAATAGTGTACAAGGAGTTACATTAAATGGTAATATTATTACTTTTACAAGTAACGCTTCAAGTTCAACATCTCGCTCAGTAATAGTTACAGCTTCTTATACAGGTGCTACAAGTAAAACAATTACCGTTAGTCAACCTGCTGGTATTGTTAATTTTACAGCTTCTGTTTCATTTATGTTTAATAACATTGATGAAGAGGGTAATGGTAATTGGTATATGAATATAAATACTAACCCTGAAATAAATTATGAAGTATCTTTAAAACCAACAGGTAGTATAACATTTTCAAATATTGAAACCGGAGATGTTGAACCTATAAATTTTGATAATCTTGATTTAAGTACGAATCCTAATGATGAAACATATAGATATAGAATAGATATAAATCCTTCTCCAAGATTTAATTATAATCCTACATCTGGAGATTTACAAATAGTTTCTAAAAATTCTAAATATGTTTGTACTGATACAACAGTTTATTATTAATAGTTATGAATAAATATACTATAATAAAAGAAGTCATAAAATCTACTGCATATAGTTTTAATGTTGAACTTCCATTATTATATTCAAACTCTAACGATATTAGAATAGTAGCTTGTAGAAAAATAATATATTATATTTTAAATGTATATTTTAATTTTACAGCAACTGAAATAGCTATTGGATTTAAAAGAAATAAAAGAAGTATTAATAGACAAATAAAACAAACTATTGAAGAACTTGAATTTTATACTTTTATATTAGATAGATTAAATATCATAATTAGAGATTTAAATAGTAAAATATTATATTTTAAAGAACTTAATATTTAAACTTTTATTAATACTTGAAGTAGTAGTTTAATTAATATCATTATTACTACTACTTCAAGTTTTTTTAAACAAATAGTTAAAATATTTTTATATCTGATAAATTTAACTATATTTGTTTAATCAATATAAAAGGTAATAATTAAACAAATAAACCTATGACAGACTTTATTAATTCTATGACTTCTATATTTAATATTGAATATACATTTTTTAATATTGTTTCTATATATGTAATAAATAAATTAATATGTAATGTATTTAAAATTGTAGAACTTAACAGAGGTATTAAACAAGTTATTACAGTTATTTTAAGTATATTAAATGGTATTATATTTCATTTTATATTTAATGAAGATGCTGAAAATATATTATGTTCTGCAATGCTTAGTATCGTAGCTTACGATTATATAATTAGAATAATATTAAAGAAATTAAAAATAAAATGATTGGAATTGATTCTATTATAGTTGCATTAATAACAGCAACAAGCACTCTTATAGGAGTTTATCTTAAAGAACGTTTTTATCCAAAACTCAATAAACAAGAACTAACTATACAAAAAAGTGAATCATACATTGATTTAGATAAAATATGTTTCACTATTAGAAAACTTACCAAAGCTAATGGTGTTTACATAGCTTATTTCCATAATGGTGGAAGTTTCATAAATGGTGTCCGAATGGACAAATATACTGTTGTTGGAGAGGATTATTGTGAAAATCTTAAATCTTATAAAGGTCGTTATAAAGATTGTCTTGTTAATAATTTTACTTATTTATTTCATAATCTTCTTGTTGATAATAGACATTTTATTCCAAATGTGGATGCAGATAAATCACAAGATAAATTTTATAAAGATGATTTAGTTGAAAGAGGTATTAAATCTTCTTATACTTTTTTAATTAAAGACCCTATTAAAGAAACACCTGTTGGTTTTATTTCAATTGAATATAGTGAAACAAATGCTTTCAATTTAGATAATGAAAAATATGTTTGGAAATATCAAAATAAAATTGCTAATATTCTAAACATGAATAAACATAAATAAAATGCTACTATGGGAACACTTAATCAATATGCTGCTCGTGTAGCTAATATGATTGGACAACCTGATAATCAAGAACTCAAAGAAAGAGTTAAAGATATGATTAAAACAGGTTTTGCCAATAGGATAAGACAATCAACTGAACGTAATGGAATAGATAATATACTAAAACTTTCTTTTATTGCAACAGTTGAAGAAAAAGAATTTAAAGATATACATCCCTCACAATATAAAGTTGTTGAGGGAAAACCTGTTTTATGTACAAGCAATAAAATTCCTGTACCTGTAAGAATTAAAAATGATGCACCGTTTACTTTTGTTGGTACTGTAAATGGTATTCCTTTTCGTTATTCTTCATCTCCTGTTGAACGTAGGTTTCATCCCATCTGTTCCCCTACCGGGACGCTCGCGGGCTACTATCTTGATAATGGTTATATTATTATTGATTATCCACGTGCTAATGGTGAAGTTGATAATCGAAATAAACTTAATGAAATATTAATAACTGGTATATGGGAAAATCCAGAAGAAGTAATTACAATGTTTGATAATGAAGATGGTCAAGATGTAGAACTTCCTTTTCCAAATGATATGTTAGAAAACATAATAGCTGAAATACTTAAAACTGAATTTAATATTTTCCCACAAGATAAAGATATAGTAACAAATAAACCTGTAATACAAGCCAAATAATAGATATGGATACTCATGATTTTCATAAAGATTTTGTAGACGCTATAAATAATCGTATTTATAATTATGTAAATGAAGTTCATTTAGCTTTAAAAAAACAATATGAACTTTTTGTATTAATAAATAAATATAAAGATTATTATGAAAGTCATGATATAAATATATCTAATATTTATAATGAAGATAATACTAAAAAAATTACATTTACTAAAAAACAAATAGATTCTATTGATAGATTAAAATCAAGTTATATACTTAGTTATAATTATATAACTTGTGAAAAATTAAAACATCTTTATAATCAGATATATATACTTAATACTATAAAAAATATTCCTTATTTTCTATATAATATATTATTAGAATATTTTAATACTGAAATTTCTAATTTTATTTTAAGAGGTAATAAATATTCTTTTGGTAATAATTTAGGTACTATATATATAAAACTTATTCCTCGAATATATACTAAACGTACAATGGCTATTAATTGGGGTGAAACTACTAAACTTAAAAAACGACTTATAGAAGCTAATATACCTATTTATTCTGATGCTAATCCTAATGGTAAAAAATATTTTGTTTATATGGATGATGATGATTATTGTATGCTTTATTGGCGTAAAAAGAGTTCTACTATTGTAAATAAACAATATTATAGTCTTAAAGCTCAAGCTAATAAAAATATAATGTTTAGTGAATTAGAAGATAAAACTGTTGATGGAATATTAAATAATAAACAACTTGCTTTATTTGATAAAATGATATTTTTATTAAAGTCAAATCCGCAAGTAAAAGAATTATATAAACGATGATACAAAATAGTCCTTATATAAATAGTAAAGATTTAATAGCAGAAATATATAGTGATTATCACATTGAAAGTGATGATTTTATTACACGTTTTGCTACTTGGTGTTTACAATGTCTTGAAGATTTAAATATAGTTCAAGCATATGTAAATATTACAAAAGAATTTAAATTTGATAATCATAAACTAATGTTACCTTATGGATTAAAAGGTATCAATAGTGTTATTATAAATAATGAAAAAGCATCTTTATTTCCTTCAAATAAATTTAATAAAGATGCTTTTAAAAAAGGTATAGGTGTTGAAGCTCGTACACCTTATATTTGTAAATCTCCTTCTAATATTCGTTCTATTACAAGTAGAATTGAACAAAATAATGATAATGCTGTTTATTATTATATTGAGAATAATTGGTTACATACCAATAAAGCACACGGTAAATTGATTTTGGATTATCAAAGTTTACCTGTGGTGTACGATAGCGATACCAATATGTATTTCCCTCTCATATATGATAATGAACTATTACGTGAAGCTATAAAGCTATATGTTATGAGACATATTTTAATGCGTGGATATATACATCCTGTTTTAAATCTTCGTGATAATAATCCTTATACTAATCCTGGACTTGCTTATGATAGAATGAGATTTAGAGTTCGTACATCTTGTAATAAATTTAATATTGATAGACGAGAAAATATAGCTTCTATTTTAAGTTCAATGTTTTAAACAGTTATAATTATGAAAATACATGGTTTATCTTTAGACCCTTCTCCTATTATAGCAGAAGATAAATCTTTAAAACATGCTCGTAATATAACTGTGAATAATGATTTACAATCTTATAGTAATGAGTTAGGTTTTAAAGATATAGGTAATATTAATGATATAAATATAACAGATAATACAAATGTAATATCTGATGATACTGATATTTGTGGAATAATTCCAACAAATATCGGTTTTGTTGTTTTTTCTAAAAGTAAAAATACAGATTATAGTTATATTCAATATTATGTAAATGAAAATGATACATTAAATCTTCAAAAAACTATTCGTAGTCTTTATTTAAATTTTGATATTAATCGTCCTATTACAGGTGATTACACATATAATTATAAAAAAGATTTAATTGTTACATTTACAGAAGGTACAGCTAAAGACGCAAATGAAACAAGAATAATAAATATTACTAATCCTATAAATGATTCAGATGAAGATAAATCTTTTTATGAATTAAATGAAAATGAAACTACTTTATTAAATATTATACCTGATGTTATTTATCCTACTTTAAATTTTACTATTGAAAATGATGGTAATCTTAAAACAGGTGCTTATCAAATAGCTATAAAATATAAATTACCTGATGGTACTTATACTAATTATAGTGTATTACATAGAGCACTTATAGTAGCAGGTGAATATGAAGAAGATTTTGAAGTTGGTATTTCAATTTCAAAATCTATTGTTGTTGAGTTTACTAAAGTAGACCCAAAATATAATTATTATAGACTCGCTATTGTATATAAAGATGATAGTGGCGATTTAGTATATGAAACAGATGATTTAAAAATACAAGATGAAAATTCATTTATTATTTCAAATCTTGAATCTTATTCTTCTATAACATTAGAAGATATTTTAGTTAATAAAATATCTTATATTAAAGACGTAACACATGTTAATTTTAATAATAGATTAATACGTGCTAATGTTCAAGGAGTTGATTATTCAGATATAAATAATAGTCTTATTGAAGTTGCTAATGAAATGAAAGTAGGACTTGAACTTATATCTAAAGAATCTGTATTAGGTAAAAATATAAAATATTTTAAAGCTGGTGAAATATATTCTATATATGCTGGTTTTTATGATTATAAAGGTAATCTTGTAAATATTTATAAAATACCTCATAAAGATACTGATGAGACTTTAGATTTTAATACTAATCATAAAATACCTTTAACTTCATCTGAAATACCTGATTGGATAAATGGTTCTGATACTATAATAAAAAATGAAGAATCAGATTTATATAGTCGTCATATAGCTATTTATCCAGAATATAAAAATACACAAATTAAAGGTGATGGTTATACTATTGAATTAGAAGATTATACTGAACCTGAAAATCCAAGTTATAAAAAACTTCTTAAATTTAAAAGTGATACACCTAATAAAAATATTCGTTTATATCTAAGATATACTCCTAATTTTACTCCTTCAAGTTCTGGTTATATTGAAAGTGTTATGACTTTATACGAAAGAACTTCTGAAGGTGAATTTATAGTTTTAGATAAAAAAACTAATTCTATTACATATCCTAATAATGAAATTTATTATGAATATCGTTTTGTAACAGATGATAATAGTGAAAAAACTTTAGCTATAAATTATGATTTTATTTCAGATACTGAAATAACATATCCTGAAGATTATTTTAATGTAGAATTTTATGGTTTAAATAATGATGGCATTGGTACTAATGTACAAACATTTACTCAATTAAATATAAATATTCCTCAAAGTGTAATTGATAAAGTTCCTAAAATTATAAAAGGATATTCTATATTTACAGTGGAACATAATTTTAATAATAGTAGAATATTAAGCCAATGTCTTGCATTAAGAGATATTGAAACTAATAATTTTGCTAATAGTCAAACTTATAAAGGTCAATTTCAAGCTGAAAATAAATATAGACTTTATCCTTTTGAATTTTTATTTAATAAAAAAACTAATATAAGTTGTAAAGTTGTTAGACGTTCTTATTTATCTGGTTATCCTAATATATCAAGTGGTTTTAATAATGAAACTGTTTATAAAACTTCTAAAGAATATGTAACTAAAGCACAACAACATGAACAACAAAATCCTTTATGGAATCAAGAAGTATTTTTAACAGAAGGTCTTAATGTTGAAAATAATTGGATATATAAAGCTGCTATTACAGTTAGTGATATATATTCTCAAACTGTAAATATAAATGATGATGAACCAAATAATACTATTCATCAACTTCAATATATTTTAAATAATAATACACAAGTATCTAATATAGCAGGAGAATCTCATTATAGATTTGAACCTGTAAATAATCAATCTATAATGGGTGTTCGTGATAGAATGTCTATTGTTGAACTTATAAATGTTTCTAATAATTTATATGTAGATGAATATAATCAAAAACTTGAAATTAATTCTTCTATAAGTCCTATTGTTACAAATCCTATTCGTTGTTATGGTGATACATTTTATAGTTATATAACTTTACGTGCTACTTGTCCTGATTATGATTTTATTAGTGGTGATACTCAAAAACAAGAAAGAGATTCTAATGCTTATGTTTGGCGTTGGGTTATTACTTATCCAGTAGAATCTAAATTTAACATTAATGCTCGTTATAGTAAAGATACAGTAAATAAAAGTTTTAAACTTCATGGTAAACATAATGCTGAATCTTTATTACCTATATTAGCTATAAATTATCAAATAGATAATTATATTAATACAGAAGTTGGTAAAGGTTATTCTGTTATATATAATGAAAATGGTATTCAAGAATATATTTATTCAGAAGATATAAAAGGTATTACACAACATATAAATAGAATTATTCGTAGTGATGTATTTACAAGTGAATCTGAAATTATAAATTGGAGATATTTTAATGCTGATGAATATAAGGATATGCCTAATAATAGAGGCGCAATTGTATCTTTAAAAACAGATAATAAAAATCTTTATATTCAACAAGAATATGGTCTTAGGTTAGCTTTCTTAAAGGATACACTTTCTAATACAGATGAAGGTTCTTCTTATTTAGGTACAGCTGATTTATTTGATAGAGAACCAATTGAACTTATGTATAGTCCAAGTGGTTATATAGGTTGTACAAGTCAATTTGATACTACTATTAATATTGCTGGTTATTTTGTTTGTGATAATAAAAGAGGTAAAATATTTCAAGCATATGGTAGTGAAGTTAAAGAACTTAGTTCTATTAATTGTAAAGCATGGTTCGAAACTAATATAAATAAAAGTTCTGAAAATAATCCTTTTATTAAAAACGGTCGTTATTTTAATTTTAATGAAAAGAATAATACATTGTTTTTTGTTCATCAACAAGATAAACCTTTTACAATATCTTTACATGGTGAAATAACTAAATGGATAAGTTTTCATGATTATATTCCTACATATGGTATTAATAATAGAAATAATTCTTTATGGTTTAATAGGGATGAAAATGATATTACAAAATCTTATGCTGTTATAGATGAATTATATGGTAAATTTTTAAATGGTGAAACATTTGATTCTATATTTGTTTTTACATTTAATGCTAAAACGGCTATTAATAAACTTTTAAATGCTATTATATGGAAAGATTTAGTATCTATATTTAAAAATGGTAATCGTGTTTATCAATGGGAAGATACTATATCTGAAATAGGTGTTTATAATGAAGACCAAGCAAGTGGTTTATTAGATGTTAAATTTAATAAAACTTGGTATGATGGTAATACAGGTGTTAATAAAATTAATATATGGAGATTTAATAATCTAAATGATATTGCTAAAAATAATGAATTTCTTTTAAATGATTATACTTTTGATATAACTAAATTAAAAAAGAATCCCAAGTGGTATCAAATTAATAAATTTATAAGTCAATTTATATATGCTATTATGAAATTTGATAATAAAAATAATAATCGTAGATATGAATTAGATGAATGTGATGCTGAATGGAGAATTGATAATAGAAATAAACAATCATAAAATATGGCTAAACGAAAAATAGATTTTACAAAGGCTACCGTTCCTGATGTTGATTCTATTAGTGAATTATTTTTTGAAAATACACAGCCTTTCAATGATAAAAATTTTAATTATAAATATTACGGTGGTAAACCAAATGAAGCTCGATTAAAATATATTAAAGATGATAAACAACTTGTAGAACTTGTAAAAACAATATCTAAAAAATATGATATAAATCCTAAAATAGTTCTTAATAGAATTTCACATGAAAGTTTTATAGATAATATTATTAAAGCAAGAGCTTCTAAAACAAAATCTGGTATTAAAGATTCAACATTTATAAATGAAAATGGTAATGTTATAAGCAGTGCAATTAAAGCTAAAAATATAGACTTAAAATATAATTTTGGTGCTGATTTTATAGACGATGAATTAGCTGGAAAAAGTGAATTTAAATTAAATTTTGAAAAACCTATACAAACTTTTAAAAATGATAAAGGTAATACAACAGCTTATAATATAGAAGATGCTATTACAATTTTAACAGCTTCTCTTAAATCAAGACAGGATAAAGTTAAAGAGTTATATCCAGATAAAATTAATGATAAAAATTTTATAGATGGTATGACTGTTAAGGCTTATAATTTTGGAGTTAAAAGTGCAACAAGACATCAACGTTCAAATCCAAATTTTTATAAAGACCATACTTTAAATTTATTCGATAGTATAATTACAGATGAAAATACAAAATCAATGGGTGGTAAAATAGAAATTAAAAAAGAAAACAAAGGTAAGTTTTCATCAGCTGCAAAAAGAGCTGGTTATACAACTCAAGAATATGCTTCTAAAATATTAAAAAATAAAGAAGCATATTCTCCTACTATTGTAAAACGTGCTAATTTTGCTCGTAATGCTGCAAATTGGAATAAGAAAAAACTTGGTATAGGAGGCGATGCTTCTTATGGTTCAGAATATAAAGGTAGTGATATATCTAATAGTGAAGTTGGAGCAACGGGTAATACTTTAATAAGTGCCGGTAAAGGAGCTTTAATTGGTGCTGGCACTGGTTTAGCTTTAGGTGCTACAACTGGTATTGGAGCAGGAGCAGCAGCCGGTGCAGCAGCAGGTAGTATTGTACCAGGTATAGGTACTATTATAGGTGGAGCTATTGGATTAATAGGTGGACTTATAGGTGGTATATTTGGTAATCGTAAACGTAAACGTGAACTTGCTCGTATTAAAGAACAACAACGTCAGCAAACAATAGGTAATATGGAAACTCGTATGGAGAATGATTATTACACTATTAATAATTCTGATTTTAATGATTATAGTGAAGGTCAAGGTTATTATGCTAAATATGGTGGTAATGTAAAACGTAAATATGCTTTAGGTGGTATATCAGGTCTTGTAAAACTATTTCCAAATTCAGCTATATATAAAAGAGCTAATGCTGAATATCAATCTATATTAACTAATATGGATAATCGTGAAAATCAAGATTTAACAACTTTAGCTCAAAATAATACAACCGCTATAAATGAATCTAATCCGCAAATGGCAACAGGTGGTTTAGTTAGAAATTCTAATAATACAAGAGTTGCATATGGTCCTACTCATGAACAAATAGACCCAACAACAGGTCAACCCGGTATTCAATATGGTGATGCTGAAATAGAGGGTGGTGGAATTAATGGTAATTCTGCATATGCTGGTGAAGTAGTTAGAGAAACACCTGAAGCATCTGAAGTATTTTCTAATAGACTTGTTATGCCCGGAATGAATAAAACATTTGCAGAGGGTGCTAAAATACTTACTGATAAAAAAGGTCGTAAAGAAAAACAAGTTTTTGATTTAGGTGCAGCTCTTACAGAAGCATTAAATGTTTATGATAAAACTCGTATGAGTGTTGATAAACAAGGTAGTGCTATGCGTAAATTAGAAAAACTATCTACTAAATTAAATAAGGCAACTGGAGAAGTTGCTGAATTAGAAAATAAAATAGAACAACTATATGATACTCAAGAACAATATGCTGGAATGTTAGGTCTTAGAACACCTGAAATTGTAGCTGCTTGTGGTGGTACAATAAGACGTCGTAAAGATTGGGGTGGTGCTATAGCTCTTGGTAATTTTGGACTTAATATGTTAAATGCTTTAGGTAATGCTAATAGTATTAAATATATGAGTAATATTCCAGTTCCTAAACGTGCAAAACAAGAAACTCCTGTATATAATACTAAATATGATATAACATCACAACTTTCTGAATTAGATAGTCAATCTCGTAATGCTAAAGAATTTATAAGTCGAAATGTTTCAGACCCAACAATTGCTCGTAGTATAATGGCAAATCTTGCTATTAAAACAGGTCGTGCTAAAAATCAAGTTCGAGATAATAAAGAAAAAGTTCAATCTCAACTTTATGATAGAAATGTTGAAGCTCGTAGACAAACATCTGCTGCAAATTCTCAAATAGATTATGAAAATGCTTTAGCTGAATATAATAAACTTACTAATATGGAAAGTATGCGCGCAGCTAATCGTACTCAATTCTTACAATCTACTGCTGGTCTTTTAGGTGATATTACTGATTGGAAAATGCAACAATTTGCTATGGGTGCTCAAGGCTTACTTTCAGCTTCTCCTGAAGATACTAAACGTATTAATCAATTATATACAAGTATATTTGGTGGTAAATCAAGAGTTCCTAAAGATAGTAAAAGTATAAATCTAAGTATAAAAAGACAAGGTATTGCTTTACCTGCTTCACTTAGAGGTGGTATTAAGTTATCAGACAGCCTCTTAGGACTTAAATAAACCTGTTAATTTCAAACGTTTGAAACATGGCTAATACAAATACATTGCAATTAAATTTTAATCAATTACAGACGCCAAAAATGGCTAATCCGGCACAAATTTACATGGCTGTCGGACAAGAATTGAATAAACGATATTATCAAAATAGAGAAGCATATATAAATAATATTGCTAATTCATTAAGTAAAATACAATCACGTAAAGAAGATGCTGAATTATTAAATAATATTAAAAGTAATATTACAGAAGGTGCTAAAGAATTTAGTGAAACAAATGATTGGAGTCAAGCTACAAATTATGTTTTTGAAGCATCTGAAAAACTTCTTACTAATGAAGGACTAAAAGGTATAATGAGTTCTTATGCAGCTGAACAACAATATCTTAAAGACCTTAAAGAATCTAAATGGGATGCTACTCAACAAGCAGCTTTTATGTTACGTTCTAAACATCAATCTTCTGCTATTGATTATGATTATGATAATAATGTAGTTCGTGGTGGTGGTTTTAATGGTGTATCATTTGGTGAACCACTTGATGTATCTAAAATTGATAAAAAAATAACTTCTGCTATATCTAAAGTTAAAGCAAGTGGTTATGATATTACAAAAATTATTACAGACCCAAATAACCCTTTAATTCAAGAATTAGGTTCTATTACAGGTGAAACTGGTGAACAAATTGTAAGTCATTTTATAAAATATAAAGAAGCTAATGAGGGTGTTGATTATCAAAAAATAGCTAATTACGTATATTCAGCATTAGCAAATAATCCAGAATATACTAATTATCTTAAAACTATTAATACTAATAATGATTTCTTATTAAGATATGATGAGAAATCAAATAGTCTTAGAGATTATACACCTCAAGACATGATTAATAAAGGTATGTTTAAAGGTAATACTATTGCTTCCGTATTAGCAGGATATGGTTTAAATGTAGCTAATATAGGTAAAGTTAATAAAGATGGTAGTATTACTTTAAAATCTAATATGTCTGATGAAACATCTGAATTATTAAATTCTATTGAACGTGAAACGGGATTTGATGTTTTACAATTTATTCAAAATCCTAATAAAATTGACCCTCGTCAAGCTCAAGCATATCAAGAATTTATTAATGGTGGATTAGTTCGCAATATTGAATCAAGCATTAATGATTTAAAACAACGTTATGCTAAACAAGGTATTAATGTTTCAGAAGAATCTTTATATAAATCATTATCAGATGATTTATTTGTTCGTTCAAATATAGAAGAAAAAGCTACATCTATGGGTAATTTATATTCATATAATAAAATTACTCGTGCATCTGATTTAATTGATAATAAGGCTTATGCTTTATTATATAAACAAAAATTAGATAATGCTAAAAATAATGTACCCGGTAGTGTTGCTCCTAATATTCAACCTTTTCAAGCTATTCCTATAAATACAGGAAATATAACTTCTGATATAAATAAAATAGCTTCTATAAATACTAATATACCACAACAATTAAAAGAGCAAACTAATATTGAAAATAGTCTTACTACTGAAGATGCTAATTTATTAGGTCTTTCAAATATAGATAAAAAATCTCTATTAGCTTTAGATGTAGATTCTTTACCAGATACTGTACCTGATTATTTAAAAGGTAAAATTGAAAGTTATCAACAAATTGAAAGAGGTATTAATTTAGAACGTGGTATTCAAGCTAATGCTTCTCAATTTATGGATAAAATATATAAAGAATTTCAAACTAATAAAGATGATTATAAAGGTCTTGGTTATTATCGTATTGCTGATACTGATGTTATTGCAGTATTAGATAATGATTTAAGAACTTTTGAAGAAGTTCAAGCATATAATGAAGCACTTGAAGATAGATATAGAAAAGCTATTGAAAATGCTCCTAATCAACATACTAAAAATGGTCTTATTAGATTATGGCGTGAAAATCGAATAGATATTGATGATGAAGAAGAATTTAAAAAAGTTATAGCTAATGCTGCTGATAATATTTCACATAGATATAATCGTAAAGCTGGTATTAATGATAAACTTACTTTAAGTGGTAATATGTATGATGTAGTTACTCCAACACCACAAATTGATATGGAAGTAAATACTGTATTTCAAGCACTTAAACATGGTAATGGAAACTTTACAATTATATCTACTCCAACTGGTAATTTAGTTGGTGAACCTGCAAAAAATATTTCAGGTCTTTTAACATTTGATGCTCGTAGTATAAGTGAAACAACTGGAGCTAAAGGTACAACTACAACAGTTAGAAATACACCTTTAAAAGGTTTAGAAAATAGTGAACAAGGTAAAAAATTATTTGGTAAAAATGTAAATATTATATATAATACATTACATAAAATTATTAGTCCTAATACTGTAAGTGAAAATGGTGAATCTATGAGCTATTATAAAGTAGACCATTATGGTATTGGTGATAAATACCTTGGTTCAACTGTAATAGCTCAACCAAGCACAATGTCTAAAGAATCTCAAACAGTTCAAGATATTTATAATTATACTCGCAGATATTTACCGTCTTTTGATACATATAATTTAGATGATATTCAAGGTCAATCTTTAGGTGCTACTATAAATCAAGCTAATCAATTTATATATACTTTTGATAATAATGGTATTGATACATTAAATTCTGCACGCAATATTTATGATTTAAAACTACAAGCTAATACTCTTGATTATGGTGAATCATTAACTACCTATATGATACCTAAATCAATGTCTAATAATGCTCCTTTAGAAAATATGATTAGACCTATTCAAATAACAAAAGTCATGACTCCAGATAATCAACCTGGATTTACTATTGAAATAATATCTGATAATAATAATTCTAATGGTGATATATTTAAATTTAGTGGATTAAATCCTATTCAAGCTCAATATATGAATGGTGTTATTCCTGTTACAAATTTAGAAGATGCTTTTAATGATTTAACAAGATATATACTTGAAGCTGGATATGTACGTTCTTCTAATTAAAAATATAATATTAATATGAAAGAATTAAATATAATAAAAGAACAATCTATTGAATCTGTTGCTCCTAAAAGAACAACAAATTTACCTGTTTATAAAGGTAATATAAACAATATTAAAGAACAATCTATTGAATCTGTTGCACCAAAACATACAGATTCTACACTTCAATTAGGATATAAAGAAGCTTCATCACAAGGTATAGATATAACCGAATATAATAAATATTATAAAAATGGTATAACACTTGGTTTACCTCAACATGTTTTAGAAGAAGGTAGAGCTGCTAATCAATCTGGTTGGCAGCTTCTTGGTAATTCTGTTATGCAATTGGGTGGTACTATTTTAGGTCAAACTATATCAGGTATTGGTAGTGTAATGAATCTTGGTAAAACTGTAATAGAACTTGGTAGAGAAGCTCTTGACCCTAAATATAAAGCTGATTGGGATTCTATAATAAATGATGGTTTAAGTGGAGCTTTCACACAAGCAGGTCTTAAATTAGAAGAATCCACTCGTGAAATGTTTCCTATATATCAAACCCAACAAGCACAAAAAGGTGGATTTGGTGGTGGTATGACAGATGCTACATGGTGGGCTTCTATGTTTCCTACTGTTGGTTCTGCGGTTGCTTCAATGTTTCCTGTAATAGGAGCATTACGCGGTGTTACCATGATAGGTAAAGGATTGGCTTCTATAAATACTATAAATAAATTTGGTAAAGCTCTTAATAAAACAGGTACTTTTTTAAATAATAAAGGAACTCTTACAGTACTTGGTTCTGTACTTGGTGCTCATATGGATGCATCTATGGAAATTGCACATGGTTATGATGAACAATTTCAATATGCTAAAAGTTTAGGTTATAGTGATGAAGAAGCTCGTTCTTTTGCGGCAACTTACGCTTCTACTGCTTATACTGATGCTTGGTTATATGGATTAGCTTTTAATGCTATTGAATTAAATGTATTATTAAAAGGTACAAATAAACTAAATATGACATTACCTGATGTTGATAGACTTACACGTCAAAACATCGCTGGTATGGCAAAACAAGGTAGTAAATTTACTGGACTTACATTTGAAGATGCAAGTAAAACTTTAGCTAATAAAGGTTGGAAATCTTATATTCGTTCTGGATTAAAGAAAACTTCTAATTTTAATAAAGTTTCTTTAAGTGAAGCTATTGAAGAAATGCGTGTTGATTTTGCATTACTTCAAGGTGAACTTGCAGCTAAAAAAGAACTTGGCATATATGATGAACGTAATAATTTTGGAGTTGTAACACAACTTGCAGATTTTATGTCCAATGCTGCTAATTGGGATAGTTTTATTTGGGGTGGTTTTGGTGGTATGACTGTGTATGGTGGTCGTTCACTTGTAAATAAAGCTGTGTATGGTAAACGAAATAATGAATATGCAGCTAAACAATATCAATTAATTAATGACGCATTACAAGATACTGCTGCTACAATAGAAGAATTTGATGGTAATCTTTCTATGACACCTGAAGTAGAACAAGTTGTTAAAGAAGATGGTTCTGTTGAATTTAAAGTTACTTCTGTAAATGACCCTGCTCAAACTATATTTGTTCCATTATTTAATAAATTAGGACAAGCTAATGCTATTGAGTATGGAATTGATTATCTTAATAGTATATTAAATTTATCTACTGAAGAAATTGAAGAAACATATGGTCAAGGCAAACAAGAAGTAATTAAAGAAATTCTTAAAGAATTTGAAATAGCTAAAGATATATATCGTAAAAATAGAAATGTTAGTTGGGGTAGTAAATTTGATACTTATATTCAAAATAATATTTCTACAATAGATTATTTAAAAGATTATTATAGTCGTAAATTAGATGAAGTTGAAACTAATCTTAAAGCTAAAGAAATAGAATTTAATACTAATACTGAAAAACAAGAAATTGCTTTACAGGAATTAGATGCTTCAAGATTAGCTCTTGAAAAAGAAAAACAATCAGCTTTAGAGAAAATACAAATTCTTAAAGATAAAAATGATTCTCACAAAAGTTTTATTGCAGATGAAACTATTAAGTCTAAACGTAGAGAATTAAATATTTCTAAAGTAACTCTTGAAAATCAAATAGCTGAACTTGAAAAAAATAGAATTAATTTTAAAATAGATAGAGATAGTTATAGACGTCATTATAGAGCTTTAGCTAAACGTATAAACGATGAAACAAATCAAGAAAAACGTTTTGCTTTAATTCAAGAACTTAATGAACTTTGGGATATACGTCAAAATAATAAAAAAGAAAATAGAGTTAATACTCGTAAATTATATAATTTAAAACAAAAATTAAATACTGTTAATACTAATATTGATTTTATAGATTCTCAATATGAATCTGAAAATAATAAAATTGATATTAATGAAAAAGAAATTACTAATTTAGAATCTATTATTACTGATATAGATTCTAAATTGTCTGATATACCTGAATCTAAAAAAGCTCTTGTTGAAGAATATAATAGAATTAAATCTGAATATTCAAAAGCTCAAGAACCTAATAATATAACTTTAGAAAATCTTAGACAAATTAGACAAAATTTATTATTTAATGTTATTGAACTTTCTAATATTCAAACTAATAAACAAGATTATGTAGATAATCTTAAAAAACAATATGAAAAACTTGAAGAACGTGATAATGAACGTGTAAGAAATCAAGAAGAAAATACAAAAGCTGAACAAGAAGATGTTCAAGAAGATACAGAAGAAGAAAAAGATGTAGAATCCATATCTATTGAAAATAAAAAAGATGCTAATGATTATCAATATACTATTAATAAAGATGGTCAAATAATAAGTTTTATTAAAGGTCTTAGAAAATATGATATAGGTGATACTGTAAGAGTTAATGGTAAATCAGATATTATAAAAAATATAACTATTGATGATAATGATAATTTACAAATAACTTTTGCAAAAGCTCCAGGTATATCTGTAAGTGAATTTAGTGAAACTCCTGTTGATAAAAATTTATTAAATCTTATAGATAAATTTAGCGATAAATATACTTTAGATGGTTTTGATAATAATTTTGTAAAATTATTAGAAGCTCTAAATAAAGATTTTAAAGGTAAAACATTTAAAGCTGCATTTGTAGATTATACAAATGATACATCTGTTTCAGTTGCAAGAGTTAGAGTTTTAACTGGTATAATCAGAAGTCTTGAACAGGTAAATTATCACTTAAATGATGTTGATAAAAATACTTCACAAGAAGAACAAACTAAACAAAAAGATGATACTTTAAAATTATGCACAGATACTCTTTTTACTTTAACTCAATTATTAGCTTTAAATAATAAAGGTATAAGACATAATGCTTTACTTAATTATATTAGTAAATATATAAATATTGTATTATTAAATAAAACTTCATCTATAAATGATGAAATTACAAATAAATATATACCACAGCTTATAAAATCTATTACAGATACTGTATCTGATTATGGCGTATATAATACACAAGAAAATAGATTTGAAATAATTACTGAATATGGATTAGACGAATTATTATCTAAAACAAATGATAATTTTAAATCGTTTAAAGAAATACTTGCTAATCAATTATATCAAAAATATGAACTTGAAGATTTTTCAGATTTAGAAATTGAGTTAGATAAAGCTAAAAATACTATTGATGAAGTTATTACAAATGCTTTTAAATTAAATATTAAAAATAGATTATATCCTGTTATAAAATCAATAGAAACTTATTCACAACATATTAATGATATAATAAATAACAAAAGCAAAGATGAAAATGCTTTTGAATTATTTTCTATATTTAGTGAATTGTATGGTGATGAAACATTTGATGCTATAAGTAAATTATCTAAAGCTATAAACAGTATAATACAAAATTATATAGATACAGGTGGATTTGCTACACAAGAAACTCTTGAAACACTTAAATCTTATAATACTATAATAGAAGATAATATAGATTTAGAAAATGATTTAGCTAATCTTTTACCTGAAGAAATTGAATTATTTAATAAAAGTGGTTTAAAAGAACTTTTAGATTTACTTAATGATAGTTATGATTTTATAAATAATGCTATTGCTTTACAAAATTCTACTAATGCAAATGAAACATCTATTTTAAGGTCTATTGAAACACTTGTTAATTTAAATGAATCTGATGAATATAATCTTGGTAATATATACGATGAATCATATGATGGTGTAAATGATATATATGCAAGAACCGATTGGAGATTCTATATTACACCTTCAGATTATATAGCTATAAAAGCATTAAATGATATAGTTGCAAGATTTAAACTTCTAAATAAATATGATGATAAACATAAAATAACTTATAGTGATATATTAGATGTTATTTATCAAAGCGAAAATGGTGAAGAAAAATTAGATAATTTATATAAACCTATATTTACAGCACTTGTACATTTGTCAGATGCTTCATTCTTACAAAAATTAAAAAGTGAATTAAAAGCTAATGTTGATGAAGATAGTATTCAAAATATATTAAAACTTTTAAATACTATTCAACAAAATGTTCAATCACCTTTAATATCTATTCGTAATCTTAAAACTACTACTAATTCTACACGTAATTATTTAGATGCAAATGATAATATAACTAAAGCATTTATTGATGATTTTAGAAAAACACATAAACGCTTTACTTGGAAACAAGAAGTTCATGATGGTGTTATAGTTCCTAATAATGCTATATGGGATGCTTTAAATTCTGTATATGATTCTCGAACTAAAACTATTCAATCCAAAGTTACAATAGATGGTGTTGAATTTACAACTCAAGAATTATATCAAGCATTACAATCTCTTTCAACTGGTGATGAATTAATACATAAACAAACAAATGATAATCAAACCATTGAACTTTATACAACTATAAATGGTAAATTACTTAAAGTTGGTACTATAAATGTTCAAGAAGCATTTACATTTGGTAATCTTAGATTATCTCGTAAGATTGCAGATAATATAAATGTTAATGTTTATGATTCATTCTTAGGTACATCACAAGGTTTAAAACCTACTATACAAAGATTTATAACACAAGTTTCAAATAGTCAAAAATTATTTGATGGTTTACGTGAATATTATAAAGAATATTATAAAGCTCGATTACAAGGTATTCAAAATACAGAACCTATAATTAAAAGATTAGATGATTTATTAGATAAAATAGGTAAGATAAATGTTCCTGCTGGAGCAGAACATAATCTTACTTATAATGCTCTTTTAGAATCATCTAATTATAATAGTGATACTGAAAACAATCCTATAATAAACCATGATGCTATTTTTAATGTTATAGAACCTCTATTTTATAATGTTGATATATCATCTATTGATAGTTATCTTCGTTGGGGTGGTAGAATAAAAGCTACTTATGAAAATCTTAATGCTCGATTAAGTATGTCTTTTAATTCTATGCAAGCTATTATTGATACACTTAATTCAAATCCTAATGCTAAAATTAAAATATCTTATTTAAATAAAACATCTTTAAGTTTTGCATCTGATACACGTATAAATAATAATGTAGAAGATAATATAACTAAACAAGATGTTATAATAAATGGTAAACAAACTAAAGCAATTAAATTAGTTACTAAACAAGCAAATGGTAATGAAGAAGTTATTTCTTCTTTAACTGAAAATAAACGTATTAATAATCCTTATTCAGAAGATACATTATTAGATTCTCAAAGACATTTTCAAATATCATTTGAAATAAAACTTAATAATGATGATAATGGTGTATCATATATACCTGCAAAACGTAATTCATTAGGTAGAACTATTACACCTAATAATGAATATTCTAAATTAGCTACTGCTAAAGTTATAGATACAATTTTAAAAATTGGTCAAGATAAATTTTTAACTAATCTTGCTATTAATCAATCTTCTAATTCTAAAGTTACAATGTATGTAGCTTCTCCTGAATTTAAAGCTACTGAAGATGAAATATTACGTAAATTATTAAACGATACAAGCGAAGCTATTATTATTGATTCTAATAGTGATAATGGTACTATACCTTGGTTTAATGTTAGTGGTTTATATATAAATAGATTTAAAGATGGTTCTGCTGAAATGACAAAAGATATAGAATTTATATCTGTCATTAGAAATCGTTATGCTTATGGTTATAAAATACGTTTTGTTTATGAATATAGCGATGCTACATCACAGCCGACTAAGATTAAACAAATAAAAATACAGCGCACGAGAACGAACGCAAATAGGTTCAGAGGTGGAGCAAATAATGTAAGTCCAGGCTTTTCTCAAATCGAACTCGCTAAATATTATAAAGACGCTGATAGAACTTATCGTATTGATGATAAATATAAATGGGCTATTATAAATGTAACTGAAAATACTAATCTTGAACAATTATTTAGTTCATCTTTATTTAAACCTATCTTTGCAGGTATGCAACGAGGTTTATCTACTGAATATAATGGTGATTCATATACATTAACTTCTAAAGCAACAGGTGAATCTTTTACAGAAAATTCATTTAATCAAATAGATGGAGTTAATATAATAGAAAGTACTGAATCTCAACTCACTAATAAACAAACTACAAAAGGTAAAGTATTTAAAGGTAAGTATAGAAGTGCTATTTTAGAATGGGCTAAAAAACAAGGTTTATATGATGGTAAAACAACATTTGATTCTATTCAAGATTTTTATTTAAAAACAGATGCTTTAACAACTGGTGCTGTTGGTATTAAAGATGCTTCAACAGGTGAAGTATTTACTAACTATCAATTAAATGGTGTATCTCCTAAAATATATATTAATATTGAAACAGATACAGTACAAGCACCAAAAAAAGAATTAAAAGAAATAAATGCTATTCAAGAAGCTAAATCTATAATTCAACGTATTGCAAGTCCTATATATACATCTAAAGAAAACTTCTTCAATAAACTTAAAGAAAATGGTGTTATAACAAAACAAACACTTATTGACTTAGGTATTGTTCAAGAAGATACTCCTGAAAATGTTGTAAAAGAAATTATAAAATTTTATGAAGATACCTATGGTGATATAGAATCTATACCTTTATTATATGTTGATAGTCCTGAAGATTATAAAATTAAAACAGGTAGAATTCTTACAGAACCTGTAAGAAATCCTAATTATAATCCCAATGCTACACAAGAAGAAATTGAAAATGCTAAAAAAGAAAATATAGATATAACTCAACCTGTTATAAATATACCTATTACAAAAGAAACATTTTCAATATTAAAAGGTGAATATAATAAAAATCAAGGTAATATAGTTTTATATTCTAATTTATTTACAAAAGCATCTGTAACAATATCTGATATAGGAAATACACTTACACATGAAAGTTTACATTTTAGAATATTAAAAGATTTAAAAAGTGGTAAAATAAATAAATCAATTATTAGTGAATTAAATGATTTACTTACCATTTTAAATTCAATTAATGAAGATACTAAATCTGTAAGTGAAGAAGATAAAAAAATATTAAAGAAATATCTTGAAGTTATAAATAGTGCCAATGAAGATGCTTATAATGAATTAATAACATATGCTTTAACCGATAGTACATTTGCTAATATATTAAATCGTATTGAAGTTACAAATAAAACTACTAAAACAAAACGTACTATTTGGGCAAGACTTATAGATGCTTTACTTAAAATATTAGGTATTAGTGAAGTTACACCTGGTAGTGCATTAGCTACATTTAAAGATATAGTTGTTAATAATATAAATTCTGGTAGAACTAAAAAAAGTAATACAAGTGGTGCATCGCATGTCATCCCATCTGTTCCCCTACCGGGACACTCGCGGGCAAACGAAAATATTACACCTCAAATAGAACCAGATATTATTACACAAGTAACTGAAACTACTACTTCTAATCCTGATGTAGATATTCAAGAACTTGATATTGATACTATGGGTAATATAGATGACATACTTAGTAGTCGTGATGTTTTACGAGAGCGTCCCGGTAGGGAAGCAAGTGAGATGCAACCTACAATTCCTACTGAATCAAATAATAAAAATAATCCTTTGAATAATGGTGTAAATTCTGTATATTGGCAAAGCAATAAACCTATTGTAACAAGTATTAAAGAAACATATACAGATGAAAATAATTTAAAAATATGTTAAGGTATGAAAAAATGTAATTTAATTCCTTATTCTTCTGAATATAATCAATCTCGTTTATTTAGAACTGTATTAAATTTTGCAAATAGTAAAATTGATACAGATTTAACTTCTACTGGTATAGATGTTAAATCAATAAGAGATTTAGCAATATATATTTATAATTATTCATTAACGGCTAACTTAAAAGATTCTGGTGTTGCTTTATATGAAGATACAGGTGAACCAACATTAGATTCTGTTCTTGCAGCTTTAATAGGAGATAAACAAACTCCTATTAAAGCTAAAAGTCTTTTTACACATATGTTAGATGTTATGAATACTAAAGTTTCTAATAAGTATAATCCTACTATTACTTATGATGGAACTTTTACAAGTTCTGATATATCTTATTCTAATCTTGTATTAAGTGAATTATATTTACAAATACAAGCTGATTTATCTGTAAATAAAGCTAAAACAGAATTTGGTCTTAAACGTCAAATACTTGAAAGACTTTTAAAAACTATTAATGTAAATAGAGTTGTACCAGATTTATTTAGAGATGAATATGTAAAATCTTATCTTACTAATATTGTTAGACAAGATTCTATTATATGGAAATCTTTTATATCATATTTAAATAATACTTATGGTGTAAATTATAAAAATGTTCGACTTGATTTTAATTTAGAAGAACGTGAAGGTACTTTTCAAATATCTGAAGATATAGCTGAAGTTTGGGATTCTGTTGAACAAGATAGAATAGATAGAAAAAATACAATATCAAGTGTTGTAAAATCTAAATTAGCATTAATATTTACTAATACTAATGATAATAGAGGTTATACAAATAAGTTGTATATTCCAAGTCCTATGGATATTAATACTTTATGGAATCAGCTTATTAATCTTCATGTTAATGATATAACAGAAGCTGATGTTTATAATAGTATTGTTAGAGCTTCTGAACAAGTTCCTGCTTTTGCTAAAGTAAAAGAATTATTTGATGCAGCTACTCGTGGTGATGAAGATGCTATAAATTTTAAACATGCTTATTTAAGTGGTGTAAAATTAGCTGTAATTCCTTCTAATATATTAGCATTAGATTCTGATTATGTTTCAAGAGTAATTACAAATAATCAAAATAGTTTTGCTGAAACTGCATATTATAATCGTTTCATTACAGTAATTAGTACTAATTTACAATATAATTTATATAATAAATCTTTATTTAAATCTTTAAATCCGCGTTATATTACTGTAAAAGACGGTAGTAAAACATTTTTTGATAAAGAATCTACTATTGATTCTTTAATGGATGTATATAATAAATTAGGTCTTGATGTAAGTCGTGATGCTTTGAATGCTTATATAAGTGCACAAGGTGATACACGAACTACATATAATCAATTAATTAATCAAGCAAAAAGTATTATTTCTGAAGTTCAAAATATAATAGATAAAAATATTACTATTGATACTTATGATTCTTCATCTACAAATAATCTTGCTAATTTATATAATCTTGCAAAAGTAGCTTCTTATGATTTTAATTCACTTACTAATCTTAGTTATTTAGATGTAAAAGGTAAGTTAAATTATAGTCCTCAATATGATAGTCTTCTAACAAAAATGTTTAGAGGACTTCGTCTTACTGGTAAATTACGAGAAGATTATTTAAAGGATGTATTTAAAGATTATTTAAATGATGATACATTAAGTAATAATAATCTATTGTGGTATGATTCTCGTACTGGAATAGGTATGTTTGAGAAATATGTTGTTAATGGTGAAACTCAAATTAAAGTAAATCCTGGTTTTATACAAGATTTTGAAACTAAAGGATTTATGAATATTTCTCAATTTGATGGTCTTAAATTAAATGATATAGGATTTAAATACAAAGAACTTCAATCTACTCTTTATAAGTTCACCGAAATAATGCTTAATTTAAAAGGTGAATATGTATTTCTTACATCTGATAGTCCACGTAGTTATATGATGCATGTAAAACAATTAGATGTAAAAGGTTTAATTAATAAAGATGGTACATATAATTCTGACCATGCTTTATTTGTTGGACTTCGTAAAATTGTAGAAAATGACATTAATATTTTTAATACTCGTGGTAGATTTGTCTTATCGCTTAATGATAAAAAAGCTAAAGATAAAAAAACATTAAATGCTATACATAGAACTAAATATTGGAATGGTAAAACTGTTTTAAATAATGGTATTCCAACAGGTAGAGCTTTTCAGTTTTTAAGTCTTACTTATTCTGAAAATTCTAAACCTGTTAATCTTATTAAATATATAGCTCAACTTGAAAGTACAGAAAATAAAACTGTTACTGAACAAGATGTTTATTCTGATATTATAAATCAAATTTTAAATGGTGTTGTAGGTAAATATAATTTACAATATTATGTTGATGGATTTGTTGCACGTTATATACAATATGCACAAGAAAGTGTTACAACAGATTTTTCTGATATAGCACCAAGCGTCATTCGTTATATTATAGGTAATGATTATAATGTAAATAACATATTAAATCCCACATTAGCTGAAGAAATACTTCATACTTATACTGAATTATTACAAGATTTTCTTCGTATAAATAAAAATCCTATGATTAAGACTGTTGATGATATACCTCAAGGTCTTAAAAATAGTAAATATGAAGATGCTATAAAACGTATTTTAGATAATAAAGATGTAGCTTCTGAACCATTTTATAAAGAACTTATGCTTGGTGTTGTATTAAATCATACTATTTATAATGATGCTTTTAATGGTTTAGTATATGGTAATTTAAGTGAATATAAAAATAGTATTGATTTTAATAAACGTATTTCACAAGTAATTAAAAATGGTCTTAATTCCATAGATACAGGTAAAACTCGTAAAATACTTGTTGTATCTGATATGGAATTTAAAAATAATATAGCAGATGTATTATTTAGAGATGAACAAGGTGTTGAACAACAAGGTCGTGTTAATGATGAAGTTGCAAACGCATACGCAAAACCTGCTACAATAAATGACTCTCAGTCTATTATAACAGATGTAGGTCTTGAAGATTTACTTAAAGCAACAGGTCGTTGGCAAGAATATAAGGATATTGTAACTAATTTACGTAATCCTAATATACCTTATAATCCTAATGCTTATCGTAAACTTATTGAACAATTAAAATTGTTTGGTACTGCACGTAGAGCAAGAAGTAGTTTCTTTAAATCTAATCCTAATATACGTGATGAGAATGGACAGGTTGTAAATGATATGTTTGCAACTGATGTAGATTCTGTTCAAATTAAAGACTCTACAATAGTTTTATTTAAATCTTCTGTTGCAGGTACAGCTTTAGAAGAATTATATGATTGGATGACAACTAATGGTGTAGACCAAATAAGTCCTATATCGGCTGTTAAAGTTTCAGGTATTACACCTATAACAATTCATAATGAAAATGCACAATTAGTATTACCTAAAACATTAGATGATACTTCTGTTTTATATATGAAATCTTCTGATTTTGTTATACAACAAGATATACCTGCTGATATATTAGATGAAACTGTTGTACTTGGAAACCAATTTATGAAACAGCTTATTCAAGGTCTTAATATGACTGAAGCTATATATAAAATTGGTAATGGTAAAAAACTTACAGGTAGAGAGATATCTAATTTATTTCAACAAACTATATCTCAAAATGTTTCAGAAGATGCTATTAATTTTATAGCTGAACTTGGTGGTATAGATTCTGATGGTAAACTTTATTTAAATGAAAATGGTGAACTTGTATTAAGTAAAAATAAACTTGCAAGTTTTCTTCAAGAAATAGTTATGGATGATGATTCATCGCAAGATGTTCTTAAAGCCTTAACTATGGATGAAAATGGTATGACTGCTATGCCATTATCAAGTCTTGTGACATTTAAAAAGTTTGAACGTATATTAGCATCTCGTTTTACTAAACATGTTATAAGTCAAAGACTACCTGGTTTCCATGGTCCAATTAGAGCTGATATATTTAATTCTTCTAATATTCTTCTTAGTAAACAAGCTAAAACTTTAAGTCAAGAAGAATATAATAAAGCTATTGATAAATTAGCTAAAGATGGTATTATAACTTATGCTGATACGTTTATTGAAAGATGTAAAGCAGAACGTAGGTCACTTGAATTACAAGCTGAATATGGTTATGATGAAGAAGGTAATCTAATACATCGTGCTGAAGTTATTGTTAGTCCTTGGATGAAAGAATTCTTTCAAACCATACCTACAACTAAAACAGTAACTATGTCTGATGGTACTACCAAAGATTTTATAACTGTTGATATAAATCAAATACCTGAAGAAGCAAGAAAAATGTTTGGTATTCGTATTCCAACAGAGGGTAAACAATCTATGGTACTATTTGAAGTTGTTGGTTTTATTAATACTGGTGCTACACAAGCTATATTTCCTCAAAGCCTCGTGACTCGTACTGGTTGGGACTTCGATATAGACAGTATATATGCTTACTACAAACATATAAATTTTAAGCAAGGGATTTATACCTTTCCGCAAAAATCGTTTAATACAGAGCAAGCCAGACAGCGAGAACAGGCTAATTTGCAGGCTAAGTTACAAACACTCCAAAACGCCTATAATAGGTATAAAATATTACCTACTACTAATTCAAGTTATAATTCTCCAAACTTTCTTATAGTTTGTAATTTGTTTAATAGTAAGTATGTAAATACAGAAGCTGTAAATACTATGATTATATCTATTACTAATGTTATAGATGAAAATATATCTACACTTACAAAACAAGCTGAATATCTTAAATCTAAAAATAATACTAAATTTACAGCTCAAATAGCTGAAATTGAAGATACAATATTTAAACTTAAAAAAGTTAAAGATAATGTTAATCTTGGAGTTAAATATTTAATTAATGAAATATCTGGTCATATAGCTAATTATATTAATTCACAAGGCAATGGTCTTAAGCTTTTAGAAGCTATAAAAGGTTCTTCTTTAACACAAGAAGAAAGATTGGCTATTACTAATGTTATGACAGAAAATTATAATCAAGGAGATGATAAATTTTTGTTAGAAACATTACAAGCTATTAATGATGGTATTTATAAAGTAAAGTCTATATTTACTAAAATCAATAAAGATTTTACAAGTATTACAACAAATGAAAATAATGCTAAATATGGTATTACAATTGATAACTATAATACTATATTAGAGGCTCTTTCTAATTTTATTAAAGGTGATGCTAAATTAAAAATAGGTAATGATATTAGAACTGTAAATATATTTGAACAACTTGATAAAATAAATAGAAATATTAAAGAAGCTGTTGAAAAAGATTTTGGTTCTCTTAAAATTGAAATTGATGAACTTGATAAACTTCTTAAAGAAGATAGACAAGCTCGTGAAAATTTAATATTAGATATAACCACAGCTATATTAGGTAATGTTTATCATATTAATGATACAAACAAACCTAATGCTATGGATAATATTAAAGCTGTATCTAAACGTGATAATGATTTATGGAATAGAAGTCTTGAAAGTGTAAATCCTAATAATCTTGCTGATAAAATATTTCTTAATATTGTTAGTATGGGTTCAACTGTACTTAAAGGACATTCTGTAAACTTTGATAATATTGCAGCTATTTTATCTAATCTTGAAGCTAATATGCGTAAACCTGTTATACGAGAAATTAGTATTGCAAGTTTACCAGATTATTATGAAGATGGGATTAAAATAGAACCTTTAAGTGTAACCGGTAAATCTTTAAATCCTAAATATTTAGCTTATTTAGAAACACTTTATGGTAAGAAAAATATACAATTTAAACCTGTTCGTAAAACTATAAGAGTTAGAGACGGTTATATAAATAATAATGCCGCTGGTACTAATATAGATATAAGTGGTCAAAAAATATCTTTCCAATTATCTGAAGTTACGGCTGCAATTCTTGATGCTTTAAAAGCTGAATTATCATTTAATTTAAATATAGATACATTATCTGTATTTAGATTATTATCTGCTGGTATAACTACTGAGAAATTATATCTTGGTAATAATACTTATGGAGATGTTAATAGATTTAGTTTTGCTAATGCTTTAATTCAACAGCCTATCATTGTAGATTTAATTGAACGTTTAAATATAGAACGTATTAATAATCCTTTAGTTCAATTCGATAAAGCTATTGAAATAGTTCGTAAAGAATATTCTGATAAATTAATGGAATATTATTTGCGTAATAAAACTGGTGATATTCAAAATGACAAACTTGAATCTTTATATAGAACTGATAGATTAACTAAAATATCTAAAGCTGATATACAAGATATATTATCTAATATAAATGATACAAAATCTGTTTATTATAATGCTAAAGAATTTATAGCTTATACAACTGAAGAACTTATTTCTTTTATAGAAGATAGAAATGTTGATAGCGGTAATATAATTGCTGCTCAACTTGCAGTTTTAGATATGTTTGCAGATTATAATGCTAAAGCTGAAACTGTAAAATCTTTAATGTTTGCTTTAAAAACTGAAAGTAAAGTAGATTCATTTTATAAAGCTGATATAAGAGAATTACGTCTTGCTGATTATTATATTGATAAAACTAAATATAATAAATTATTAAATGATGTTTATGAACATTCTGCAAATGAAATACGAACATTTGCTGAAACACAAGATGATTCTAAAAATGTTATAGAAACTTTTAATGTTGAAACAACTCAAGGATTTTTAAAATTATATCCTGAATTTGCTGAAAGTCATGGTAGAGATTTCATAACTACTATGGATTATTATGAAGCTCGTAATATGTTTTCAACATTATTAACTGCTAAATCCCGTAGAGATTATATAAACGCTTTAAATATAACATATAAACAAGATTCTGGTTTTGAAATACATGGTCAAGATTTAATTGATGCTGTATTTGTTACTGAAAATAATGATTATATAGATGTTAATGATGGTAGTTTTATAGATTTAACTTCTATATCTAAATATCCAATTGTATTCTCTCGTTATCAATTTGGACATTGGCTTTATGCTAATGCTTTTGGTAATATATTTGCTCAAAGAGCTGATTTAGTTAAATCTTCTGTATCATCTTATTTAATTCAAACAGGTAAACAAAACAATGAAAGTCTTCGTAATTTTGTTACTTCTCGCATAATTGAATTTAATTCTCAGTCAGATTCAAGAGATACAGTTCCATTACTTTATAATGTAGATAGAAAAATTCTTCAAAATCTATTAGGTATTATAACTGAAGAAGAATCTAATATACATAAAGGTATAATAAAAGAATTATTTAATAATATAAATGGTGAAGTTACTAATGAAAAATTAGCTAAATATACTAAATTAACTTTATCTGAACAAATAGCTTTTATTCAAACTGAACCATCACTTAAAAAATATATAAATCAACCTGCATTTAAAAATTCTAATATATTTAAATTTATTGTAAAAGAACCTAATAGTAAACAACGTAGAGGTTTTGATTATTTTAGAATTATTCGTGATGATAATAATGTAGCTGCTGTAAATGATATGACTGATAGTGTACTTGCTATGTGGGATTCTAACGTTCCATATATAGCACATACTATTAGACAACTTATCGCATATACTTATTATTTAGAGGGTTTTCAATTTGGATATAATATATCTAAATATATACCTATTGAACTATTTACTACACAACGAGTAAATCCTAATTATGATACTCGTTTAATACAATTAGGTATTCCTGATATAATCGTTGGATTAGGTGATTATTCTAATGTATTATATGATGCTGAAAATCGTATTATACATGGAGAAGTTATTGATATGCAAGAAACATTCGGTTATATTAGTAGACAAAATAGTGATTTAAATTTACAATTACCTAAAGAAAATGAACAACGTAGAACTTTTAATAAAACACTTAAAGTTGCTACAATGGGATATCTTATGAGTAAAGATGCAGGTAATGTCGGTTCTACAAGTTTAACATTAGGTGATAAAACTTATAAAATTATATTTGAAACAATAGAACGTGTTGCAAATAGTAGATTTGCTAATTCTGAATACGTTATACAACGTAATGGTAGAAGAGGTAATACTATTTTTAAACGACATGTTGTAACAAGTATTAATACAAGTAATGTTGGTAAACAAGTTTATTTTTATTATCCAATAGGTAAACTTCTTCCTAATGAATTTAATGATTATAGTATTATTGATGATTATAATGTACCTCAAAGATTAATATTTGATGGTAGAGAAATGTCTATTGATGAATTTGTTTCTGAAAGTATTGAACTTCAAAGATTTTTAACTACTTTAGAACAACTTGAAATTGAAAGAGGTGAAAATAGTACTATAATAGAAAGTGATAATATTGAAACAAATAATATTGAAAATCAAAATGAAGATGAAGTAACTAATGATGAAGATGAAGTTACACCAGAAACTATAACAGGTGATACATTTAATGATAAACCATTAAATTCTAAATTTGTTATAACTGAACCTATAACAACTCACATATCTAATTCTTTAACTGATACTTTAAATGAAGTTTCAAAAGATGCAGATAATATAATTTTTATAGGTTCTAAAGATTCATTTGCTAAAAAACTTTTTGTTAATAAAAATGCTATAATAGTAGATGAAACTAAAAATCCTATTGATGAAGCAAGACGTATTGCTAAATTAATTAAAAATGGTAAGACTGTTATATCTGGTAATTCATTAGAAAATATATCTACTGATGGTATAGGAGCTACACAATATGCTAATTTATTTATTTCTAAATTATATCAACTTATAGGTAGAATAGATAGTTTTAATATAATACTTAATGATGGTTTTGGAACAGCTATATCTCAAATATATATAGATGTTCCTAAAACAATTTATTCTATAACTGAAAATAATGATAAATTATTTAGTTCTTTTGTAAAAACTGAAAGACCTGAGGTTGGTAGTATAGATGTTAAAATGTTTGATAATGCACAAATAGCTTTAACTCTATTTGAAACATTAGGTAAATTACAAAAACTTATTAGAAGAAAACATATTCCTAATTCTGATATAATTAAAAAAGCATATAAGTCTCTTAATTATGATAATTATGAAACAAATCTTGAAAGTGCTTTAAAAGAAGAAGATAGGGATGCTATAATTCGTATATTTGAACAAATGGAACTTGTATCTTCAACAACGCTTGAAGCTATAAGAGAATTATTTGAAGATATAAATTCTATTAATTTTGATGAAATACAAGGTGATTATGCTAAACGTACTTCATATAAAAAGAAACTTAATACTATAAGAGAATTATTAGCTATTTTTGATAATTATAGAAAACTTAAAACTATAAATATTGAAGATACTATTTACGATGCTAATAATGAAACTGATGTAGAAAGTTTTGAAGAAGAATTTAAAGATATTAATTCTACTATTAAAACTCTTCAAGCATTGTATAATAAATCTAAAAAATATTCTGATGATTTATTATATAAAGTTCAAGAAATTATAACAGACCAATTTACAAAAGATAGTCGTAATCCCAATTATACAACAGCATTTAAAAAATTATTAGAAGCCTCTCGTACTGAAAATTTTGATGCTAATACTTATGATTTTGAAAGTCTTAAAATTAATAAGACTGAATTTCTCGATATAATGAATGCCATATTTACTTTAAAAAATATGGATATTTCAACTACTCAAAGATATCTTGATTCTGCATTTGTTACAGGTGTACCTGTTATAGATATAATAGGTAAACAATATATTAAAAATGTTGAAAATGCAAGATATAAAGCTAATGCTATAATGGATGAAGTTGAAGAAGCATTAGTTAAAATCAATCCTAAATTTAAAGATAATGGAGCTTTAAGAGAGCAATATTTTAAACGTTTTGTTGATGATTATGGACAACTTATTTCTGAATATGAATATGGTAGTATAGCAGAAAATATTGAAGAACTTAGTTCTAATATATCAGAAGTTGTACAAGAACTTTTATATAATGGAACTTTTAATATAACTGTTGAAGATACTCGTTCAGCTATGATTAAAATAGATGAACTTATTGATAATTTTAATAAAACTAAAAATGCAACTTTAACTTTAGTTACAGGTACAGAATTAGCAGAATTAGAAAGTCATATCGAAGATATGGCAGATAATGAAAGAATAGCTTATTTAAAAACCCATGATTATATAGAATTAAATTATATTGAATCTATTGATAATACTCCTCAAAAAACTTTATTTAAATTAGATTTTAAAGAAGAAGCTAAAAGTGAAGCATATAAAAAACTTTCACAAGAAGACCAAGAATTTATTTCTACTATTAAAAGATTAATTAGAGAAACTATTCAATATTATAATCCTAACTTTGTTCCTTATGCTTCTAATTTTGCAAATATACTACCATATATTCCTAAAGCTACTTTAGGCAAAGCTCTTAAAAATTATGTTAGACTTCCTAAAATTAGAGAAGATAAAACTTTTGAAGATATTGATGGTAGAAAGAAATATGTTGCTGAAGCATTTACTTTACAAACTCCTGAAGTAGTATATAAATTTAATATAGGTACTAAACCTGTTGGTCAAATATATTCTTCTTTTGAAGAAGAAGTTTTAGAACGTTTTAATAAATGGTATAATCATCCTAATAATAAATATAAAGTTGATTATGAAATAAAAAGTATTAAAGATATACATAGATATAATAAAGAAGTTGAAATACTAAATAAACAACATAAGGCTACAACAATGTCTTATGATATTTATGATATTATGAAAGCATTTACACAAGAACTATTTAATGTAAATGCTATGAATGAATTTAGAGTTGATTATGATTTAGGTTTATATTCTTTACTTGCAAACGATGCTACTACAAATATTCCAAAAGCAATGGAACAATATAAACGTATTGAAGCTAATGTATTTAATGCAAGTAAGGTTAAAAGTAGATTAGATAGAGCTGCAAGTGCTTTATTACGTTATTCTTCTATAAACTTTATGTATTTCAACTTAACAGCTGGTATTAAAAACGTAATGAAAGGTGTTAGTGATATGATTATAGAAACATCTGCTAATAATTTTGTTGATGATAAATCATTACGAGCAGGTCTTGCTGAAATAATGAAAGTTGCTCCTATTTGGATAAAAGAATTACAACAAGAAAAAACTGAAAATCTTTATGTAGCTATTCTTAAAAACTTTGATGATATTTATCAAGATACTACTGATTCAGGTGCATCTCTTAGTGGTTCAGACTTTCTTACTAAAGTATTATCGAGAGTTGATACTATTGGTTATAGTTTTAATAATATGGGTGAATTTATAATGCAATTTGGTATGTTACTTGCTTGTACTAAATCACATCGTGTATTAAATGGTAAAATACTATCTTTTAATGATTGGTATGATGATAGTAAAGTACGTATATTTAATCAAATTGCTACACCTGAACAAAAAAGAGAATATTATAAATTTAAAGAAGTTAAAAATGCTGAAATAGAAAGATATGAAAATAAACACAATACAAAATATAATTGGCAAGGTGATTATATAGGTGCTTTCTTAAAAGCAAATCCAGAATTATTTAGTAAAGAACAAAAAGCTGAATTTAATAAACTTTCTAAAGAATTTAAGATAAATTCAAAAACTGAATTTGAAAAACTTCCAACATTAGAATCTTGTCTTAAAATTGAAAATGGTAGACTTGCTTATACAAAAGAAAGTAAATTAACAAATGATGATTTAACTTTCTTTAGAGAACGTGTAAAAGGTATAAATCAATCTTTACATGGTATTTATAATAGAGTTGATAGAATGGCTTTACAAGATAGTTCTATTGGTGAATTATTTTTACAATTTAGAAAATGGATGCGTCCTACTTGGAATAGACATTTTGGTCGTCGTTGGATGCGTTATTTTTATAATGAATCTTTAGGTTCTTGGGAAGTTCCTATTTATAAACCTGCATGGGATTTTCTTAAATATGGTATTGAAAAATTTAATAAAGAAAATCCTAATGTTAAACCTTTAGATTATATAAAAGGTATATTTAAAATAGCAAGTTATTATTTAGAAGCTATTAGAAATTATAAATTTTATTATAATTCAATGACTATTAGTGAACAAGCTGCTGTTCATAAATTTATGCGACATGTAGCTATATTTGCAGGATTAGCTGTTACAACTCTTATATTAGGTAGTCTTAAAGATGACGATGATAAAGATGAAAATTATGCTTATACTATGATGATGTATGAACTTACATCTTTATATCAAGAAGTATCTGAAGTTGTACCTATATATGGTTGGTATAATACAATAGATATGGCACGAGAAAGAATATTTGTTGGTGAAAGTATGTTACAACAAGGAGAAAAAGTTATACGTTATAGTTTATTAGGTCTTATACAAGATGAAGATAAACTTATGTATGATAGAGGTATTTATAAAGGTCAACTTAAACGTGACGTTGCTCTTAAACGTATGATTCCTATTTTAAGACAAATTGAAAAACAACAAAATCTTAAATCTACTATGAATTTTTATAATTATTATAATCCTTTTAATTAATATAATAACACTGATGTAAAAAAGGGGTTTAACCGTCTAATTCAACAGACGATTAAACCCCTAATTTTATAGATAAAAATAATACTATGAAGTGTAGGTTTCATCCCATCTGTTCCCCTACCGGGACAGTGAGGATAAACACCACGATTTTTATCACTAATATCAGTATTACTTAAAGCAATGGAAAAATATGTAATTACAACATTAGTAAAACACGATGTTTAATATTACAACGTCCCGGTAGGGGAGCAGAAGAGATGAAACCTACAATACTATTAATATCTATTTTAGTTTCTTATTTAATTCCTGTACTACCAAAACCTTTATCTCCACGAGTAGTACTATTTAATTCTTCAAGTGAATCAGCCATTTCAATTTCAAGTTTATCAACTTTAGAAAGAACAAGTTGACCTAAACGTTCACCATCTTCAATAATATAAGTAAATGGTGTAGGATTATGAATTATAATACCTATTTCACCACGATAATCAGAATCAATAGTACCTAACATAGTAATTAAATTGGTTTTAGCACTAATACCACTACGAGGTCTTAATTGAAGTTCATAACCATCTGGAAGTTCTGCATATAAACCTGTTTGTAAAACATTATGAGAATAAGGTAATATCCAATGAGATTTATTATCATTTGTATAAGGTACATTACCTTCTATAACATCTTTATATTTATCTACAATAGCATATATTAAAGAAGTTACAAAATTACTTTTTGAAATAGAATATGGAGCAATAGGATAATAAGTATAAATATTTATAATATCATCGTATGTTTCTTTAGAAAGTAATAAATTATAATCTTTACGAGAAAGATTTATACCTCTATGTTTTTTTAAATCAGTTATAATATTAAGTACTAAACTATTTAATGAAATATTTGTTGTAATTCTATTAATATATTTATAACAAATATCAAAACCAGAAGCACCCGAAGTTTTATATTCGGGTGTTATTCCAGTTTTTGAAAATATCTTAATCTTGTTAGATGTCGTCATCTTCAAAATGTATTAAAGTTGTTGGTTGAATAATATATTGTGCTATTTTAAATAAATGAGTAATTCTCATTTCTAATATATTATCAGTATTAGCTATTTTAAAATACACAAGAGGATTTATAATTCTATAAGTTTCCGGAAGTAAACGTTGATTAGGTTCTTCAATAAGTTTTTTAATCTTATGAAGTTTTGTTAAATCACCACTTAATTCAGGTACTTTACAATCATCGTCATTAAAACAATCTACTGTTCCATCTGAATTTATATAAATGTATTTAACCATTAGTTTATGCAGCTATTCTAATTAATTCATTCATAGCTTTTTGAGCTATTTTAAATGATTGTCCTTGTGTAATAGAATCAAATTTATCTTGTTGATTTTTATATTTCATACCATTATTTATATAACTTAAAACACCATTATACATCCAATATGCAGTACCACGATAAACATCTTGTCCTACACCATTTTCAATATAATCTCTATAAGCTATAAATTGATTATGTTTAACAGAGGAAATATTTTTATCATCAAATGGTATTCTATCAATACCACCTTTATCAACTATATATTTTACTTGACCTTCATCAAATAAAATATTAGCTATATAACGCTCTACATCATTACTATTAGCATTAATAGTTTGAGTATGTTCTAAAAGTTGTTTTACAGATTGATTATAATGAATACTTTTATTCATTAATATAGCACCTTCTTGAAGATTATTAAGAATATTTTTAGTATGCTTAAAAGTCATTTTATTAGTACATTTTTGTAAAGCAGCATTTAAAGTATTATTACATACAACACGAATATTAGTAAAACAAGCATTTATACTTGCAGAACAATCATGACTTGTTGTAAATAATATATATCTTTCTACATCATCTTTACCTATATTATAATTAGGCAATTTAGCAGTTACAAATATTCTTTCACCTTTTCCAAGTACACCAGCTGTTTGAATAATAATATCATTTTTATTAATCATATCATTATTTTTACAAACTTGATAAATAAAATCCATTGCAACTTCATTTTGTACAACTTCATATCGTTTACCAACTGTACCTAAAATATCATAATTATCTTTTCTATAAGTAGCATATATATCAGGAACAATATCACCTTTTTTAGGAATATTAATACTACTTCCGTCTAAACATAAACACTTATAATAATCTTCATGTTTAGTAATAGAATCAATATTATCTGGAATAAAACTTGCATACATTTTAGCAAGTCCTACTTCATAATCCATATTAGCAATATGTAATATTTCATCAGGAGTTTTAGCTTTCTCAACAATAGTACCAAGACCATGCCAAGGTTTTTCTTTTAAAGAATAAAATGAATAACTTTTACGTTCTTCATTATAATTTATATTATCCATATTATTTTATTTAATTATTAAATTCATAACAACATTTTTAATTTCAAATTTACAATCTTTATATAATTCTTCAACAATTCTAAGATGTTCTTTAGCAATTTCTTTATATGTATAAAGAGCTGCTTTCTTAATATCAGATACAAATTTATTATTACGATTTAAATACTTTTTATAAGTTTTATTATAAACAGCATATTTAGTAATAACTTTTAAAGTTTTCATCTGAATATACTTGTAGTATTAATATTAATATTTAAATCAATAGCTTCAATTAAATCATCACAAAGAGATTTATATTTATCTTTTGCAACTTTTTTATCAATTGTAAAAGATAGATTTAAATCTTTATTTAACTTATATTTTTCAACAGCATCTACAATAAGTTTTATTTCATCAATAGAACCTTCAAATTCAACTTTAGCTTTTGTTATAGAATCAAGTTGTCCAATAATAGATTTAGCATCTTCATTTGTATAAATATATTTAGTAATAATATCATTTAGTTCTTCTTGATTATAAGTAATACTTTCAGAATCTTTAGTATAAACTGTAAAATCAGGATAAGTTAATTTATGTATTCCTTTATTATTAGCTTCTGTAAAAATATGAAGAGCGTCAGTAACTCTAACTTTAAGTCTATCAGTTAAATTACTAATAGCTTTTTTACGTTTACTAAGTCTTTCGATTTCATCTTTAAGAACTGTTTCATTAGATTTATTAATAGCAATAATATTTTTATAAGCTCTTAATTTATCTTCAAGTTCTTCTCTATTAATTTTTAAACTTTCTTCAGTAGCTTCATCTAAAGCACCTTCATTTTCTTCTATTTCAGACATTAGTCTAAAATATTCATCTTGTATATCAAATAAACTTTTACTCATAACTTAACATTTAATATTTACACCTCTATCTTTAAAAACTGATAATATTTTTGATTTTAAATCTTTAAATAAATCTTTTAAATTATGTTGATAATCAAGTTCTATATCCCAACCATTAACATTATCTAAATCTATTTCAGATTTATCATGCATGTTATTAGCATCATTAATAGATTCAAGACCTTTATTTTTAGCATTTATTCTAATAAGAATAATATTAGATTTACGAATTAATTTGAAATATTCATTTTGAAATCTTAAATCAGTTATAATAAAATTTTTATTATTATAATTATATTCATTTAAAATTTTATCAACGAATATATCTTCATTATCATTTCGTAATAACTTACCAAAATAAAGTAAAACTTCTCTATTAGTTAAATATTTTTCATTACCAAATTGATAAATTTTAAAACCACTAATAGCTTCTTTAAATTTTCTATTTTCAAAATCAAAAGCATTACAATTTAAAACAGTAGCACATATTTCTTTTAAATATTTAGCAAAAGATTTAATAACAAATACAGGTTTTACAGAAATTCTATTAATATAATTATCATCCCATTCAATAGATTCAATAGCTTTTATATAAGAATTATCAAATTGTTTAGGATTTTTAATAAATTCATCATTAGCTTTATTTAAAATATAATAAAGCATATCACCAATGGTATCTTTACCAGAACCTTTTTTACCACTAATTGCTATTATCATTTTTATATTTATTTAATCTATTTTAATAAGTTTATATTTAAAATTAACAACATCATCTTCACCAGATAACACTCTAATCATAGCTTCTTTTTTAACTTTAAGTTTATCTTCAAGATTTAATTCTTTTTCATAAATTCTAACAGATTTACGAGCAATTAAATCATTGGTTTTTTGAATACCATATTTAGTAATCATAAGTTTAAAAAGAGTATCATCATCAAGATTCTCAACTTCACTTCGTTTCATTCTATAAATTCTTCATTATAATGTATTATTTTATCTATTGTATCAGTATCTAAACAACCATCATAAGTAGGATAAGTTTGTTCAATAATCTTATCTAAATCAGCAGTAATAGAAAAGCACACTCCAATTTCTTGAAGTGTACATTCTCCATTTATAAATCTATCAATATCTTTTAAATTAGGTTGTTTAAATATAGATATAAGTGCATCACGAAATGTACTTTTAAATTTATCTATATTCATTTATTTAATATTATTAAATTCAGGATAAGTAGCTATTAAAGCGTTTTCAATTTTAACAGCTAATTCTCTCATTTGTGGATGTGCTGAATTAGCTTTACGTTGAGGTAAGAAACCTTTAGCTTCTTTTATATGTAATTTACCAACTTGTTGATTTATAAGTTCACCTTTAAATTTATCAAGTGTACCTGTAATATAAATATCAGTTTTAAGAGAATTAGTTAAAACACTACGAGCTATTTGAGCAGTCCAATGAAATTTATTTATAAATTCCATATATTCAGCTTCAACAGTAGCCATAAAGTCATACCAATTTCTTGCAGCTTCTGTTTCATCTTCTTCAAATGGTTGAATAAATTGTATTTGACCACCTTGATTATCTTTACTATAATTACACCATCTTGTACTTTCTTGCATATAAGCAAATTCAGTATGTCTAACAACTTCATGAGATACACCTCTATCAGTTGTAAGTTTAACAGTAGCAATAAATAGTTCAGGATAATTAAGTAAAATAAATGCAGGTTCTACACGTTTAATATATTCAGAAAGTGGAGATAAAACACCAGGATTAATAAAATCAAAAACTTCACGTTCAGTATAAAATAAATCTCTAAATTCAGGTGTATATAGCCACATTAAATAAACTAAATCACTAAGAGCTTCTTCATGTTTAATTAAAGAACTTCTACGTTTATTAACTTTTGTATCTAAAAGCATATCAAGTAAAGTCCTATAATTAATAGCTATAAATTGACCATAATTAGTATATTCAATATGAGGATTGTAAAGTAGTAAATCTCTACGTACATCCATTTGAACATTACTTAAATCAAAATACACATATTCGTGCATAAGTATAGCATTATGTCCCTCTTGAATACGATTAGTTACAAATGGTATAGCTGTATCATCTTTTATTGTATATTCACGTTTAGTACAAACTTTACCAATAGTTTCTATTTTTTTAAAACCTGTTTCAGTACATATTTCAGCACTTTGTTCACATATTTTCATTACATATAGATTATTTATATTTGTTCAAAATTAGGCTCGTACAGCCATAGAAACCTGTTAATTACGCATGATTTTTATAGAGTAATACAAATGTTCACCCATATAAAAATCATGCGTCTAAGAGCTTTATTTCACGTCTATCTGATAGTATATTTAAAGCATCTTTAATAGTAACACTACCTGTAAATTGTGATATAGCTAATGGTACATTATTTAATATATTACAAACATCATTATGGGTAAAAACATAACTATTTAAAACTAATGCACAATCTGTTTTAACTGTTTCATCAGTATCTGGATTAGTTACATTAATAACTTTATTAATAATATCAACTTTAGCTGTTCCAAAATAATAATATGAATCATCATCAAAAACATCATAATTAAACATTTTATCAACAGCATAAAAATATAAAGCTATAAGTTTTTGAAAAGAATTATCAGATATTTTAATATCATTTGTTAAAACAACCATTTACTATCATTAATATCAATATTAGCACCTTTATAATTATATTGCATAACTAACCATTCAAAATCAGCTTTGTTTTTATAAGCTTTTTTAATATGTTTAGAAGTTATAAAATTAGGTCTATATCTGCTATTTAAATAAATATATTTATGATACCATAATTTATAATCAAGATTTGCTATATCTGAAATAGTTAAAGTTTCATAATATACTTGTTTAAAACTATAATCATTATATTTTTTATAACAAAGTTTAGCATTGAAACTATTAGAAGTATAATAAGGAATAAAATAATTATGTTTTATATTTTCTAAATAATAATCTTTTATATTATTATTTTGTTTACCATTAATACTATAAATATATTCATTATAATCATATTTTAATTTATTAAAATGATAAATATAATTAGAATTAGCATTAATAAAATCATCATAAAGATATTTTATATTTGAATAAGATTTACTATTTATAGCACGTTGTAAATTATTTAAAGCTGTTAATTTTTTAAAACCTAAATCATACATATATTCTTTTATAAAATAAGATTCAAGTTTATTATTTCTAAGATTATCATCAAATGTATTATGAATAATTATAATTTTTACACTATGATTAACATAATCTCTAATATCATACTGATAAATATTTTGAATAGCATAATCATCTGTATGATATAAAACTATAATAGGTTTTTCTAAAATTTGTTTTAGAATAACTTTTGTAGGTTTATACAAAGTAGGATTTGTATAATATATCATACCATTTTCACAATGATAATAACAACCTTTTGCAGTTCTTTTAGTTCTACCACAAAAAGAAACTCCATAACTAAAAAAGTTATGGAGTAATTCTCTTTTGGTAAAAACTGTTTTAGTTCTTGCCATATTTACATTAATCTTTTAAGTCGATATAATAATTGAACAACACTTTCATCTAAACTATCTAAAATAGATTTTTGAAAACTTTCATTAAATACATTATACATACCTTTAATACGATTATGAAAATCTTCACAATATTTAATAATATTTACAGGATTTTCAACAGCATCTACTTTAATATTTAATGTACCATAAAGAGCAACTGATGTTTCAGCAAGTTCATCAATAACACCACTAACTTGGTCAATTCCTTGGTCAAGAGCAATATGTGTAGCATAACTACCAGAACCTGTAATTTCCCAATGATGAAGTTTTAAAGCTGTACGAAAAGCATATGCTTCTCCAATAAATTTAGCAATAGCAATAACATTTGTATTGCTTTTAGGTAAAACTAATTTTGCCATAATTTTAAAATATTTGATTGGTTATTCATAATCTCTTATTCCTATAACATTAGCATGAAATGGAATACCGTTTTTAGTACGTTCATAAAATTTAACTGTCACAAATTTACCAATAGGTTTATTTTCTAAAATTTTAACTTTTTCTTCAACAGTACCAGTTCCATTACATTCAAAAATTTCATCATTTATATCATTTTGAAGTTTATAAATAATAGTAAATCCAACTTTATCATCAGGATTACCTTTACTATAAACATCAATAACTTTAAATTCACTATCATCAAACTTTTTAAGTTTCATCATAGTTTTAGGTCTTTGACCAAAACAATATTCAGCATTAAAATCTCTAATAACAGCACCTTCAAAACCATCTTTAATATAATCTTCCATATAACTTAAAGATTGTTCATCACTAAGACATAAATCACTTTCAAGAAATATAATACTGGAATTTATAAATTGAGAATGAACATTAGTTTTTGTTACATTATTAAATCTAATAAATTCAGTAGATATTTTATCACGAAGTTTATCGCGTTCATAATTAGTTAATGTAGGAATAGATAAATCAAATATAACAAAAGATAATTTATTATGCAATTCATTATTAGGATTTCTTGCAGCACCACCTATGCTTGTAACAACTTGTGAATGTATGTATAGTTCACCGTCAAAAATAATATCTTGATAATTAAGATATTTTTCATAAAATCTATTAAATATATCTTCAATATGTTTTATTTTATATTCAAGACCTTCTTTACTACGAATAATAGTTTTAAAAGTTGGTTCAAATAAATCTGCACTATCTGTTTTATAATAACCTATTGTAGCACGAACACCATTTATTTTAGGTTGTATAATGCAAGGATAATTAAATTTACCTATTTGAAATTTTTGACATTTCATAGGTTTAATACAATTATTAGCATCAGTATTATATTTAGGTAAAAATCTATTTAAAACTTCATATTTATTACCAGACCAACCATTATATGGATAATCAAAAGATTTATCTTTAATTATATCTTTCCAAGATTTATAACCTTTTTTCTTTTGACGTTCATATATAGATTTTAATTCCTTAGTAGCTTGTTGATATGAAGTAGTTTCATTTCTTTTACCAATATTTTTAGGTTCACAAATATCTGAATAAGTTATAGTTTCAATTCCATTAACTTCACCATAAAAATATTTAAGTCTATATTTATAATCAACAACTTTATCTATAATAGCATACCATTGATATATTTTATTACCAATAGTACGTTTATATAATATTTCAATTTCTTGTCCTGTCATAATTTATTTAGTTTTAGCTTTATTTTCAGTAATTATAATATATTCAGGAAAACGAAGTTTTGTTAAAAGACAATCAAATGAATCTAAAGCAGTTCTATGATTAGTAAATTCATCTACATTAAAATCTTTACAACAAAAACATTTATATGATTCTGAAATACGTTTATCTGAATAATTTACAAGATTTTCATTACGAGGCATTATTTTATTAAGAACATCTTTAATATCTATACGTTCTTCTTTTGTCATTTTGGTAGAACCATATAATAAAATAGATTTAGGATTTATTTTAAATCTATCGATAAATCTATTTATATCTGCTTGTGTTTTAATTCTATCTAATTCTTTATCAATAATTTTGAAATCATCTTCATTTAATATATAAAGAACGACATCATTACCATTTTTTAAAGTGTTTATCTTATAACTCTTATAATTCATTGTTTTGAATTTGTTTAATTATATTTATAAATCGTTCATCAAAAACTTTATGTTTATGTTTTTTAAACATATCAGTTGGGTCTTTAGTTGCATAACCTTGTGAAAAATAAATAGGTTCTATATTAAAATCATCTTTTAAATATTTCATACTTTTTAATCCAACTTCATCAATATCTAAAAGACTATATATTTTTTTAGTACTACTATATTTAACTAATAAATTATATAAATCATTAGTTAAATGAATAGTTTCAGATGCAAAAGGTATAACTAATATATTACTAATACCATGTTTATCTAAATATTGATTAAATAATATCATATCTTTATATGCTTTAATAAGTATTATATAATCAACATATCTTAAATGATGAAGACATTCAATAGGACATTTATTATTAGTAATAAATTTAATATCTTTTTTATTTCTAAAAGGAAAATAAAATTTAGTTTTACCAGGATTTACATCATAAGCATAACAAGGGTCTGTACCTCTATATTTATATGGAGTTTTCCATTCATTTAAATAATAAGATTCAACACTATTGATATATTTATCAACATAATCACTTTCAATTCCATAAGTTTTAAAAACTGCATAATCAAGAGTGTTGAATCTTCGTTTTATATATGATATTTCAAGACTTTCTTTATTTATAAAACTATTTTCAATTTGTTTTTTAGTTTTAATTATTTTATTTTTATATGTACATCTATCAATTATATCTGTACAAATATCAATAAAATCTTCTGCATTACGAGAATCTTTATTAAGAACAAATCCAACAATTTCAAATATATCACCTCTATATCGAGAATCACCAAAATCACGTGCAATTAGTTTATTACCATAATATTTAAAACTTAAAGACGGATTTATATCATTACGAAGTGGATTTTGTATTTTATCATTAGGATTAGCTATATTAGCTATAATTTTTGTGATTGGAATGTTTAGATAGATGCTGTATATTAGTTTTTGGTCAATCTTCTCTAATATGTAGTCTTTAAGTTGCATAATCGTTGTGATTTATGAGAGCGTCCCGGTAGGGGAGCAGAAGAGATAACATGCGATAATTTTGAATAGGTATAAAAATAGTGGTTACAGTTGTAACACTGTAACCACTATCGTTACATCTTATAGAACTATCAAATTACTGATATTTCTTAAGAATATCATCTATTGCAGGGTCAGTATTAGCATCAACACCTGCATTAGATACAGCTTGTTCAGTTCCACCTTTAGCTTTACCTTTGGTTAAAACTACTGTTTCATTAGGTTCAAGCGCAATAGACGGATTTACATCAGGAAGTACACGTTCAACAAAACCACGACCTACAAAAGTAGGTATAGTAAGGAATTTTCCAGTCCTATAATCTGCAACAAGTTTAATATAAAGTTTTACACCTTTATACATAGGTTCATCACCTTTACCTTGAAGAAGGTCATAAAAGAATTGGAAAAATGCTTTAAATTGTTGAATACGAACTTCTACACTTGCTTTAGGGTCAATCGGAGGACATTTAGGAGAAAGTTCCATATCATATTCTTTAAGACCTTTATAAGCATTACAGATATGACGAAGCTGACCATAAAGACCTTGATACAAAGCCATAATAGTCTTAGTAGGAACTTCATCACCCTTATTATCAACAGAAGTTATAACCTTAAACCAATGTTCATAATAACGAGGTTTAATATCAGATTTAGTAGGAGCTTGTTTGAAAGTAATACGAAGAGCAGGAACAGTATGTCCAGCATATTCCCAATCACTTTCTACACCATTTTCATTAAACTTAGGAGTTTCAGTTTCTACAAGTTCAACTTCATCAATGGTACCAATACAAAGATTACCAATCTGAGGGTCAGGTTTAAAAGGAAGTCTACGTTCTACATTTTCTTCTGTAAACATAATAGCTGTTGAAGAAACTTCTTTTGCTTTTTTAGCATCTGCCATAACTTAAAATGTTTTATTAGATTAAAAAAGAGGTATTAATTTTATATTATTAATACCTCTTTAAATGATAGAAGTTTTTACACTAAAATTGGATTACAGAACTTCTTCTGCTTCTCCACCATCTTCACCTTCAGAACCTTTTTCAACAGGAACAATACGAGGAGCTTTAAGAGCAAAGAACTCAGGATATACAGTATCACCCATAGAAAGTTCAACAGCTGCACCATCTTCATCTTCTACACGTTCAACAAGATAACCTACTCGCTGTACAGCAAGAGTTGCAGTAAGCATAACTCCTTCTTTGTTCTTCTGAGTTTCAACTTCTTTCATAAGTCCTTTCTCAACAAGAGCATCCATACCAAGAGTAAGAGCATCAACTTCACACTGAAGCATTTTACTCCAAATACCAGAGAAATTAAACGTAAGAGGACGACCTGTACCTTTAGAATGCTGAGCAGAAGCAACCTTAGCACCTTCATCACTAACCGTTTTAGCTACAAAATACTTATCATCCATACCAGTAGCATCCGGATTTTCAAAAAGCATAAGATAATCTCCATCAGCAAGACCTATAATCTGAGAAGCAGAACCATTCATAGTAAATTTATTAATGGCAGTACCAGTCATAATTTCAGGACGAATATCATTAGAAACTTTCTGTCCTTTTACAGCTTTACGAAGATTCGAGAAGTTAAATTGAGATTTTTTCATTGTAATAAATGTTTTAATTTAATTTATTTTATAAATGATAGAAATGATAGAATGTATATGTTTAGTTAGACCATTGGGAGCATTTTATTAAACTTCTTCATAATCTACATCTTGAACATTTGTATCATTACCATTGATTTCACTATCAACATATAGACCATTAAGTTTATCACTCGCAATAATTCTTGCACCTAACATAATACTCATTTTAACAAGATGTGTTTCTGGATGTTTATTCCAATTATCTTTACCTTTAACTTCTTCTTTATCAGAATTAATTCCATGATAAAGACCTGCATCAATAGCTTGTTGTAAAGTATATGGAATAGCAATAGATTCTTTACCTCTTGTAAGTTTTACTAAAGCACGTTTTGTTGTTAAACGTTTTACAGGTATTTTTCCATCTTTAAGAGCTTGTTCCAAATTAGTTCGAGAAATACCAGTATTAATAACAACGTATTCATCTTTATTAGAATTATCAATGTTTACTTTTTTACCTTCATCAAAACCACTTGCTACAAAATATTCAAAATAAGGAGATGAAGCATCATCAATAATTTCACGACGAACACCTGCATCAGTAAGAACTTTATTTACAACATGAATACCTGTATAAACAAGTTCAGCTTGAGATGTTTTAAAAACATAAATATTTTGTAAAGAAGCAATAGGGCTTAAACCTAAATCTTGACCTCTTTTACATTTAATCATAGCTTCTCTATTGAGAGTACGACCAAGAGTTATAGATTCCATAGGTTTAAACCCTAATTCATTACCCAAAAGTAAACAAGTTACAATAGCGTTTTTATTGACAACTTCTTTTGTAATTCCATCTTCGTCTACTTTATCTTTAAACGGAGCATTGTAAATAGAAGAACCAGCTATATAATCTGCTAATTTCTCTGCTTGTTCAAAAGTAGATATTTCTTTTACAGATAATGCTACTGTATTATCACTTGTAGCTTTTTTAACAATACCTTCTGATTTTGACTTATTTTCAGTCGTATCTTTCAGTTCTTGTTTGTTGTCTGTTATTGTATCATCTTTCATAGGACAAATGTATATTATTTAATTTATATATGCAAATAAAATATCATAAAATTTTATTCTATTTGCTCAATATTTTGTACCCATATTGGCATAATTTGAGACTGCGATTGCCGCATAATTAGTTTCTTTTTATCTTGACTTAAAACTTCTTTATCATCTATTTTAAAATCATCAATATAAAGATTAACAATAATACAAACTTTATTAGGATTTGCATAATCATAAGTTTTACCACGTGCAACTTTTTGGTCATGTGTATTAGGATTAGTAGAACCACCTGTTGTAATTATCATTTCAATGTTTTCAATAGTAGTTCCTTCAACTAAAGATTTAGCAGTAAATAGATATTTATAATCTCCATTTTTCATGCCTTCAATAGCAAGTTTCTTTAATCCTATTTTACCAAATGTTTTAGGTTCACCTTTTAAAGTTCTATAATAATCACCTGTTTCTTTATTTATAACATATCGTGATTCAATAGCACTATGATATGGTATTCCATCAGTTGGATAATGGTCTGCAAGTTCATCAACCATAGCAATAGATTCATTAAAACAAATAGTAGGTAGATTAAACCTATCTAATAATTTGATAACACAATCTTTTTTAGCACGATTATGAATTAAAATATCATTTCTACTTTTAATATAACTTTTGAATATCTTAGCACGTTCATAAATATTATCAGGATTCCAATACTTATCAAGTTGTTGATTATATTCAACTGTCATATCTAAATCTTTATTCCAACCTTGTAAATCAGCACACATATTTCTAAGAACAGTAGGTTTTATAAAATTAGTTCTACCATTTTTATCTTTATATGTTTTGCCAACAAAACAAGATAATAATAAAGCAAAAGGAGAATCAAACAATTTAACCCCTAATGTAGTATTTATACGATTTTGAACACCATTAAAAGCTGAAAGACTTTCACTAATTAGTTCAGTAAATTTAGCATATCGTTCTTTTTCATTTTCATCAAGTTCAACAGCTAAATTATATTCTCTATAATCAGCAATCCATTTTTCTTTAAGAGCTTCATTTTCACCAATATAATCTATTACAGGACAATTTAAAGCATTTAATTTTGAATTATCAATTTTACTTAAAACTGCACCTGTAAGAGCAAGCATAAATTTAGATTTAATCAAAGCTATATGATTATATAAATCTAAATTAAGTAATTTATGAACTTCATCTATAATTAAAAGATAACATTCATCGTGATTACCACTCTCTTTAATATGATTCAAATAAGAATTAAAAGTATAAACTTTAGTATTCTCATTAACAACCATATTTTGTTTAGCATTTTGTAAAGTTATATCATTAGGTACAATAATAATAATTTTACAATCTGGAACTTTATAATTACACCTTTCAGATATAAGTTGAGCTACACGAGTTTTACCAAATCTCATTATAAGATTTAATGTACCTCTACCAAGATTATTCTTCCATTTATTAATACAAATTTCTTGTCTTTCTGATTTTGTCATATCAATAGTATTTTAAAATGGAACATCATCATCTTGAGTAGTTCCATTCATTATAGCTTGTACATAATCATCTTCACTTTTATAACCTAATTCTTCCCATACAGGAACTTGTTTTATTTCAACAGGTTCAATAACTTCAACAACTTCATTTGTATTACTAAATAAATCTTGTTTTTCAAAATCATCATCTCCAAATAAAGTAGTTTGATTATTAATTATACCTTTAGTTTTATAATTCTTACCATTTATAATTTTATTACATTCTTGTTTATAATAACTAAAATCGAGATTATAATTATCTTGATAAATATAATCATTAAAGGGTTTTAAATTATAACCAGCAATAATTCTTAATTCTTTTTTACCATTTCTCTCTTTTTTAAAAATAGTTCCACCACCAGATTTAACTACATAAAACCTATTAGATTTTTGTAATGTTGTATCAACAACTTTACTATTTTCAATGTGTCTATAAATAACTTTAAATTTAGAATCTGTTTTTTGACTAATACAATAATCATAGATAGCTTCTGGTGAAGTATGAATATGATTCTCAATAGTTTCTGTATATGGAATACCATATATAAGAAATCTATTAAGAGCTAATGGAACAACAGGATTAGCATATCCTTTATTAAAAGATATATCTTCAATAAAAAGACCTTTACGCTTTATATAAATACCTTCTAATTCTTTGATATTAGCTTCTGTTTTATCTTGTAATAAATCATAGGCTTCTTTAAAACCTTTTTTGATAGCAATATAGTTATTAACATCATTACGAAGATACCTTTCATAATCTGTAAATTCAAGTTCAAAATTATTAGCTTTTTCCCAATTAGAACAAATATCTTTATAAATTTGTTCTTGTTCTGGTTTAAATTTACTAACAATACCATCAGTGTTAGCTGAAATAACTTCTATATCATTAAGTTCTAAATCTTCTATTAACATAAGTAATATCAATTGAAGATTAATAGTAACTTTATAAGTACATTGTGGGTCATAAAGATAATCATTAATATCTCTAAAAGCACCATACATTCTATTAATAGCAATTTTAAGTCCTTCTGCTTTAGTAGTATATGCTTTAGATTCATTCATATATTTATGATACAATTCATCATATTCAGCTTCTTTAACTTTATCTTTATTTAAAGCAGATAACTCTTTTTGTTTAAGAGCTTCTTTAGCTTTATTTTTGAAATCATTTGCTGTATGTTTTGCGTCTACACGTGTGTCTTTAGTATAGCCTACAGTTGCTCTAAAAGGATTACGTTGTAAATGATTAGGATAAACATCTAATGTTAGAATACCATTTGGATAATAAGAAGCAACATCAGCATCTCTATAAATATATCCATCAATATTATCATAAATTATAGGTTTATCTTGACTATGTAATCCACCTAATGCAAGAGTATATGCTTTACCATTAAATCTAACATCATGTGCAAATTTATCAGATTTAACTTGTGAACCTACAACAATTGTTTGATTTTTAATAGTATTTAAAAGATTTTGTAAAATAGGAGTTTTAAATTGAATGCGTTGAGATATTATATTATAACATCTAATTTTCCATCTATCTGTTTTAGTATTTACAAAATCTTTTTTATCTATACCACTAAATTTTTCATACAAACTTGTAGTAATAGCTTTACCGATAGAACTTCTTGATAAATTTCTAAAATTAATATCAAATTCTTTACTAAGATTTTCACGTAATTCTATTTCGCCTTTTTGATTACGTTTAAGCATTAAAGTTATAAGAACATCATTGACATTATAATCATTAATATTAAATATATCTTCTTGCTTAATAGGTTCATCATAAGGTAATGGTAAATCTTGAATACGATACCATTTTAAACAAATAGCAACTTGTTTTAATGAAGTAAATGTTTTATCTAAATAAAGAATCTTTTGAATATCATAATCAGTATAAGGACGTTTATAATATTTTGTAAAATCTAAAAGTTTATAATAACCATTACCAAATTCTATACATTTTACAGAATGTCTAAAAAGATACTCTGTAATATGACATAAGGCTTTTTTATGTTCACCTTTTACATCAACATATCGACTATTATAAATAAGTATATCAAGCATATTTCTATCATAATTATTACTATTATAACCAGTAATAATTTTATGACTACTGAAAAAATCAAGAATTAAATCTAAATCATTTCTAAATGCTTTACTATTTATATCTTTCCATATATAAAATTGTTTAACTCCAAAAGTCTGTAAAAGTTTAGCTTTATCATTTTGAAGTTCATCATATTTAGATTTATCCAATTTTATAACTTCATGTTTATGAGCTAAAAGTTGTTTATCAATTTTTATATATGTATCAATAACTTGTTGAGGTATATCTTCTGGAATAAAAGTCACTCCAAAGAAATTAGGAAATATTTCGACATCATAACAATAATTAGTTGTCATATCTTATTATATTAAACGTGCATAATACACATTAAGTTTAGCATAAATATCACTTATTAATTTAAATGATTTATCATACTCTTCAAATGTTTTATTTTTAATAATATAAGCAGGTGAATATATTGGTATCATAATACTATTAGCATAAGCAATTGGTTTATTTACTATATGTTTCATATTATAATATTCAATATCTTTTAATTGTTTATAAGCAAAACCACCTACTGGTATAATAAGTGTTGGTTTTATGAGTTTAATATCATTAATCACATTAGGTTTACATTTATTTGCATAATAATCCATTGTTTCAGTACAATGACATCTTATGATATTAGTTAAATGTGAATAATAATCTAATTTATAATTATTAATATATTCTCTAAGTAGTTTATTAGAACGACCTGTAAATACATCATTATTTTTAACATCTGAGATAGTAGGACTATCACCTATAAAAATGATAGGTTTCATCCCTTTTGCTCCCCTACCGGGACACTCGCGGGCAAATAGCGACAAATAGCAATTTTGGCACGTGGGCTTGTCCATATTAAACTTTTATATTGTTTTGAATACTATGTACCATAACATATAGAACGTTTGTCAGAGAGCCTAAAAATAGCCTATTTAACATTATATTAGTATCGTATAATAGCTTTATGTTTAGCTCTACTAAGTGCAACATAAATAAGTTTATTACGTATATCTTGTTCAACTTGTCGCATACCATTTGCAGTATTATAATAAACTATATTCTTTAAATCAATAGCTATATTATCAAAAGTAGAACCTTGTAATTTATGAGTAGTTAAAGCATATCCATAATCTACATCTTTTTTAACTATCTTTTTACTATCAGGAAGTGTAAAACTTTTAAGAGTTAGATATTTATTTTTAAATTTATAATAAACATACCAACCACTTTTAACACCACTAATAGCACGATTATGTAAAAGATTTAGAATATTAAGATATTTATTAAAACTTTCATCTGTATGGTCAACTATTAAAAATGGAGATGTTATTCTACCATCATACATAGATTTAAGATTAACAGCAAAAGTTTTAATACCCTCATCACTTACATAAGGTCTAATATCTTCAATTATATAGTCTTCTGAATTAAGAATTATAGGGTTTCTAAATTCATCTACAATTGTATTATAAGATGTAAATAAATCATTTATATTTATAATATCTACATTTTTACCAATAAAATTATCTCGAATAAAAGTATTCCAATAAGATATAGCATTGTTTGTATAAGTAGTTAATCTAAAATAATCAATATTAGTTATAAAATCATCACTTTTAAATATATCTAAAATAGTTTTTTTAAATTCTATTAAAGGAAGTATTTCATAACCAACATCACCTTTTATATTACTACGATTAGTAATAATATATTCAAGAAATTTATTAGTTTTATTTTTTATATCATATCTTAAAAGTATAAATAATTCAAGAAGAGGATTACCTTTTTCTTGTCTTACTATATCAGTTAAGACCACTTTATTTTCAACAGCAGCAAATGTAGGAGATATAACTTCATTAACAGGTGGTAACTGTAAACTATCTCCAACATAAAGTATCTTAGTATTAAAATCTTTAGCTCGTTGTCTATTTAAACGAAATAGACTACTATTAATCATAGAACATTCATCAATTATAACAAGATTATAATTTTTAATAGTAGGTTCACCTAATGGGTCAAATTGAGGACGTTCTATATTAAAATTAGCTAAATCAGTATTAGGTTTAAGACCATGTAAACTATGCAAAGTCTTACCTTTTCTACCAACGTTATTTTCAAGTACACGAAGAGCTTTATGTGTAGGTGCAGTAACAACAAAACTTTTATCAACTACATTTTCAATAAAATATTTAAGTAAATATGTTTTACCTGTACCTGCAAAACCTTCAAGTGTACACTCTAATTCTTTACTATGATACCAATCAGCAAGTTTATTAATAGCTTGCTCTTGTGATTTATACAACTTATCATCTTTAATATCAGCTTTTGTAGCTTTTTGTAAATCCATATATTAATAAGGTATTTCAATATTAGTCAGATGATAAGTCTGAATATGATTAAACATTTCTTCAACAGCTAATTCATAATATTCAAAATTAGCTTTATCTGTACTATTAATAGAGATACGTTTATGTTCTATATCACCAAAAGGTGTATAATCTCTAATAATATATTCATAAAAAGTAATTTCTATACCTGTTTTAAAAACTGATATAGAAAATTCATTTAAAGTTATAAACTGTTTAGATATAGATTCTTTAGTAAAAAGTTCTTTAAAGCTAATATTACGACTTTTAAGATAAGCATTAAGAACCTCTAATATTTGAGGATACTTTGCAATTCTTTGTAAAATCATTTCTTTAGCTTTAATTTAGATTTAAAATATTCTGCATTCTTTTGATTAACATAATCAATATCTAAAACAAATTTATCATCTATTATTTTACCTTTAACCTTTTGTTTAGGTCGAATAATAGACCAATATTTAATAGTAATATCAGTACGAGTAGTAGGACTATGTCGCATTTTAATAGACCATGGAGTTTGTTTATCATTATCAGGATGAGCATAAACATGATAAACTTTATTTAAATCTTCATGATTTATAAAAATAGGTATTTTATTATTATCAACTTCAACATAAAAAATATTATCAATAAAAAGAGCATCCAGTGCTTTACCGGATGCTCTTTTTCTACCACTTGTATGATTACCTTTTCTAACTACGACTTTTTGTAGATTGAATTTCATAATCTTATCTATTACAATATGGGCATTTAATATGTGCAACTACCATAATATCTGTATCACCAATTTTTCTAAATTGTCTACGTCTAAGCATAACATTTGTACCATTGATGTTTACTATATATGTATATTTTTTATTGGCTTTACTTTTAATTTCAAAAAACCGTTTTGATTTATCTAATAGATTATGTCTATCAATAACATCAATATCAGTAATTTCAATAGTTTCGCCAACATTAACAACTTTATTTATTTCATCGAGTGTAGCTTCAAATACACAAGATTCTCCATTTAAGAAAGCATCTTTTAATGTTTCATAAGTTTTTCTTTCATCTGGAGCATCAGTTGTATATTTAGCAGGTGAATTAAGTGCTTCTACAAGTAATGAATAATCACCATGAACTATTGAATATTCTTTGTTTTTATAAACTGCTATAAATTTTAAAATATTATTACTTGCAGCGTCTTTATCAACAGTACTACCATCATCAAGAGTAACAGATGTACCATTAATTTCAGTAATATAATTAAAATTATTATTTATAAAAACATAAAAACCAACTTTAGGTTGAGTAGAAATAATAATATGTTTAAGTGAAATTTCCATAATATTTATAATGTTTTAAGAAATTAATATTTGATTTATAGTTATATCTTCTGGATTAATAGCTGTTAGATGTTTTATTAAAGTATGTTTAATTACATCATTGAATGTGATATTTTTATTAATATCATATAGGATAGTAGATTTTTTAATAGATAATTCTTTAGAATCTGATATAGTGTTAGATAGATATTTAAAAGTATAAACAACTTTAATTCTAATACAATTTTCTGATTTAGTTAATTGTGATTCTGTAATCCAATGTGTATTAGAACCAATACGAACCAAAATACGATTATCAACATCATTTTGTTCTATTTGAATAACTTTACCATATCTACCTCTACTTGTAACAACTAAATCACCTTGTATAATATTCATGTAAATGATAGATTAATTAATTTGTTTAAAACCTGTGCAATTATTAGTTTCATAAATACTATCTTTAATTTGTCGTTGATATAATTGACAAAGATAATAATTTGTAGTAGTATCTTGTTTTTTCTTACTTCTCATTTTAATACAAACTGAGCAAGAATGAACATTACCTTTAATAATAGTTTTCTTTTTAGCCATTATACATTTTAAATAATATTTAATAGTTATACAATAATTGTACCTACAACAGGACTTGAACCTGCACGAACTATTACAGTTCAAGGGATTTTAAGTCCCTCGTGTCTACCATTCCACCATGTAGGCATAAAAAATACAGTAACATCTATAACATTTAAAAGACACTAAAGTTTAATATATTTATCTTTAATGTTATAAGATGTTACTGTTATATTTAAGACAGTTTAACCTCAAACTGTCTTAGCCGAATAACTTCGTCAAGTTATTTACTATTACCACTTTTTATCATGGACTTACTATCAGCATTAGATAGACACTTCGTGAAACTTCGATAAGTTAGCTACTCTTATCTGCACATTAAGGAGGTTCTTAATGAATACAACTCAAATGAATGGAACAAGAAAGAGTTGTATTTTATTTATTATTTTTATATTCTTTAAGTATTTTACTCATTTTACGTTTAATATCATTTTGTTTAGAATATGCTTCAACTTCCCAAGGAGCTTGTTTATCATATTGTTCAACAAAATAATCTTCATTTTTATATTTAAAATGTTTATAAGCAACACGTTTTAATTCATGTTTTACATATTGTTTAAAATGAATAATTTCATGTGCAATAACAAGTTTTAATGTAGGTTTAGTTTGTTCAGTATCAAGGAATAATTCATATACATCATTAGGAGTAAAACCAGTTTCAATAAAACCTAAAAAATTACCTTTTATATGTTTAGGTATTTCTTTTATTTGAATAGTTATAGAACGAGATTTATAAATATCTAATTCTAATACTTCAATTGCAGCTTTAACTGTAGTTATAGCCCAATCAGATAATTTATCTGGTTTTATATATGATTTTATATGTATCATAAATTATTTGCTTGTAATATGTGATGAATTAAATTAAAAATAGGAATATCAAGACAATCATCTTCATCAGCAAGATTTACACCATCTATAACATTAATATTTTTATTAAATAAATCTTCAATAATAATAGTTATATCAGATGTATAATCTAAAATATCTCTAAGAATAACATTTTTTAAATCAATATCTGAGAGATTTACAGAAGAATAATCTTGTAGAGTATCAATAATGATATTCTTTACTTTATTATAAGATTTCATAGTAAAAGTATTAAAATTAATATTTGATTTATTTGTAATTCTATCAGGACTCGAACCTAAACTAACAGAACCAAAATCTGCTGTGCTACCATTACACCATAGAATTATTAATATTTCAGTGTTTATAACCACACCGTGAACTCCACTTTTTAGAGTTATCACATATTACTATAAGCCAGTAATATCTACTGTTTTTACAAGGGCTTATCTTGTATTATCAGTAATTTAATTTTAATATTTTTTAATCTTTGCAGTAAAATGAGGAATATGTTTTACAGTTCCATCTGCACATTCAATATGTTGAATATATGCAACTTTACGACCTTTACCTATTCTACCTATTTTAAATCCATAAAGAATTGAAACATTTTTAGGATTTCTATATTTTGCATATGTATTTGGCATAATATATTTAATTGTATTTATAATTCGACTACAAGTATATAATAATTTTAAATAATAAACAAAAATTTTAACATATATTTAATCAATAGTAAAAGAAGTAGTAATTGTAATAGTTTTTAAATTACCATTACAATTACTACAAACATCCTATCTAACATCAATCAAATATACTTATTTTGTTTATCATAAAAAATTACTTTACCATTTTTAGTACCAGCAATTAATTTATAACGAGTTTTTGTTTTCATTGTAGTTGTTTTATAAGTTTATTTTTAAGTTTAATAAATTCTTTTCTTGTATCTAATGTAATTTCATACATAGAATTTGTCGTACCTGTTTGACAATAAATTGAAACAACATATTTATTTGTTGTTTCATTCATATAATATTCAACTTTTATAATTGAATGTTTACTAAAAACTTTATTTTTAATAAAAATAAAATCTCTATGTTTACGAGTTTTTAAATAATCAAAAACTGTAAATATTGCAGCAATTATAATAAATGTAATTGCAGGTAGTAAAAATACTGAATTTAAAATTGTTTCCATATTTAAATAATGTTATAAAAGAAATAGTTTATACTATTTCAATTTGTTATTAATCTAATCAAAATAAAAGTGTGATTTTTAATATTACAAATATAGTATAAACTATTTCTTATAGTTTAGAAGCTATTTGTAGTGCTTGTTTTATTTTATCTGATAAATCTTTTGTAGAATTACCAGATATTTCATCTATATCTTTTAATGGTAGAACTTTTACTTCTTCATCACCTTCTTCAATGTTTACAAGATATGGTGAACATCCCCAAGCAGATGTTGTTTTTAATCCAAATTCGGTAACCGGTTTACAAATGTTTATTGTAAAATCACCATTATGATGAGCTGAAACTTTAATGGCTAATTCTCTTCCTTTTGGTGTTTTAACTGGTATTATCATAATGTTTATTATTTAATATGAATAAATTATTCCTAAAAGACTTAATATAAATAATGATAAAAATACTATTTCTAATATTATAGAAAATAATACTTCTATATTATCTTTTGGTAATCCTTTAAATCTTCCTGCTACAAAAGTTATGTATAATGTAAAAAATATAGATGTCGATAATATAAATATAATCAATAACATAGTTTTATTTATTTAAGAATTCGATAATGTATTATAAAACATATAAGCTAAAGAAGTTATAAATAAAAGTAACCATAATATTACACAAGCTATGTAAAATATAGTTATTGATAAATTAAATATTATTATTATAAATAATAATATAGGCATTAATAATATAATCAATAATGCTATTTGTGATAAATATTTGTCTATTAATTTTAATATTTTCATTGTATATAATATTTAAAATGAGTATGATTATATTTAATTATATAATCATACTCATAATGTTTGTTATCCGAGTGTAATCTTGTGTATAGTTATATCAGTATGATAAACACCTGTTGGTTGATATTTATTATGTAGTTCTTCTAATGCTATTAGATACAGTTCATCTTTAGGTTGTTCATTATAATATAATGATATTCCTAATGGTAATTCAACCTTAGTATTTAAAATACCTGTTCTAAGCGCTATTGTTTCTTCTTTATCAAAGTTTATAACTTTTAAAGAATATACAACTGTAAGTGTAATGGTTTTGTTGTTCATAATGATGTTGTTTATAAAGTTAATGATTGGTGTTATTTTTGATGTTTATTTTAATGTTAGTTTACAATAATTTGTAAAAATTATTGTAATGATATTTTTACTGTTAATTATTGTATTTATTGTAGTATTTATTGTAGTATTTTAAAAGATGTTTGTTTTTGTGTTTCTTTTAAAAATGATTATATAAATTGTTTTAAATATGTTTAAATGGTTGTTTTTAAAATATATAATGTTATGAAATTAAAGATTTTTATTAAAAATCTTTAAAGATATTTTTGTAGTTATCTTTTTAAATGTTTGTTTTATAGTTATTAATAATATCGTAAATGTTTGTTTTAGATGTTTTTGTAAAAATTTGTTGATTTTATAAAATTATGTACGTGATAAAGTCTGTTTTATAATGATGTTAAAGAAGATGTGGAAGATGATGCTTCTAATAGAAGTACCACCGATTCCACACCTTTTAACACTACAAATAACACTCCATAACCTCAAACTACAAATCAAATAATAAAAAACCTATTACTGTAATTAATAAAATAACTACAAATATAAATCGTAATACTAATTTATTTATTCTTATCTGTGAAGATAAATAAGTAAATTTAAAAGCATTTTTATATAAATCTGCTTTATCTTCTATACTAAAACCTTGTTTTTCAATAGTTTTTAATATAGATAAATATGTTTTATTTACTCTCATATCTACTAATAATTAAAGTAAATATAACAAATATCAATGCAAATACAAACCATAATTCATAACATAATGTTTTATAACTTGTACTTACTATTGATATTATAGGTAGTAAAAATAATACAATTAATGAAATACTTGCAATTATAATTACAATTAATTTCAATAATGTACTACTATTATTTGTACTTTTATTCATCTTTTGTAACAAACCATATAAGCCAACATACAATAAATATTGCAAGTAAAAATGGAAATACTAAATCTGGATTCATTGTTATTGATATTTATTGTTAGATAATAATAGTACTACAACATGAGATAGTCATAGTACTATTATATGAATTTATAGAAATGCTTTGAAAGCTAATACAAGAGTAAAACCAACAACAATAGAAAGAGCAAAACCAAGAACTTTAATTTGAGATTTTAATTTATCTGTTCTTAATGTATTATATTGTAACAATACACTTGCTAATTTATTGGTTCTTTCTAAACTTTCGATTAGAGTTTTTTGTTTAGATATAGTATTTTCACATCTTTTGATTATATTTGAAGAACCATCCAATGCTGAATCTCGTACTTTTATTTTAAGTCTTTGTATATTTTCTATTGCACAAAGTTTTAAAATTATATCCTCTAATTTATATGTTTCAGATAATCCAAGTATATCTTCAGATGATATTTCTTTTTGTATTTGAAGTAATTCTTGAAGTTTTTTATCTGATTTAAAATCATATTGTTCAAGAATTTTATTCAAACTATATTTTGTATTTTCCATGATGTTAGATTTAAAATGATATTTAATAGTATTTATAGTGATATAATTATAGATATAATTATAGATATAATAAATATAAATATTAACCAACCACATCCTTTTGTTGATGTATCTTTTGGTATTATTATATCTTGTTTATCACAAGGTTGATTTAAGTCTTCTTCTAAATAAGGCTCGTATATCTGCTCTTCAAGGTCAGGAAAGTCATGATTATAGTCATTCATGTTATAAAGTGTTTAATAGTAAATGTAATGATAATTTTAAAGATAATGCTACTAATGAACTTAATTAAAATACTATTTATCAATAAATTATGACAATAGTATTAAAATAGTGTTCATCAGTAGCAGTACTTAATGTTTAAAAAAATCCAACAGAAAGTGCATTACTTCCTGTTGGATTAGAATTACTTACAAAGCATGTAGAACTTGTCGAAAAGATTTTCATCTTCGTCAGAAATTCCGGCTACATAAGGACGTCCTTTTCTTGCTGCAAACATTTGTTTTGCCCGAAGAAATGCAATATCGCTTGTTGCCTGTTGAATTATATCAGCTTCTTCGGCTTTCTTAATAGCTTGTGCATCAAGATTTCCAATGATATCACGAACGATATAGCAACCATTATTGCGATATTCTACAGTTTCACCTTTCTTTTTATCTATATAGCCATAACGTTTTCCATCATTAGGAACATAGACCATTTCGGTTTTCAATACCAGGTTTGCGCTTCCTTCGTTCACAAAGTTGCGTTCAAATACTACATCTTTGTATCCGAATTGCTCCACGAAAGTCTTTGACATTGTAACCGTTATCGATTGCTTGGTGGTTACATCGTATCCTTTCAAAAAGTAATAAGAACCTGCATTTGCACCATTTTTTGCCACACTAATTTTGCTTATCGAAAGCGTTTTAACTTCAGTTGGCAAATTGGTTACAATTGCTTGATTGTTAACAACTTTTGCATCGTTTGCGTTTGCTTTTGAGTTTTGATTTTCTTTTACCATTGCTTTAATAGTTTTTAATTTACATTCAAATGATAGATTTTGCGGAGAATAATTTTGATACTTTCAACGCAATCAATAGTGGGGAGCTTCGCAACCCCATTAGTGGGTGGGGCTTCTCCATAAGGTACTTCTATTATACACTCACACATATAATAATTAATAATAGTAATAACATCATTATAAATAAAAACATTTATAAAAATATAAATAAAAACATTTATACAAGAACCTATAAAAATATTCATAAAAATATATAAACAATAGTAATACAAATACACATAAAAAATTTACAAAAAGAAATAACAACAATAATATAAATAATATTAA
>ENA-ORPH01000167-ORPH01000167.1-human-gut-metagenome-genome-assembly--contig:-NODE-167-length-75344-cov-25.573736_pt1 | contig 75344 bp, 64 predicted proteins | sample MGYA00242142_ERZ509074 | MGnify/ENA primary metagenome ERZ509074 (study PRJEB26280, sample SAMEA2338724) | human gut metagenome | biome: human gut; feature: human-associated habitat; material: faeces...
GCATAATCTCCGATGCTCGTCACACCGTTGCCGATTGTCACGCTTGTCAAACTGCTGCAATTCCCGAAAGCCCAATTGCCGATGCTTGTTAACCCATCACCAACTAGCGTCAACGTCACAAGAGATGTTCGTGAAGTACCTCCAAACTGAGAGCCCATACAAACCGGAATCGTCGCATTTTCGATTAAACAACCATCAAAGACATAATCTCCCGCAAGTTTTACACTTTCGGGCATAACGATTTTCCTGAGTGTTTTGCTATCAGCAAATGCATAACTGCGCACAAAGAAAGTGCCGTCCTCAACGGTGTAGTCTGCCGTGTTTCTGTTGGCATACGACAAAAACGCTTTGCCGACTTCGCAATCAAAATAGAACACATCATCGCGTTCGACAATATGTGTATTTTTTGCAAGCGTGTTTGTCGCTGTGTGTTTTTGAGTTGACATCGTTGTGCCAATCGTGACGTTGAGAGAATACGTTGTAGAATCGTCCGCAATATTCAAATCCCCATAATTGACAGAATCGGACAGTATAACGTCGCCCTTCACCGTGCAATTGTATAGTTTTGCATTGCCAAGCGGACGTACGTAAAGATAGTCCGCGCTATTTGTGTGATTTACACTGACGTACAATTCTTTGAAAGTCGCGTCGTAAATCGAGCCGCCTTGGAACAAATCAAAATATTCATACTTGGACGTATCCACAACGTTGCTGAGACCGCGGATTGTGTGTCCGTTTGCGTCAAATATACCCGTAAGGTTGATTTGCGCTTTGGTTTGTACACTTCTCAAATCCAAATCGTTCATCAACAGATAATATCCGTCTGTCATTGCAAAGAAATCTTCAACGGTATATATGCGTTTGAGCGCGGTGACGCGGTGAATACCAGCACTCCAATAGTCATTTCTAAAATCGCAACTTTGTGTTGTGTGACCATAGTCGGCATAGCCGTATTCGATGCTGGTGATTGAAATATCTTTTGTGAATATTCTACCGCTGTCCACTGTCACAAAATCGTCACTTTCGTTGACTTTAAATACGGTATATCCGTCTTCGTTGTCAAAACTAATATATACGCCGTCGCCGGTGTTTTCATATTTACTTATCGTTATAGGAGTAGTGTATGTGATATTTATATCCTTATATATAGGATACTCAACCTCAACGCTTGAATCGATTGTTTGATTGACTTCTGTGCCGTTTATAACATAATCCACTCTGTCAATTGCAAACTTGCAAAGTCCCGACGTGGTCGGCACAAATTTTACAATTGCGCTTTCGATCCTGTCACCACCCACGACGGTTGCTTTTTGTCCGTTCACGTATATACCGGTGAGTTCGATTTCCGCCTCGTTTGCAAAATAAACACGCAAGTTGAGTTCTTCTCCGAGTTTGACAACGTTGTTGTTGAGCAAGATAAGGCTATCCACAACGATGCTATCTATAAGCGTTGAATACCTTGCATTTGCAGTTGCAGTTTGCTCGCTTTTTCCGTCGTTAAGATCATATTTGTACGTGACAACAACCTTATATTCTTTTCCCGATTCAAGTCCGTCAAAAGATACGTGCGTTGCAAATGGCACGGATTTGACTTTGTTTTCCATTCGGTAAAGCGCAATTTCCACGACACTACCAACGCTGTCAACGTCCGCATATGCAACGTCGCACTCAATCGTGTTTTGCGTGCTTGACAAGTTGCTTATCGTTACACTGGGGGTTGCTTTTGCATATGTAACAAACTCAATTGCAATGGTTTCGTCTTGGTTTTGAAGATTTTTGTAGGTTGCTTTGAGGGTGTATTCGTTGTTGGATTTCAAGCCGTCAAGGCGCGTTGCGGCGGTGTCAACGTCCTGCACCTTTGCGCCGTTTTGCCACAGCGAGATTGCGCTCATTTGCTTGTTTGCAAAAGATTCGTTCCACACAAAACCCCATTCGATGCTATCTTTTCCCACTTGAACGTCCTTAAACAGCACGATTGTGTCGGTATAGACTGCTTTTTTGTATAGAGTGTTGAGTTTTGCGCCATTGCCGCTCAGGTTGTCATAAAGTGCGACAACACCGTATTGATAAACAGTGTTGGGTGTAAGATTGTCAAAGACGATGTTTGTCTTTTCGCCGACTTTGATGTCCTTTGTCAGCATATTCACGCCGTCGTACAGCACAGCTTTTGCATATCCGCCGCTCTTTTCGATGAGTGAATACAAGTCCACAACTTGCGCGTCGAACGAGATGCTTGTCATCGTCTTTTGCTCGTTTGTCACGTTGACATAGGTTTGGTCGCTTGCTCTTACGCCTGCTTTGACGGTTCTATTCCCGTCCATACGCACGTCTTTGATTTCCGTGCCGTCAACGTACTTGATTGCGTCGATTGTGTATTCCACAATTCCTCCGACATCGCCCACGTTGACTTTAAGCACCAAATTCTCCATGTCCGAGCCGTTCTCGAACATATAGTTGGAATACTTTTTCCCGTTGAGAGTGAAAGACAAAATTTCGTAGCTATCGGGGTTTGAAAGTTTGATTGTTATGAAAACATTTTGATTTTTATCCGCATAATAAATACTTTCCGCCGAACCAACAACGTCCAAAGTGCTGTTCGCTTTGTTCTCGATGCTCGGCGCATTTGGATCTTCAAAAGGTTTGTTTTGGTCAACCTCATCGTTGCGATTATCGTGGTCGCCTTTGAAATGTCCATAATGATTGCCGTTATCCTCAGCCGCTGTCGCTGCAGATGACGTTGCAAAACTACGCGAAATTGTCATGCCTTTATACACCGGGACTTGTTTTTCGCCGACTTTATCGCAAGCGGCAAAAATGCACGACAAAACGATTGCCATTACAAGAATGGCAAAAACAAGAAGGATTCTTTTTTTGTTGGATTTCATAACAAACCTCGCAACCATTATTACGGGGCATCAAAAATAAGCTAAAAATATAACAAGTGCATCCCCGCGACGATAAACCTAATAATAGGTTTATTCTCGCTAATAATATCATCTTTCCTGCGATATGTCAATATTTTGCGGATTTGACCGATTTCGCTTTATAAAACAAAACCCTGCGGTGCAGGGTTTTGTTTTTGTTTTAGGGATAAATGATAAGGAAAATTATGTTTTATTAAATGACTTATGTTTTATTAAATGACTTCGAAGTAGCCGTTGTTGTAGGTGAGTTTATAGCCGCCTTCAACCGCTTCAACGGTGATAAAGCCTTTTTCTTTGCCCTTTTCGTACTTAATCTTGAATTTTCCGTCCACGTCGCCTTTGATGATTTTATATTCGGTTTCTTCGGGGACGTTTTCGATTTCCATTTTGAAGGATACTTCGGTTTTGCCGTTTTCGTCTTCGACTTCAAGTTTGAATTCGCGCACCTTCTCGTCGTTTTCGTAGATTTCGTATTCGTATTCGACTTCCTGAGCGCCGTTTTCAACTTCTACGGATTGTTTAATCTTGACGTAGTTCAAGGGATTCGTATTGCTTTTGGTGGTGAATTCGATGGAAGTTTCTTTTTCGTTGCCTTCGGTTTCGATTTCTTTCTTGCCGCTTACTTCAAACTCTTTGCCGTCAAAGACCATAACGCCTGACAATGTCGTGGACACTTCGGTTTCTTCCTCGCCGTCGTCGATTTCGGTTTCGGTGACGGTGTTGACTTCCTTATAATACATTTTTGCGGTGATACCGGTATTGCCGACGGTGACCGTCATGACGAAAGGATAATCTTTATAAAGCCCTTCGACGTCTTCGTTCTTTTCAACGGTTTGCGTGATGCCGCCGCCCGAGATAATGTCGTCGAACATGTTAAGACAGTCTTTGATGCCGCTTACGTCCGCGTCGGTTATGACGCCGGGACGGGTTGTCTCCGCCGCGCCGGTTGCGCCGCTTTCGGTCTGACCAAGATATTCCGCACCGGTCAGCGCGGAAAGCGCGTATACGTCGTTTGCGTTGACTTTGACTTTCGCCGCGTTACCGCCGCCGCCTTTGACGTCGCACGCCGTGAGTGCAGCCGTCATCGTTCCGATAAGAGCGAGCGCACATACTATTGATATTATTTTCTTTTTCATAAGGGGTTACCTCCTGTTTATTCTACTTAATATACGGACAAGCCCTTAAAAAATTCTAACGTTTTTGAAAATTCTTAATCTTCTTGTTCAAAAAGTTCTTCCTTGACGATTTCCAGAAGGTCGGACAGGATCTCTCCGTAGGAGTCGTCGCCGTCGGAAGTTTTGATATCGTCGATACATTCTTGAAGGTCTTTCTTTTTGTCAAAAAGTTCTTCGCAAAACTCGGCGATTTCGTCGTTGGCGACCTCGTGGTAATTCACCTTATAGTCGGCGCAATAAACCTTGATTGCTTCAAGCGCGGCTTTTTCCGCGTCGTTTTGGTCAAGATGTTTCACCTTTCGCTCGTCTTCTTCCCATGGTTTCAATATATTATTAAGAAGTTCGTCAATGCGCTCGATTTTTTTGTTGATTGCAGCAAGAAGTCTTCCCTTGAAATCATCAATCATCTGCTTTTCGTACTCGCCGACGTTGTTGTTGTCGTAATAATCCTCGATGGCGTCGATGTCATTATCGCTTAAAATCATCGCGGAAACGTCCTTGTTTTTGTTTTGGAACAGGTTGTTGACGACTTCTAAGGCGTGACGCTGTTTTTCGTCGATGCGCTTGCCCGTTTTTTTGTCGGCGACGGAAATTCTGACTTTGCCTTTATCCTTCACAAGCCCCGCCTCGTCCATTTTTTCAATGAGATAAGTTGCCGCTTCGTCGATATTTTTGCCGACAAGGTTTTCCTGATAAAGTAAAACCACTCCGTCTTTGTTCATGCCTTTTTGCGCGGTAACGACGTCCCCGCCGGACACGTCGAGCCTTACGGACGGGTTGACGTCGATAAACACGACGTAGTCCGACGCGTACGAAACGCCGGGGGTTTTCCCGGATTTTTCGGGCTTGGACGTTTTTGCGATAATCGGCGCAAGCACCGCAATCATCGCGATAAGCGCGACAGACAAGACTGCCGTCGCCCACTTGAACCCGTTTGACGATTTTGCGGCGGGCGCGTTCTTCTTTTCAAACTGCGAAAAATCGACGTCTTTCCTGATTCTCTCTCTAATGTCGGGGGACTTTTCGTATAATTCGTTTATAATCTTGTTTTTATTTTTCATTATAAACCTCGCCGTAAAACGTTTTGACTTTTTTGATTAACTTGTTATATTTCCAGTTTATCGTGGATATGGGTTCGCCAAGCATTTTTGCGACCTCAACGCGGCGGTATCCGTAAATCGTCGTGAGTTCCAGTATGCGGAATTCGTCATCGCTTAAATTCTGCCTTGCGTGTTCGAGAAGCGGAAGATCCGAAACGGTCACGTCGCTTGTCGCGATTTCGACGTCGTCGATATTCGCGCCCGCAGCCCTTGTCATTCGCCGAGCCTCGTCCAGCGCCTTGTTCTTCGCGATTTGCAAAAGGTACGAAAGCGGGTTTTGCTCATCGTCGATTTTCGCAATCGAGTTCAGAAAAGCGACGTACGTTTCCTGCATTGCGTCCTCGACAAGATAGCTGTCCTTCAATACGCCGCGTATCACGTAATACACCGACGCCCTTGTCAAATCGTAAATCTCGTCAAAATACTCGGTTTTGCCCTTTTTAAGTTGTTTGATAGCGCGCGCTACCTTTTCTTTCAACATGACTCTACTTTATATACGGATTATCTCCTGAAAATTTCCAACTTTTTTCAAAATAATCTTAAAAATACAAACGGGGACTCCGAAAAGCCCCCGCATTTTTGTTTTTTGCCGTTTATCCGAAGATATACGTCCTTGCTTCCCACGGACGGGTAACAAAGCCGTTGTTTACCACTTTGTTGTCCTTGTAGTTTCCGATAAGTAACTTGCCCTTTTCAAGGTCGAAGCCTTCGGGCGCCTTGAATCTGACCGCTTTGTCCGAGAAATTCAGCACGACAAGCATACGTTTCCCTTCGTAATTCCTTTCGTAAACCCACAGGTTTTTGCTGTTTTTATAATGCAACTTGTAGTCGCCGTAGATTATAATCGGGTTTTCTTTTCTTATCCTGATAAGTTCGCGATAGTAGTTAAGGACGCTGTTTTCGTCGTCAATCTGGCTTTCTACGTTGATATCCTTATAGTTTTTGTTGATATGGAACCAGGCGCGGTCTGCCGTCGTGAACCCGGCGCACTTGCCGTCCGTCCATTGTACGGGGGTGCGGGCATTGTCGCGGCTGCCGTATGCAAGCATTTTCATCGCAAGCTTTTCGGGAAGACCGAGTTTTTTCATTATGTCGTGCGTGCAGAACGCCGCAACGTCCACGTAATCGCGCATGTTTTTAAGGTATATGCTGGTCATGCCGATTTCCTGTCCCTGATACACAAACGGCGTGCCCGACAGGAAGAAATACGAGTTTGCAAGCACTTTCGCCGACAAGTCGTGATATCTCTTTTCGTCGCCGAAACGGGAAACCGAACGGGGTTGGTCGTGGTTTTCCATATAGTTTGCGTTCCACGCGACGCCGTACATTTTGTCCTGCCACGTCGACATGACTTTTTTAAGTTTTTTGAGTTTGAATCCTGTGTGCACGCAAGCGTTGCCGATGCAGTCCGCTTCCATATGCTGGAAATGGAACATCATATTAAGGTCTTGTTTGTCGCCTTCTTTTATGAATTCGAGAGCGATATCGGGCGTCATTCCGGGCGCTTCTCCGACGGTCATGCAGTCGTATTTGCCCCAGCCTTCGTTTTTGAACTGTTGAAGATATTCGTGAAGGTGCGGTCCCCTGTTATAGTGCGTAACGCCGCGCATGACGGGTGAAAGCGGATTGCCGTTCGGCAGCCCTTTTTCCTTGCTGATATAAGTGATGACGTCTTCGCGGAAACCGTCCACGCCCATATCGAGCCAGTATTTGTAAATGTCGATGACTTCCTGTCTTACTTTCGGATTATCGTGATTCAGGTCGGGCTGTCCGACGGCGAACAGGTGCAGATAATATTCTTTCCTTTCGTCATCCCACGTCCAGGCAGGGCCGGGGAACGATGACGTCCAGTTGTTGGGATAACCTTTCCCGTCCTTTCCCGTGCCTTTGCGCCAGAAATAATAATCCTTATACGGGTTGTCGTCGCCGCCCATGCGGGATTTCTGGAACCATTCGTGTTCGGTCGACGTGTGGTTGACGACAAGGTCCATTATGACTTTTATGCCCCTTTCCTTGCATCCTTTCAACACCGCCTTGAAGTCGTCAAGGGTGCCGTATTCGGGCGCAATGTTGCGATAATCGGCAATGTCGTATCCGAAGTCGCATTGCGGACTTTTGTAAACGGGCGAAAACCAGATGGCGTCAATACCCAGCCATTTCAGATAATCAAGCTTTTCCAGCACGCCTTTCAGGTCGCCGATACCGTCGCCGTTGCCGTCCTTGAAACTTCTGGGCCAGATCTGGTAAACGGTCATTTCCTTGTACCAACACTTTTTGATTTCCATAATTTTACCTCTTTTTAAGGATAATTTATTATAACTATATATTATCAAATAAAGCGGCGGCTTTCAACAGATTGCACAAAAAAAACCGCGTCCCCCGACAAAAAAGTTGTGTTTTTTTTATAATATGATATAATCGTAATGGTTTTCTTAACGCTCCTTGGCGAGGCAGCCCGTCGGAGAAGGTAGAAAAGTGCAAAAGCGTAAAAACTTGTTTTTATATTTCTTGCTTGCTTTGGTCACCGTCGTCTGGGGCTTGGGCTTTGTATTCACGAAACAGGTGTTGCCGTATGTTTCGCCGTCGCTTCTGAACGTGTTGCGTTTTTCCGTCGCCGCGCTCATAACTTTCATTATATTTTTCAAACAGGTAGTTAAACTTAATATAAAGCAGTGTTTAAGTGGCGTTTTGGCAGGAACGCTTATTGTTTTCAGCTTTGGCTGTCAGACTTATTCAATGGTTTACACGTCAGCGACAAACACGTCTTTGATGACGGGGCTTTACGTCGTGATGGTGCCGTTTTTTATTTGGGCGGCGCACAAAAAACGTCCGCCGATCCGCGCATTCGTCGCGGGCTTTCTGGGCTTCGCAAGCATTGCGTGTCTGGCTTTCGGCGGCTTGTCGAAACTGAACTTCGGCGACCTTCTCGCGTTTTTCTGCGCTTTGGGGTTTGCCGTCCATTATCTTGTCCTTGACAAAGCGACGAAGTCCACGCCCGCAGGCGCGCTGACCTTTGTACAAATGCTGACCGCCGCCGTTTTGTTTTTCGTCGTCGGATTTATCGTCGACGGCAAAGCAATGCTGAATTGCTCTTTCCCTAAATCCATTATCCTTCCGCTTTTCACCCTGTGCGTGTTGAATACAGCGTTTGCTTATATTGTTCAGACGCGCGCGCAAAAGACAATCGACGCGTCAAAAGTTTCACTTGTTTTGTCGTTTGAAAGCACGCTGGGTGCGGTGTTTGCGGTGATTCTGGGCGGCGACAAGTTCACCTGGTATCTCGCCCTTTCGATAATCGGAATGACGGCGGCTATCCTTATTGCCGAGTGGCCGACGAAAAAACAAAAGTCGTCTCTTCCCGACGTCGAAACGAATAATTACGACTTTTCTTCCATACAATCTTTAAGCGACGACGAAATTATTTTGCCGTAACCGTTGACTTTTAAGTATTACGGTGCTATTATTCCTTTCGTAAAAAATGTTTGGAGGTTTTTTATGCAAGACTTCGCAAAAAATTATATCAAATCATACGAAGGGCTCGGCAAATGGGTCAAGTTCCTTCTCAATTTCCTTTGGGCAATCCCCACGAATCTTTATCGCCTTTCGAAAAGCATCGTGAAAAAAGATACGATCGGCGCGGTTCTTTCCGTCGTTCTTCTTATCTTCTGCGGCTGGTGGGTTATCGCGGTCATCGACTTCGTAACAATCGCTCTCAAAGACAAAATTTATTGGTTCGACTTCAACGAAATGAAACTGTACGCCCTTGAAGACAGCACGGATTCGGCCGACGACAACAACTCGTCCGACGACAACAACTCGTCCGACGACAACAACTCGAACGCCGACAAAATCGACTGACAAAATCAAATCAAAAAGAAAAGACTTGCAGCAGACGGTTGCAAGTCTTTTTTTATTACGTTTTTCTATTTATTGTCCGCGGGCTTCCTGCGATTGTCTTTGCTGCGACTTCGTTTGTTCGATACTGATATTCGATACGTTTACGTACGTTCTTTCGAAAGTCATAACGTTGTTGCCCGCTTCGTCCTTATATGTCAGCGTTACCTTTTTCGTGATATCGTGAACGAAAGTTACGTCCTGCGGCGCGCCGAAAGTCACCCCGCCCGTTTCGTCATACTCGGGAAGCCTGAACCCCGAAATCTTCACGTATTGCACGTAAATATCACCCGATGGATCTTCGCCGTATGTCATCGTGAACGTGACGTCGTACTTTTCTTCTTCCTTTCCGTCACGCTTCATTATGACCTGCCCGGTTTTGCCGTCGCTTTCGTTCAACGCAACGATGAAGTACTCGAACTCGCCCGAAACGTTGTGTTTTTTGCCGTCTTTCGAAATATAATACATTTCGTTCACGCCGTACGTGCCGAAAGTTCTCTCCTCGTCAACCTCGTGCGAACGCGCTTCCCGCGTTCTTTGTTGCTGTTCTTTTGCGGACTTGATTTTCGCTTCGGTTGTCTTTTTTGCAATCTTGTGCAGCGCAAAGTAGTTTTTGTTGAATTTCACCCGGTTATCGTCGCCCATTTGTGAAAGCGTAAGGCTGAACGTGAACGTTTCGTGCATCGGATAAAAACGGAACTCCCTTTGGGACGGATCGGAATAGCGCACCGCGCCCGTTTCGTCCTCGTATTCCGGCAGACGGAAATCGTTGACGGTAATGCTCCATATCGTTTTGCCGTCCGAGTTGAACTTCGGCGTATAAGTGATATCGTATGAAAATTCTGCGTCGCCGTCGCGCTTCATTATGACCTTGCCCGTTCTCCCTTCGTCGCCGTTCAAGACCAGCAGAAAATATTCGTATTGCCCGGACACGTTGTACTTCTTTCCTTCATACGACTTATAATACATCGTCGTTACGCCGTAAATGCCTTTGAGTTCGTCTTCCGAGCCGTCGTTCGTGATGTTGCAGCCCGAAAGCGCGAACACCGCCACGACAATTATCGACAATATAAGGATAATCGCAATCGTTCTTTTTACGTTCATAATTCTCCTTTATTAAAAAACCGCGGTTAAGCGGTTTTTGGTCAATCTGAGGTACTGCCGCGTTTTTCGCGGGAATTAGTTTGTTTACTCTTTGCGCGTTCGATTTTCTTGTCGGTCGTCCTCATAGAAATTTTGTTAAATTCCAAAAGGTTTTTGCTGAACTTCCATTTGCCGTCTTCGATTTTCGACGGAGTCATTCTATATGTCAGGTCTTCGCGCTTCGGATACAGCATGAAACTTGCTTCCGCGGGCTCTGCAAAAGACAGCGTGCCCGTCGAGTCACCATACGTCGGCAGTCGGAAATCCTTGATGATTACCTTCTTCACGACCTTGCTTTTTTCCGCGTCGAATTCCAGCGTGAAGTGAACATCGTACGAGGTTTCTTCGCCGCCGACGGGTTTTAAGATTACCTTGCCCGTCTTTTCGCTTTCGCCACCCTTATACAATACAAGAAGATAGTAGTCGAATTTGTCGGCGTAATTATACGTTTTTCCGTCGTACGAATTGTAAAACATACGGTCGACTCCGTACACCCCGTAAACTTCTTTCTCTGCGCCGGTATTGAATATGCAGCCCGTAAAAGTCAGCGCGGTTGTTACAATAAGTATCGCGACAAGCGCGACAGAAATCACCTTTTTCATGCTTTTATTGTATATGTTTTGACCGTTTTTGGCAACTATTCTCCCCTTTTTGCACGTTTTTCGCCCCTTTGCAAGGTCTTTCACGAATTTTTTATTCCTTTTTTCTTATTTTTGTTTGACAAACATTCAATTATAAGATAAACTAATTAAGCATTTGATTTTTATGCAAACGGCGCGGGGTAGAGCAGTCGGTAGCTCATCGGGCTCATAACCCGAAGGTCGTGTGGTTCAAGTCCCACCCCCGCAACCAACTTGGCGGCGTAGCTTAGATGGTTATAGCGGCCGGTTCATACCCGGCAGGTCGTTGGTTCGAATCCGACCGCCGCTACCAAATGTAAACACCGTAAATTGCAACACCGCAAGGTGTCGGGTTTATTGAAAACACGTTGAAAGTTCACTTTCAAAAGCGTTTTTAATAAAAACGAGAAAATTCGAAGCATTTGCAATTTACGATATATACATCCCCATAGGCGGAAAGACGCATCGCGGCTTACCGACGACGGGAGAAATTAAAAAACACACGTTCCTTGAAAACTGAGCTATCCTTTAACGTTACGAAAGGTTTGTTTCTTTACGCCGTCTTCGCGTAAACGCAAAACGCCGAAACAAAACATTTGTTTTATTGTTTCCCCCTTGGTAATTGCCTTCAGCGCTTTCCAAGAAGCCGGTCAAAGCCTGCGCTTTGCCCGCCCTATGTTTTCTTTACGCCGTCTTCGCGTAAACGCAAAACGCCGAAACAAAACATTTGTTTTATTGTTTCCCCCTTGGTAATTGCCTTCAGCGCTTTCCAAGAAGCCGGTCAAAGCCTGCGCTTTGCCCGCCCTATGTTTTCTTTACGCCGTCTTCGCGTAAACGCAAAACGCCGAAACAAAACACATTTGTGAAACAAATCGCCTAATTTCGTGGCCCCTTGGTCAAGTGGTTAAGACATCGCCCTTTCACGGCGGTAACATGGGTTCGAACCCCGTAGGGGTCACCACAAGTTGGGGGTATAGCTCAGCTGGGAGAGCACGTGCCTTACAAGCACGGGGTCACAGGTTCGAGCCCTGTTGTCCCCACCACATTAAAAAACGCGCAACATTATGTGTTGTGCTTTTTTTATGTGTCGGAAAACAACATCGGGCTCGAATAAGGCGGGTTATCCGCCTTTGCGCAAATCATTGCGCCCCTGTGCCCCGGTCACACTGCACGCTCGCTTCGAAATGCAAGCATTTCCGCTTCGCTGTTGACGAGCCCTGTTGTCCCCACCAACAAAAAAGCGCATCAAGATGATGTGCTGTTTTTGTTGTATGAGACAATTTATGGGCGAGAACCCAACCGAACGGTTGGCGGTCGGCGGTTGCTTGCAAACGCTTGCGTTATGCACCGTGTCTAACTTTGCAGACACTTTGCGTCGCTTTGCTGTTTATCCTCGATTTGCACTATGCCGAGCACGCCCTGTTGTCCCACGTCATAAACTGCGCTTTTGACCAAACAAACGCATTTTATTTGTTTGTTTGTCTTTTGCTTGTTTATTCCTTTTCCCCACGGGTACAAAGTATCCCGCGGGGTCCCCATATTTTAAAAAAAGCACATCAAGATGATGTGCTGTTTTTGTTGTATGGGACAATTTATGGGCGAGAACCCAACCGAACGGTTGGCGTTCGCACTTGAAATGCTTATTTTAATTTATTTGAAAACTTTGATATCGGGTTTTGATGAATAGACGTTCCATTGCGATTTGCCGTCGACGTTGGGATTTTGCGATTTGGCAAAAGCGGAAAATCTGTCAACCATTTCGTCGGACAAGTCGTAATCGGCTTGCGTAAAAGGACGCAAAGAATCCCCGAGCGAGCCGAGCGCATACCAAAGATCGCAGGAATGGAATGAGGCGTTATCGGGTGGCAACAGCCGCGTGAGCGAAAAAACGTAACACGGCGTATTTTTTCTTTTTTGTTTTCTTGCAAACGCTCTTGCCATATGATTGAGCACGGGCGGTAATAAGTCCTTTTTGACTGTTCCGAAGATTATCGGGACGTCTGTGTCGTACTTTGCGTTTTTGACCAATTCGTTGTCGATCACGGGCTTTGTACAAAGTGCTTTCCCGAGCGTATGTTTTGTTTTCCACGCCGTCCAGGCCTGCTCTACGGGCAGTGTTTTGAACTCGTCAAAAGAGCTTGCTCCGCTTGCTTTCACGAGTTTTTTCCAATATCGCGCGTTCGGCTTTGACAACGGGAGTATCGCCGTGCGCTTTCCGCCGCCGGACAACATAATTGCACCCTTGACTTTGCCTTTGAGATAGTCCGAGCAAATCAACGTTTGTATGCTCATCGCGCCTGCGCTTTGCCCCATAAGCGTTATGTTGTCGGGATCGCCGCCGAAAGCACTGACGTTGTGTCTGATCCACTCGATAGCGGTGTATTGATCGTACAATCCGAGATTGCCTTTGCAATGCACACCATCGGCAAAAAAGCCGAACACGTTGAGGCGATAGTTTATCGCAATGAAAATCACGCCACGCTTCGTATACGCCGAGCCGTTGAACTGCATCTCATTTATGCTGCCGCCCGTGAAACTTCCGCCGTGAATAAACACGATCACGGGACAGTTTTTGGCGTTGTCGGGCGCATGAACGTCAAGGATAAGGCAATCTTCGCTGTAAGTAAACTCTTTTCCTTTCCTGAACTCCTGATAATAAAATCTGTGTTCTTCGTCCCAGAACGCGCGCATTTGCGGACAGCATACGCCTTGTTTTGTCGCGTCGAAATCACCGCCGAAAGACCTGACTTCGGCGGGCATTTCAAAGCGTCCGGCTGTTGCGTATTTTATACCTCTGAACCGCAATCCGTACGCTGTAATTTCGCCGATAACGTTGCCGCAAGGCGTTGCTATCGTTTTAGTTTGCATTTGCAATCCTCTTTAACGTATTCATCGAAAACTCGACGCTCTTATACGGATTCGGTGAAAAATCAAGCTCTACGACGGCGTTCTGAACCCCGCATTTTTCGGCTGTTTCGAGTATGCTCTTAAAATCAAGCGTGCCCTTCCCCACCGCTCTGAAAATTTTGTTTTTGTAGTCTTTGAGATGGAGCGTATTCACCCTACCTTTCAACTTTTCAAGATACTCTTCAATGTCCTTTCCTGCAAATCTTATCCAGTACGTATCGGGAATAAACTCCACGCGCGGATCGGTATGCTCAATCATATAGTCGTATATAACCTTGCCGTCGATTTCGTCGAATTCAAACCAGTGATTATGATAAGCAATCGTCATACCCTCTCCCGCAAGCTTCTGCGCGGTGGAATTAAGAAAGGAGATAAATTTGTCCAGATCTTCAAGTTTTCCGGTGCGGAACTTTTTGGGCATCATGCCGACGCCCATACGATTGCAACCGTAAATCCTGTGCTCGGCGATAAGCGCGTCAAGGTCGTTTTCAAGCCTGTCGAAGTTATCGTGAGTTATGCAGACCGGCAGGTCGTACTTGTCCGAAAGCGACCTGATATATTCGGGTGCGACGGGTTTTCCGCCGGACAGCTGCACCACTTGCGCGCCCGTTTCTTTCGTGCGCTTAAACACTTGCTCGTATCCTTTTTCGTCTTTCAGATACTTTCTTAAAGAAAACAATTGTATGCCGTATTTCATACTTTATTCCTCGCTATTATCATTGTAAATGCCGTTTTGTGCAATTTAATCTATTTTTGTATCAGTCGTTTCTTCGGCTTCTTCTTCAAGTTGCGCGCACGATTCTCCAAGGGTTTCTATGCCTCTTGTATTGTCGATTGCAATCGCGTTGCTTTCGAATGCGTTTTTGAGATGTTCTTCTTTTGCAATTTGAAGATCGGCAACTTTCTTTTTGGAAAGCGGATACCATACAAGCAACACGACAGCCATAATTCCAAAAAGCACCGCCGGGATAATGGTTGCCATATCGTACATTATTTCAAGGTTTTTCGTGGTTTGAACCGCGCCTTTCGTATAGTCGTAATGCATGCCGAGAAGCGCGCCGTTTACGGCGATTGCCGCGATGACCTGCCCGAGCTTTCTGAAAAACATAAAGAACGCATAGGCGGTGCCGTCGTCACGACGTCCCGTTTTGACCTCGATATCGTCGATTGCGTCGGTTGCCATTGACCAGACCTGCAAAATGATGAAAGTAAGTCCGCATCCGCTTGCAAAGCAAAGCACCAGGAACAGATACGCCAAAATGTTCGGGTTAACCGAGCGCAAAGCAAACATTCCGAGGTTTGCAACCGCCGCGATAATCATACCTATTCCGCATAGTTCTTTTTTGCCGAATTTTCTGACGAGTTTCGGTGTGAAGAACATGAATATGACCATGGGTGCGTACGTGCAGGCAGTAGAAACAAGGTTCATCCAAGGCTTTCCGAAATAGTCGTCGAACAGGTACAAATAAAAACTTTGCGTGAACATTTGTCCTGCAAGCAACAGCATACTTGCCACGCTGACCGCCAGAAACGCCCTGTTTTTGAACAGGCCTTTTACGATTTGTTTCGTCTCGCCTTTTGCGATTTTTTCTTTGGGCTGAGCGATGACTCTTTCCTTGTTCATCATAAAAGCAAGGATAAGCATAACAAGCGCAACCAGTGACACGATTACGACGCCGATTATTACCGGCTTATACTGCATCTCGGAAATAACTCTGCCCGTCTGTTCGTTGACGCCGATTTTTTTGTAACAAAACGACGCGATAAGCACCGCAGGGATACTTCCGACGCCCGCCCCGATTGAACGGAACACCGAAAGTTTCGTGCGCTCTTTTTCGTCTGTCGTAACGACCGACGCAAGTCCGCCGTACGGAATCTGGAGCATCGTGTAACTCATGCCGAACATCACGTATGTAACCGTTGCATAAATGCAGGTGCCAACGTAGTTTTCTTCGCCCGTAAGCCCCGGCCATTTAATGAACATCAGCACCGTCGAAATAATCAACGGACCCGCTGCCCATAAGAACCACGGACGATATCTTCCCCATTTGGAAAGTTTGATTGTGTCGCACAATCTTCCCATAACGGGATCGTTGATTGCGTCCCAGACTCTCGCGCCGATGAACATAAGCATGATGAACAACGGGCTTAAACTGAAAATGTCGGTGTAAAATTTTTGCAAGAACGACGTGACCAGCCCGAAAACGAGACAACACGCCGTGTCGCCCATCGCGTACCCGATATAATCCTTGCTTTTGAGCCCGCTCGTGCGCGAAATGAAACTTTGTTCCGTCGCCTGTGCGACGTTTGAAATATCGCTCATAATAACTCCCTTTTTTGTGTATTTTGATTATTTTTTACCGTTTTCTTTTTCGGCTTCCTTGCGTTTTTCAAGCTCGCTGATATACAGATCTTCATCAAACGGAATCTGTACTTCCTTATGCGTCCAGCTTGCAAGGTGGATTGCATTGGAGAAAGTAAGTCCGACGATGCCCTGTTCGCCGGGAGCCGTGAATTTGTCCGTCTTTTTGAGAAGATAATCGGTATAGTTTTTGATTATGCCGACGTGCTGAGGCGGATATTTCGTGACGGCAAGATAATGCCCGATTCCGCGATACTTGTATTTTTTTGTTTTCGGCTTGCCCATAAACACGGTGTTATGTTCCGAAAAAGCCGGCTCCATTTCTTCGTTTTCGGTGAAGACGAGTTTGCCCTTTTCAATGACGATTTTTCCGCCTTCCCCGGTGATTTCAAGGCGATTCGTGCCGGGCGCGTCGTGAGTTGAGGTAATAAACACACCCGTTGCGCCGTTTGCGAACTTGCAATAAGCCGTCACGTCGTTTTCAACGCTGATATCGCGACCGACGGTCGACGCCGTTGCCGTTACGCTGACGGGAAGCCCCGCAAGCCAGGTGAATAAATCGAGCTGGTGAGGACATTGATTGAGAAGTACGCCGCCGCCTTCACCCCACCACGTGCCGCGCCAGCCGCCTTGTGCATAATACGCACGCGGACGATACCAGTTTGTTATTATCCATACGATACGCGTGAGTTTTCCGAGACGTCCGCTGTCGATAATCTCTTTGGCTTTTATGTACAACGGATTCGTGCGCTGATTGAACATCATTCCAAAGAGCAGTTCCGGATGCTTTTTCGCTTCTTCGTTCATTTCTCTGACTTGTTTTGTGTAAACGCCCGCAGGCTTGTCGCAGAGCACGTTCAGCCCTGCTTTCATCGCGTCGATTGCGATTTGCGGGTGGAAATAGTGCGGGGTTTCGACCATAACGACGTCGATAAGTCCCGACGCAAACATATCATGATAGTTATCAAAGACTTTAACGCCTTTGAGGTTTTCTTCGGCGTACTTGCGACGTTCAGGTAAAATGTCGCACACCGCCGTAAGCTTTGCACCTTTTACGAGTCCGCTGAGTTTGGTAAATATCTTTGTGTATAACGTGCCTTGTTTACCAATTCCTACAATGCCGTATCTGATTTCTTTCTTATCCATTATTCCACCTCTTTAAGTAGTTTTTTCAAATTATAGTATTGCCATAAGAAAACTTGTTTTCTTGTCGCGCACGCAAAATAGTTTCTGTGCATTTTCTTGTCAACAAGTCTGAACGCCTTGAAATAATCTTTCATCGCAAGTGCTGCAAACGGGACAAAATTGACAATCGGCTTGAATATCGCGTATTTGAAAGTATGCGGTTCAAGCGTCATAAAGCCGTGATAGCCCCGCTTTTTCAGTTCGCCCAGAATGTACGGATAGCACCCTTCGCCCGTGCCGACGGGGACTTCGACCTTGTATTTCGAGCAATCTTTGATATGATAATAAACGACGTAATCTTTCAGCATATCGAACGCCGTTTTCGGATTGACGTCGCACTGGACGTAGTTGCTTGCGTCAAAACACAAAACGAAATCTTCGTCGTTAATCGCGTTGTAAATTTCCAGAACTCTTTCGGGCACGTCGCCGTAAACTTTTTTCTCGTTTTCGTGCAGAAGTTTCACGCCGCTGCCTTTGACGATTTTCAGCATTTCTTTGAGGCGGGCAATAACTTTCTCCGTGCAATCTTTCGGATTTTTTTCACCGTAAAAGAAAGAGAATACCCTGATGTATTCGCACCCCGTAAGTTTTGCGATTTTCACGAGTTCCGCAAGTTGTTTCTTTTGTTTCTCAAAGCCTTCTTCGTCGTCTATGCCGACTTTGCCTATCGGCGAACCGATGGACGAAAACTTCACGCCTTCCTTTTTCAACACGGGGAAAATCTTTTCCTTGAATTCTTCAAACGTATAGTCCGCAATGTTCTTGCCGTCCACGTTTCTCGGGCACATATAAGTTTCGCCGAGTTCGTGCAAAACAGCGATTTGAGTGCTTAACGCACTGCTTATTTCATCATAAAACCCTGATATTGTAATTTCATTCATAATAGTATCCTTTTTATCTTTGCACTCTTCCGCTTGCGTTTCCGTTTGCGAGTGCTTCGACTTCTTCTTTTGAGACCATGTTGTAATCGCCCTCGATCGAGTGTTTCAGACAGCTTGCGGCAACTGCAAATTCAATCGCGTCGCGCGCGTTTTTACCTGCCAGCAACGAATGAATGAGCCCTGCGCCAAAACTGTCTCCGCCGCCGACTCTGTCCACGATATGCATTGCGTATTTTCTGCTGAAAACCGCTTTGCCGTCCGTGTACAGCATTCCCGACCAATTATTGTCGTTTGCGCTTATGCTTTCTCTTAACGTGATTGCAACCGCCTTAAAGCCGAACTTATCGACAAGTTGTCTCGCAACCGAAACGTAACCTTGTTCGTTAAGTTTGCCGCTTTCGATATCGGTGTTTTCCGCCTCGATTCCGAACACGTCTTTTGCGTCTTCTTCGTTTGCTATACACACGTCGACGTACTTGCAAATCTCGCTCATAACTTCTTTCGCTTTTTCCTTGCTCCAAAGTTTTTTACGGAAATTCAGGTCGCACGACACGGTTATTCCTTTTTCTTTTGCGATTCTGACAGCCTTCAAGACAATGCCTGCAAGCGTGTCGGAAAGCGCGGGCGTGATTCCCGTAAAGTGGAACCATTTTGCGCCGTCGAAAATTTTGTCCCAGTCGAAGTCGTCGTCGGTTGCGGTTGCGATTGCGCTGCCCGCCCTGTCGTATACGACTTTGCTCGGGCGTTGGCTCGCGCCCTTTTCGCAGTAATAAATGCCGACTCGCTCGCCGCCCCTTGCGACAAACGACGTGCCGACGCCGAATTTGCGAAGGGAATTTATTGCGCTTTGTCCTATCTCGTGGGACGGAAGTTTGCTCACAAACGAAACGTCGTCGCCGAAATTTGCAAGCGACACGGCAACGTTCGCTTCCGCACCGCCGAAAGTCGCTTCAAGCCTGTCCGCCTGTACGAACCGCAAATAGTTTTCGGGTGCCAGACGAAGCATTATTTCTCCAAACGTCACAACTCGCATATCTTTACAATCTCCTTACAATTTTTTACGATATCACCTTTCATCATAAAAGAGCCGCCGACGGCGTACACCTTATCGAAATCAAGGTATTCTTTCAAATTGCTCAAATCCACACCGCCCGTCGGTATAAATCTGACCTGCGGGAACGGCGCCGACAATGCTTTCATCGCTTTCAGACCGCCATATACGCCCGCCGGGAAAAACTTAACGACGTTCAGCCCGTACGAGAGCGCGCGCATAATCTCGGTGGGAGTCACACACCCCGGATAATACGGAATCTTCTCGTCTGTACAATAGCGAGCCACTTCGTCGGAAAACCCCGGGGACACGATGAACTTTGCGCCCGCCTGTACCGCGCTTTTTGCCTGTTCGGCGTTGATAACCGTACCCGCGCCGATATTCATATCTTCAAAGGCTTTCGTGCCGATTGCGATTGCTTCTTTCGCGCACGCCGTACGGAAGGTGATTTCCGCACAGTTTATGCCGCCTTCTCTCAATTTCGAGAGAATTTCTATCGTTTCTTTTTCGTCGTTTATGACGACAACGGGAATTACTTGTTTCATATTACACTCCGCTGTATGCCGAAAATCCGCCGTCAACGGGGATAACCGCACCCGTTACGAATCCGCTTGCTTTATCGTCGGCAAGCCACAACAGACACCCGATAAGGTCGCTTATTTCGCCGAATTTTTTCATCGGCGTTGCGTTCAGAATCTTGCCCGTTCTTGCCGTCGGCGTGCCGTCCGCATTGAACAAAAGCGCCCTGTTCTGATTTGTCACGAAAAATCCCGGCGCGATTGCGTTGCAACGAATATTACACGGCGCAAAATGCACGGAAAGCCATTCGGTAAAATTGGATACGCCCGCTTTCGCCGCGCTATATGCAGGGATTTTGGTGAGCGGTCTGAACGCATTCATCGACGAAATATTGATGATGTTTCCGCCTGTTTTGACCATGTCTTTTGCAAACACCTGCGTCACCAGAAACGCCGACGTAATATTAAGGTCAAACACGAATTTAAGCCCGCTTTCTTCAAGGGCGAAAAAGTCTTTCGCGCTTTCAAGATCCGCCGTCATAACTTCGTTGTCGGTGGTCGCTTTGGGATTATTTCCGCCTGCGCCGTTGATAAGGAAGTTGACTTGTCCGAACTTTTTGACAACTTCTTCTTTGGCTTTTCGGATTTCGTCTTTGTCAAGGCAGTTGCACCTGACGGCAAACGCGTTTTCGCCAATCTCGTCCGCGACTTTTTTCGCCGCCTCGAAGTTTACGTCCAGAAGCGCGACTTTTGCGCCGCACTCCGCAAGCGCACGGGCAAATTCCGAGCAAATCACGCCGCCCGCGCCCGTTATTGCAACAATTTTGTCACTTAAATCTACTTTGAAAGGAACTTTCATTTTTTCTCTCCTTTTATATCCTTTTCAACCGCCTCGAACAGTCCCGTGAGATAACACGCGCCCATCGCTCTGTCAAACAGTCCGTATCCGGGCTTTGCGTCTTCGCCCCACACGTTTCTGCCGTGGTCGGGACGAACGTATCCGTCAAACCCGTTTTCGACAAGCGCTTTGACTATCGCGTACACGTCGACGTTTCCGCAGTCGGTCTGATGTCCGTTTTCGTAAAAATTTATTTCTCCGTCGTATCTCAGCTGACGAAGATGCGCGAAATAAATCCTGTTTGCATATTTTGCCGCCATTTTCGGAAGATCGTTGAACCTGCCCGCACCCAGACTTCCCGTGCAGAACGTTATTCCGTTGTGCTTATTCGGTACCGCCTTAAACAACTTATCGTAGTCTTCTTCTTTGCAAATAATTCTGGGCAAACCGAACATATCCCACGGCGGATCGTCGGGATGTATCGCCATATCGACGCCCGCTTCGTCGCAGGCAGGCATAATCGCATTCAGAAAATACACAAGGTTTTCAAACAGCTTTTCGTGCGTGATTCCCTTGTATTCGTCCAGAAGTTTATTGAGTTCTACCAATGAATAACTTTCGTCCCAGCCCGGCAAATGCAGGTTTTTGGGATCGAGCGCAAGCAATTTTTCGTGATCGTAAGCAAGCGACGTCGAGCCGTCTTTATGCTTGAAATAAAGGTCTGTCCTTAGCCAGTCGAACACGGGCATAAAATTATAACAAATGCACCTGACGCCGACTTTTCCGCAGTTGATGATATTTTGCTTGTACGCTTCGATATACTTGTCTCTCGTAGGTTTGCCGAGTTTTATGTCTTCGTGCACGGGGACGGACTCGATAACTTCCATATCAAGCCCCGCGTCGTTTGCAAGATTTTTGAGCCTTTCAAGTTTTTCTTCTTTCCAGACTTCTCCGACGGGCGTGTCGTAAACGGCGGTCACAACCCCGCTCATTCCCTGTATTTGTTTTATGTAATTCAGCGGTATGCAATCGTTTTCTCCATACCAGCGGAAGGTCATTTTCACAGTCCCAAAACCTCCTTTACGTTGTTGTATGCAATATCTTTTGCAAGCGCGAGCGCGGACTTTTCGTCATACTCGCCGTGGTCAACCTTATCTGCGATAAACGATGAAAGTATCCTTCTATAAAAGTCAAACCGCACGTACGAACTGAACGATCTGCTGTCGGTAAGCATGCCGAGATTCGTGCCGAGAACCGCATATTCCGACACGGTTTCAAGTTGTCTTTTTATGCCCGACACGGTGTCGTTAAACCACCACGCCGCACCGACAATAACGTTGGGAAATGCGCCAGAAATCGCACAAACAGCCCTTAAACATTCATCATTGAGCGGATAAAGTATGATTTTTGGCAAACCCCCAAGTTTTGTGTACATCTTGTCAAGAAGTCGTGCAAGCGCGTCGGTGTCAACGCTTGCCCTGAAAACGTCAAACCCGCTGTCTTTCCCGATTTTGTTAAACGCCGCGGTATTGACGTTTCGGAAAGTGCCGAAATGCAGCTGCAAAACGACTCCCTTTTCAAAGCATTTTTCAATCAGCCATTCGATATTTTGCGTGTCGGAAAAATCATCGAATCCGTGGTCTGCGATTTTGCAGCCTTTGGAAACGAAATAATCCAATCTCTTTTCAAGTTGCACCTTGTCGACGCCTTCCGAAAAACATCTGTCGGGACGGAACGTCGGGCGCACCTTCACCCCGTTTATGTCGCCGTGGCAAGATAAATCGGAAAACGGATCGTCGGTGGTTGCGATATACTCCACCCTGAATTTTTCAAGCAGTTTTTGCACGCTGAGCCCTTGCAAAATTTCGTTTGCTTTTTCATAAATACGACTTGCGCTGTCTTCGTTCAAAGGCTCCGAAATGCCGAAAATTTGTTTAAGCTCCATATGCGTCCAGTAATAAAGCGGATTGCCGAAAAGTTTTGGCATAATCTTTGCGTATTTCAAAAACTTTTCTTCGTAAGAGCGGTCGCCCGTGATATAACTTTCGTCAATGCCTGAAAGACGCATCGCGCGCCACTTGTAATGGTCGCCCGAAAGCCACAGTTCCCCTATGTCGGAAAACTTCTTGTCGTTTTTAATATCCGCTTCGTTGAGATGACAGTGATAGTCGATAATCGGCAAATCCGCAATGCTTGTGTAAATTCCGCGCGCGGTGTCGCCGATCAGCAAAAGATTTTCATCAAAAAATCCCATTTTCCTTTCTCCTTATTGAAAATATTTTATCACACAACTTTTGCATAGTAAATTTTATTTTTTGCTTTTTTACTTGCATATCTTGCGGTTTTGGAGTATTGTTAAGATATGAGCGGAACAAAATACGAAAATCAACAAATGAGCAACTCGACTTACGAGGTGCATCACAAAAAAGACAAGGATTTCAAAACGGTGGAAATGCATTCTCACGATTTTTCGGAAATCTATTTCTTTTTGCAGGGTTCTGCGTCGTACATCGTGGAAGATTGCAAGTATTCCCTGCGCCCGGGCGACGTGCTGTTGATTCCTCCCAACAAACTTCATCAGCTTGACATCAAAGACTCCGCCATGACGTACGAAAGGTTTGTTGTGTGGCTTAATCAACGATATTTGAAACGCATCTCAACCGCAAAAACCGACCTGAACACCTGTTTTTTGCAGGCGCACGAACACAACGCTTTTCTTATCCGCAACAGTGCGGTTTCGGACAAAATCCGCCATATTCTGGACGGTTTTTCCGTTTCACAAACCGGCGACTTCGGCGCGGACATCGAAAACGAGGAGCGCATAAAGGCTTTGCTTGTGTTGCTGGGACAGTATTTCTTGCAAAACCGCGACGATTTCACCATATTGGGAAAAGCAAATCCCTGCGTGACAAAAGCCATTGATTATATTTCCGAACATATCTCGCAAGATCTTTCCCTTGACGCAATCGCGTCTGCGTTGTTCGTGGACAAATACTACTTCGCGCACATTTTCAAGGAATACACCAACACTTCCCCCCACCGATATATCCTTAAAAAACGGCTGGTCTTGTCAAAACAATTTATCGAAGAAGGCTTCCCGATAACCGAAGTGTTTGCAAAATGCGGTTTCTCGGATTATACACACTTTTTCCGCGCGTTCAAAAACGAGTTCGGCATAACGCCGAAGCAATTTTACGCATCGATAAGTTTACAACCTTAATTGCCAAAATTTGCAATAAAAAACAGCCCACTCGGGCTGTTTTTACGGTTTTTTCCTGAATAACGATTTTTCTTTTATATTTCAACGAATTTTCCGTCGCTTTCATACGCGGAAAGGACTTCCTTCGCGCATTTTGCCGCTTCGCTGCCGTCAATCGGAAATTTTTCTTTTTTCGCGACGCAATCGTAAAAATGACCGATAAGTTTCTCGTGTCCGTTGCCGTAGGAGCGTTTCCCGTTCCATTCGATTTCGTTTTCGATATCGGCGACGTCGCCGTTGATAAGCACCTTGTCGGGATAAAGCGTAACGATATCGCCGCCTGCAATGAAACGTATTTCGACCGGTAAATCGGTTTTTGCGGTATTAGTGGCAAAAAACTCAAAATCCGTGTCGCCTTTGAACAGCGCGACGGCGGTGTCTTCCACCTCGATGACGTCTTTAAGCGAATAATTGTACGTGTTGGCGCAAACGCTCGTCGGCTCACCGCAAATCCATTGCATCAGATCAAGCGTATGTATTGCCTGATTGATAAGCACTCCGCCTCCTTCGGTTTCTTTCTTACCCCGCCATTCTCCCGACGCATAATACGCCTTGTCGCGATGCCACAACACGTTGCCGAAAGCGAAATCGACTTTTTTGTCTTGAAAATACCTTTTGACAAATTGACTGGATTTATTATATCTGTTTTGCAGGCATACGCCGAGCATCGCCTCGGACTTATTTTCCGCGTCAATAATCCGCGCGACGTCTTCTTTCCTAATGCACAGCGGTTTTTCGCATAAAACGTTCACGTTTCTTTCAAGCGCGTATATCGTCATATCGGCGTGCAGATAGTGCGGCGTGCAAATATGCACGACGTCGATTTTCTCTTCATCCAGCATCTTCTTGTAGTCGAAATATTTTTTGACGTTGTCGTAGCCGTTCAACTTCGCCGCATCTATGTCGCAAAGTGCAACTATGTCTTCACCCTGTCTTTTCAAAACGTCGTAATGAACCTTTCCGATAACGCCCAGTCCTATAATTGCCGCTTTCATATTTTCTCCTTTTTTGCAACGATATAATATCACCATTTCGCCCCAAAGTCAACAACCGAATACCAGAATACTTAGCCGGCGTCCGCGTCGCTTTGTTCGCTCACCGTGCACTCGTCGCCACGGCAAAACGTTTTACTTATCATTTTATCGTTTATGAACATCATAAGCCTGCCTATGCCGACAAACAGCAACATTCCCGCCATAAGTACGATGAACATCAGAAAATACGCAAGCGGATAATTGACGTCGCCTTTTGAGAATATCGACCATATAAATTCGGGACGATAAAACGGATAAGGATAAAAGTGCATTTTTCCCACCGCGCCCCGGATTATGGAAAAGAGCGAATACACAAACGGATATATCGCAAACGCCCAAACCGTCTTATGATTCGTGCGCCTGTCCGTGAACGGGAAAAACCACAGTATCAGCATAATCGGCGGGATAATCATATGGAAATACACCTGAATGAAACTGCTCATCGCGTGATAGGAATCGCCCCACTTGAACGGCGGAGTAAATCCCATGGGAATGCCCGCGGTGTATACGAGCCCGGTAACAAGGATATACGTCGTTGCCATTGCGCCGACAAGCGGATTGTACGCAACCTTCTTTGCCCCCTCGACGCCGAGAGACGCAAGCCCCGCGCAAATAAGATACACGTATACGAACACGTTGGATTGAATTGTGAAGAAAGACAGGATATTAAATTTTCCGTAATCGACAGGGCTGAATTTTTCGTCATATTCGAACTTGTAGCAACACAGCCTGTGTATGATAATCAAAAAACCGAACACTCCGAGAATCATCAGAAAGATTCCGAACGCCTTGTTTTTTGCGAGTTTGCTTTCTTTGTGCATAATACCCCCTTGCCTTTCCCGAAACGATGTCGCGAAAACACGCGATTTGTTATCAAACACTCCACGATTGTTTTTTCGTTTGTTAAAACATCGCCCCCGGACGAAAATCTTCGCGCGTATATTATAAATTATAAATCGGTACCCGTTCCGTTTGTCAACGAGCTTATGAAAAATTTTCTGTTTTTGTTGTATGCCAGACAAAAACAAACGGTTTTATGACATCGGCACGCCGAACAACGCAATGAAAAAGGCTTGCCGCGTGGCAAGCCTTTTTGTAGTCTGGAATTGAGGGAAAAGTTATTTCTTCTTTTCGGGTTTTTCGTGAGATACGCCATCGTAGGAATAATAGTTCTTCGAGGTGCAGTCGAAGGAGATGTCTTCGTGTCTGTCGCCTTTAAGCGAGATGACCGTGCAACCACGTTGAGCGTGTTCCCTGTAAATGCCCGGGTAAGCCAGGTAGTCGATGGACATGCCGTACGTCAGGCGTATCGAGCGATCCGCGCCCTTCGGCGTGTAGTTTACGGAGAAGTTGTTGTAGTGGTCGTGACCGCAGAAGACGCCCTGCATATCGTTTTCAAGCCCTGCCTCAAACAGTTCGTCCGTACGCATTCCGCAGAAGACGCCGTAGGTGCGCTGACCGTTTTTGGTTTTATTCTTTTCGCCCATCGTGCCGTAGATAAACTCGGTCGTGCCGCGGTCGGATACAAATTTATCGCCGGCTTTCGGTTTTTCGTCATCGCCGATTTTGTCGATTACGTTCGCCCAAGCGTCGCGATATTCGCGCAGCGGAATGTGGAAGAACACAAGGTTGTTGACTTTTTTATCGCCGTTTGCTTTTCTCAACTTCGCCATTTCGCCGGTATACCAATCGACCTGGCACTGGTGGATATTGTCGTATTTCCACGCCGCGCCGAAGTAGTCGCCGTCGATGTAGCTGTGGCTGTCGAACGTTACAAGCGCCTGATTGATGCTGCCGTCCGAATTTTTGACCACGAACATATTATTGCCGAAGCCCATTGCGTCGTCGCCGATATAGTCCTTTTCGTCGCAAACGCCCGCGTCGAACAAGCAGTACTTAAAGTTTCTTTCTTTATAATAATTGCAGATATCCACGCGCGAATAACGGCTGTAATATTCGGTGTCGTGGTTGCCGAACGCGAACGTCCAGTACACGCCGAGGGTTTCCATCATTTCCGCGAAAATCATCGTGGCGTTTTTGTTGTTGAACGTGCCCGACTGGAAAGGTACGGGGTACGCGATATCGCCCGTGACCACGACAAAGTCGGGTTTCTCCGCGCGGATCATCGTCGCGACGGCGTTCATTGCCCACGCGTCCTTTTTGTGCGAAAACGCGCCGCCGCCGATATGGACGTCGGTGAACTGCAACACCTTGAAATCGCGGCCGTCTTCCTTCGTAAATACGTAGTATCCGAGGCTTTCGTCAAACATCGGGACAAGTTGCGAATGCTCGGTATATTCGACTTTGTCAAAACTCTGCCCTTGCTTGATAAGCGACTTCGTGCCGACAGCCGAACTTATCGCGCAACCGCCAAAGAATATCGCAAGGACAAGCACGACGCTTGCCGTGATAATCAGCGCTTTTATCGTACGCTTTTTCTTTTCTTCGGGCGAAAGGATCTTTTTCTCTTTCTTTCTCTTTTCACGCGTGCCGAATTCGGTTGTTTCCACGCTGAAAGAAACGTCGTTCGTTTCGTCGAATTTCTTCTTTCTCATATCTTCACCTCAGTTGTTTTGTTCTTCGGCGTTTTCGCCGTTTGTTTCAATGATAAATTTAATTTCCGCGCCTGTTTGTTCGCGAACTTTTCGGGAAATGTCGGAAAATACGTTTTCGTCGCCGTTTTTCACGATAACGACGCCGATTTTTGCGCCGTAACCGTAATCGTGAAGTTCGGTTTTCACAACGGTCACGCCGACCTTTTCGCACTCTTTGTATATCGCTTCTTTCTCGTCGTTTGCGCCGTCACCCGACACAACCGCCTTTATGCTGTCCCTGACTGCCTTTATCGCAAATACGATAACCGCAATGCTTATTACGATGCCGACAATCGCGTCCGCGGCGTAGTCGATGCGAGCAGATACCGCAAACGACACCACCGAAGTCACCGTTATGCCGACGTCCATAAAACTGTCAATCGCCAAGGCTTTGAGCGCAGGCGACTTCATCTTCTTGTCGGCAAAATAGTAGGTAAGCCCCAGTCCGAGTTTTACCGGCACGGTCACCGATATCAATATGCAACTTTTTACACCGAACCATACCGGCTCGGGCATCGCCATGCGGTTAAGCGACCTTATCAGAAACAGCCCGCCGACCACGACCGAAGTCGCCGCGACGATAAACCCCGCAAGATACTCCGTCCTGCCGTAGCCGTACGGCGCCTTTTCGCTGCGCGGGATAAGAAGCGTGCAAAACGCTACCCCTGCCACTATCGCCGTCAAAATGTCAAAAAAGTTGTTGATCGCGTCAAGCATTATGCAAAGACTGTTGCTTGAAAGACCGACGTACATCTTGATGAGCGCAAGCGCGACGTTTACCACCACGCCGATTGCAACGATTATCAACGATTTCTTAACGCGCTGTTTCATTTTTTACGATATTTGCTCCGCCGCGACTTTGTGTTTTGCGGTGACTTTGTTCGTGATTTCGCTTACGATAAGCAGCGCCGCCGCAAACGCAAGCAGTAAGTATGGCATGAACAAAAAACCGACCTTTTGCGCGACGAATCCGAACGTGAGCTGCACCGCCCAGCCGATTGCGTAAGAGCCGCCCATCTGTATTCCCGTAATGTCCGCGGAATACTTCGTGCCGAACCTGAACGGTACGGAGTGTATCGTCGACGGGAACACCGGACCAAAGCCCGCGCCGATGAGCAGAAGCCCCGCAAGCGAGTATTTTCCGATGGGCAACGCAAACACGATCATTCCGATTGTCATGACGATAATTCCCAACCGAATAAGGACTTTATCGTCAAATTTATAAGAGATAAACCCGCTGATTACCCTTCCTGCCATAATTCCGCCAAAATACAGCGACACCCAGCGAGCGGCGTCTGCGGGCGATACGCCCTTTGAATTGACGGCGTAACTTGCGCCCCACGTGCCGATCAGAAATTCCATCGAAGTGTACATGCCAAGCGACAAAACCGCCCACGCCACGCCCTTGATTTTCAATATTTCAAAAATTGCAGGCTTCTTCTTTTTCGGCTTTTCGCCGTCTTCTTCCGCCTGTTTTTTCGTCGTATTTTCGTTTTCTTCTTCGCTTTCGTCGGGCGCCGCCCCGACAAGCGTTTCAACCGTCACGGAGTGTTCGTACTTCTTAAAAAGCGGCAACGAAAAAAGCGAAGCCGCGAATATCGCGAACTGTATGCACGACACGCATCTGTATCCGCCGCGCCAGTTGTTGTTCCTATCCAGAAACGCGCCCATGATTATCGGGCTTAACGTAACTCCCACGCCCCAGAACGCGTGCAACCAGTTCATATGCCGCGCCTTATAATGCGTCGAAACATAGTTGTTGAGTCCCGTGTCGATTGCGCCCGCGCCAAACCCCATAAGTATGGAACCGCAAATCGCCATCGCGATATGCACCGAAAAACCGATGACAAGCATGCCGACGGCGGTAAGCAAAATCGACACCACCGTTACTTTGCCCGTACCGAATTTTCTGATGAGCGGCCCCGCAATAAAACTTACGCCGCCCGAGCCAACCGCGGTGATTATCATATATATGCTTGCGAAACTTTCGTTCACGTTGAAGTCAACGTGCATGACCGGCCACGCCGCGCCGAAAAGCGAATCGGGAAGCCCCAGCGATATGAAAATAAGATAAATTAACGCAAGCAATAAAAACATACGGTCGATTTAGAATCCTCTTACATCTGTCTATTATAATATGCAATTACAAAAAAGGCAACTTTATTGCCCGCACGCGCCAAAAGAAAAAGAGCGCCCTCTTTGGACGCCCCTTCTCAATAATGGGAGAAAATTATGTTATGAAACTTTATGGCTTAATCATAACCGCGCAAGTTAAAGATTACTTTAATCCGAAGTTAAGATTTAGTTAAAAAATTAACTTCTCATAAAAAGTCAGAATTTTGATGCTATTAAGCCCCACAAGTACACAGTATCTTGTGGGGACCCCTGTTTGTACTTTGGAATGACAGAGTGCGTTGCTCGGAATTAAAATCGCTCTAACAAAAAAGCACCCGTTTGGGTGCTTAAATATAGTTCTCTTAAAAAGTCAGAATTTTGATGAGATTTTGATGTTTCTTGGCAAGTTCTTACGAGGGCGCGTACTTTGGCGTACGTAACCGAGTAAGGTTTTGCCAAAAACTCAAAAGGTCGCAAAATTATGACTTTTTACCAGTAAGGGCGCGCATAGAATTGAGAGTAGCCAACACCGCCACACCCACGTCCGCAAACACCGCAAGCCACATACTCGCCAAGCCCAGCGCGCCGAGAATAAGCACGACGGCTTTGACAAGCAATATGAACACGATGTTTTCGTATGCGAGTTTAAGGGTTTTTTTGCTGATTTTCCGCGCCGAAACAAGCCCTGTAAGGTTGTCGTGCATAAGCACCATATCCGACGCTTCGACCGCGCTGTCGCTGCCTACGCCGCCCATCGAAACGCCGACGTCTGCACGCATAAGAACGGGGGCGTCGTTGACGCCGTCGCCGACGTACACAACCTTGTCTTTTTTACCCTTATTTTCCATGATTGCTTCCATTTCGACGACTTTGTCCGCGGGAAGAAGACCGAATTTGAAATCGTCGATGCCGACTTCTTCGGCAACCGCGCGGGCGTATTTTTCGTTATCGCCCGTAAGCATGACGGTTTTTGCGCCCTGCGCTTTCAGTTCTTTTATGACTTCTTTCGCGTCGTCGCGGACGGTATCCGCAATCAGAATCGCGCCGAGATATTGACCGTTTTTTGCGACGTACACCACGCTTCCGACTTCTTCGACGGGGATAATCGCAACGCCGTTTTCGACAAGCAATCTGCCGCTGCCGCAAAGTATGCGCCCTTCGGGTCCCGTCGCTTCCATACCGCGTCCCGAGCGTTCCGTGATTTGATATTCGGAACTGTCGACGGACTTTCCGTACGCTTTGTAAATGCTTTTTGCGATGGGGTGCAGGCTGCCGCTTTCGGCGATGCACGCAACGCGCAGGATTTCGTCGCGGTTTTCCGCGGGGATAACCTTTTTGACGTCGAAAGTACCTTTCGTCAACGTGCCGGTTTTGTCAAACACGAATACATTCGCCTTGTCGATAAGTTCCAGATAACTCGTTCCCTTGAAAAGTATACCCTTTCTGGACGCGCAGCCGATACCGCCGAAAAACGACATCGGAACACTGATGACAAGCGCGCACGGACAACTGATGACAAGGAACGTAAGCGCGCGATTGAGCCACGAGATCCAGACCGCACCGCTTCTCATATCGATGACGAGCGGGGGCAGAATCGCAAGTACAACCGCCGTGATAACGACCGCGGGGGTGTAATATCTTGCAAATCTTGTGATAAAGTTTTCGGCTTTCGCTTTCTTTGCGGAAGCGTTTTCCACCATGTCGAGAATTTTTGCGACGGTGCTGTCGTAAAACTCTTTCTCGGCGCGGATATACAAAACGCTGGAAAGGTTGATGGAGCCGCTTAAAACGATGCTGTTTTCAGACACGGTTTGCGGCACGCTTTCGCCGGTGAGCGCGGACGTATCGAGACTGCCGCTGCCCTTTATCACCACACCGTCGACGGGGATTTTTTCGCCAGCTTTCACGACGATAACGTCGCCGATTTTAACTTCTTCGGGCGCGACTTCGGTTTCCTGTCCGTCCTTAAATATTACAGCCTTGTCGGGGCGGATATCCATAAGAGACGCAATGGATTTCCTGCTCTTTCCGACGGCGTAATCCTGAAACAGTTCGCCAAGTTGATAAAAAAGCATGACCGCCGCGGCTTCGGGATATTCGCCGATTGCAAACGCGCCGACCGTCGCCACGCACATTAAAAAGTTTTCGTCGAAAACCTGCCCGTGCACGATGTTTCTCGCGGCGCGGTACAGTACGTCGTAGCCTATCGCGAAGTACACGACAAGATACGTCGCAAGTCCCACGTACCACGGCATACCGACGGTCTTGCCGACGGCGTAAAGCACGATAAACGCAGCAAGGCACACGCAAAAACGTATGAGCCTTATTTGGTTTTTTGTTAACTTTTTCTTATCTTTATCTTTCATTTTTGTATTATAAACCCAAGATTACGCAATCAGGTTCGACTTTCTTTGCACAATGCACAATTTCTTTTGCGATTCTTTCGTAATCTTCTTCGTCACATTCGAATTGCAGACGCTGTCCGAAGAAATTCAGGCTTGCGCTTTTAACGCCGTTGATTTTTTGCACGTCGCGTTCGATTTTTGCGGCGCAGTTTGCACAGTCGATGTCTTTAATGGTTACCGTCTTTTTCATATTTGTTACCTCTTTGATTTTTTACTCTTTTACGTGGTCGATTGCAAGTTCCAGAATCTTCACGACGTGGTTGTCCGCAAGCGAATAAAACACTTCTTTGCCGCTTCTTCTCGCCTTCACGAGTTTGTTGTGGCGAAGAATCCTGAGTTGATGCGATACCGCGCTGACCGTCATATTAAGTACCGCCGCGACGTCGCATACGCACAGTTCGTTTTTTGAAAGCGTCGCAAGGATATTGACGCGGGTGCTGTCGCCGAAGATTTTGAAAAGTTCCGCAACGTCAAACAATAAATCGGCGTCGGAAAGGCTTGCTTTGACTTTCTGCACCGTTTCGTCGTGCGCGTGTACTTCTTCGCAAAATTCGTTTTTTTCGATTTTTGTTTCTTTCATTTTTCTTTTTCCCTTTGTCAAACATTTGAATAACTGTTCAACTGTTTGTAATTATAAAACCCCTTTATACGTTTGTCAAGGGGTTTTCAAAAAGTTTTTAAGATTTTTAGGTTTTTCGCCGTTTGTATATTCGTTATATTATATGTTTTATAAAAAACGATATTTCTTTTTGCGTTTTCACGCGGTTTTCTTTTTACCGATATGTCTGAGTTTTTCTATAAACCTCTCTTCCGCGGTCATATCGAGCATTCCGTCCCATTTTTTGACGGCAAGGTATATGAAGTATATCGCGGCGGTCACAACCCAACTTATCGGGTAAATCATAAACAATACCGTGAGATTGTGCGTCATAAGCACCGCCGTGTAAAGCCAGATTATCCTTGTCAAGAGTATGCCGACAAACGTTATTATAAACGCCGTCAGCGACTTCGAAAGCCCTTTCAGCGTGCCCGAGAAAACTTCGCACATGCCGAAAATCACGTAAAACGGGCAGATGTGCAGAATGATGTCCGAGCCTACGCTCACGACGTCCGCTTCCTTATTGAATATGCGAACGACGTCGCCCCTTAAAATCAGCACGGGTACAATGATTACGACCGCCGTAACGACGCTCATAATAAGCGCGGTGTAAAAGCCTTTCTTCACGCGGTCCATGCGCTTTGCGCCGGCGTTTTGTCCGACGAAACTGTTCATCGCCATGCCGTAGGAACAAATGGGGGCATAGGTGAAATCGTCCACTTTCATCGCGGCAACCCAGCCCGCCATAACGACCGAGCCGAAGGTGTTCAGACTTGACTGGATAAGCAGGTTCCCGACGCTGTACATGCTTGACTGCAACCCCGCGGGAAGACCGACTTTGAATATGTTTTTGAGAATCGGCTTGTCAATCTTAAAATGCCGAAACGACAGTTTATAGTTCTGTTTTGTAAGAAGAAGCCTTAGTGTGACCAGAATCGCCGATACGTATTGCGAAATAAGAGTCGCCCACGCCGCGCCCGCAACGCCCATGCCGAGCGTCTTTACGAACACTACGTCCAGCGCGATATTCAAGCAGCATGCGAACAACAAGTACAAAAACGGCCGCTTGCTGTCGCCGACCGCGAGTATCACGCCCGACCCCATATTGTATACGAGCGTGCCGAGAACGCCCAAGAAATAAATCTGCAAATATTCGCGACTCAGCGCCATTACGTTTTCGGGGGTGTGAACGAGTTTTAATATGGGCTCCGCAAGGAAGTATCCGCCGATTGTCAGCACTATGCCAGAAACAATCGCCAGAAACGCACAGGTCTGCACGGATTTTTTGAGTTTTTCATCGTCCTTTGCGCCGTAGTATTGCGCGACGACAACGCCCGCGCCCACGGATATTCCCAAAAACAGCGACACGAAAACGTTGATTATACTGTTGTTGCTGCCGACCGCCGCAAGCGCTTCGTGCCCGACAAACCGCCCTACGACGATAGAGTCGACCGCGTTATACAACCGCTGTATGACGTTGGACAAAAGTATCGGCAGCGCAAACGCCAGAATTTGTTTCCAGATGACGCCTTCCGTCATATCGCGCTGACCTTTCTTTTTCGGCAAATCCTCCGCGTTGTCGGTCGCGGAAATCTTTGCGGCGATGCTTGACGTTTCTGCGTTTTCGACGCTTACTATTTCGTTTTCTTCGCTTGTCGTATGCCCTTCTTCGGTTTTTTCCCGTTCGCTTTCGGGCGGCACGACAAGTTGTTCGTTTTCGTTTTCCATAGCGACAAAAATATAATCTTAAACCGTTATATTGTCAACCGTTTCGGGCGACGATTTTCAACATTTTATTAAAAATAAAAACGCACTTTCGCGCGCCTTATTTTTTGCGTCTCTTTTTTATCAGCGTCGCCCCGATAAATGCGACGAGTCCCCCTGCCGCAACGCTTCCTACGACAATCCCCGCGATATCCGATTTCGAAAGGATTATTTCTTTTTGCGGTTCGGGGACGGCGGTCTTTTGCAAAATCGCCTGCTGCTTTACGTTGCACCTGACGCACGTTCGCTCTTTCAGCCCTTCTTCGTCGTTGGTGGCTTCTTTTACGACTGTCCATTCGCCGAAATAATGCATCGGCGTGCGCTTTTCGCCGCAAAGATTGCATTCGTCGTCGCAATCGTCGTCGTATTCGTGCGGGCAATTTCCCGTTTCGGCGTACGAAATGGCGCGCGGCGGTTTCATTGAAAATATCGTCGCCGATATCAGCGCACACACGATTGCCGAGAACAATATTTTGATTGTTGTTTCTTTCGTTTTCACGGCGGATTTATCTCTTTTTCTTTCCTCTGATCTTTTTGTCGAGTTTTTCCGACCACTTTCTGACCTTGTCCGCGTCGTAGTTTTTGGGGATACGTTTTGCGACCGCCATCGCGTTAAGCCCGCGCGCCGCATATTTCACGGCGCGGCAGACAAGCGAAAAGTTTTTGAAAAGGATTCCGATTTTTTTAAGGATTGTCAAAAAAGACAAGCCTTTTGCGTTTTCATCGGTGCTGAGAAGCGCCATATCGTCGTCGGTAACAAGCCCGCTTGAAAACGCCCAATTAACGTCTTTATCGGGCAGGTTGAGCGCCCAGCGTTTCAGAACGTCCACGAAAACGTACAAAAAACCGAACTGCTTATAAAATTTGAGTTGATACGGATACAGACTCTTTGCCAAAAAGTCGCAGTCCGTCCCGATTGTTTCGGCAAGCATTCTGCCTGCTTTCATCGCGCTTTCGATACCGCTGCCCATCATAGGCATCGTCATATACGCGCTGTCGCCGACGATTGCGTATCCGTCTGCGACAAGTACGCCCGCGGGATAGCGCAACGAAATATCAACGCGCCGCTCCACGATCGGCTCCCCGGTGTTGAAATCGTGATTTTTAAGAAGGCTTGTTTTCGCCCTTTCGAGTTCTTCGTCGGAGAGGCTACCGATGCGCCCGACAAGCACGTCCGCAACGTTGTCCTGCGACAGATTGCACCAGCTGATGCCGACACCGCCAAGGTGTTTTATGTAAAGTGTGCACGGCGGATTCGGCAGATTTTTGTTGAGATCGGCGCGATAATATCCCCGAAACGCACAAAATTTGTCGTCGGATTCCGGCTCCGGAATACCGAACTTTTTCGGGACTTCCCGGCGGAATTTCGAGTTGTAACCAGACGCGTCGATGACCATATCCGCGCGGACGTCTTTGCCATTTACCCTGACTCCCGCGACTTTATCGCCGTCCGTGATAAGGTTTTCGACAGGGCTGTTAAAATGCACTTCGACGCCTTCGCATTCTTTCAGAAGGTATTCAAGAAGATATCGTCTGTCGATTGCGATTTCTTCAAGCGGCGGCGTCATCGGCACTCTGAGCGTCGACTTTTCGTCGGGCGACACGAATTTCCATTTGTTTTTCTGGACGCAGTCGGAAACGGGAATCGGCGTTAAGCCCGCTTCTTCGAAAACGGCGCGCCTTATATCGTCGCGCCAGGGATGCGCCGCGTTTTCGCGGCTTTCCGCCTCATACACAACCACGTCGTGCCCGAACTTTTTAAGATGCTTTGCCGCGACAAGTCCGCCTTGTCCCGCGCCGATTACGATAATTTTTCCCATTTTTCCTTTTTTCCTTTTCTTTTTTTATTTGAAATCTTTCAGCATTTGCAGATAATCAAGCGTCTTGAACCCGAGATGTCGATAAAGTTTCGCCGCGCGCTCGTTTTCCGCCGTGTATTCAAGCCTTATTCTCTTGTACCCTTCCGAAACGTACTTGCCTTCAAGGTACATTAAAGCAAGCGTGCCGAGTCCTTTTCCGCGCGCCTTTTCCGAAAGATACAATTCTTCAAACCATGCAACCATGCCGCCCGCTTCCTGCGAAAACGTTTTCGCAACGAGAGCATATCCGACGTTTTCGCCGTCGCTTTCAATCATATAGCCGTCCGAAAACGGGTTGCCTTCGACAAGCGTTTCAAAGGTCAGCGTCAGGTATTCTTCGGGAACGTCGTGCGTGACGGCGTCCGACGTATAAAACTCTTTTGCAAACTTTATATAATCCGCCCTGTCCGCCGACTCGATTCTTCTTATCATTTTTTCAACATACCGCCTTATTGTTTATTATGTTATCTATAAATACCAATAGTAATAATATAACCTTTGCGCCGTCCGTTGTCAAGGCGTGAATTTTGTGTTATTCTTGAATCAGGTCAAACGCGCGACAATCACGCCGTCGCGCCAAAAGGAGAAACTATGGGTATCGACGAATTCGATTATAAAGAGCCTGCCTGCGCGACGTGCGGCGGCAAAGAGTTTTATTATCCCGAAACCGAAACTCACGGGACGATTCCCGTCGAACGCATTATCGAAAAGGAAGACGAATTTTTGTCACGAAACGATCTTGCGTCCGCCGAAAAACTTTTGAGATACTGGCTTGACGAAGCAAAAGCCTTGAACGATAAACGGGGCGAACTCGTCGTGACGAGCGAACTCACCGGGGTTTTCAGAAAAACGGGAAACAAGGAAGAAAGCGAGAAATATTGCGCCGAGATTTTGCGGCTGATTGACGAAACGGATATGGCGGAAACGACAAGCGGCGCAACGTTTTTACTGAACGTCGCAACCAATAAAAAAGCCTTTGGCGACGCGAAAGGCGCGCTTAAAATTTACGACGAAGTATACAAGGTTTTTTCAAAAAACCTTGACGCGGATAATGCGCTATTCGGCGGTTTATACAACAATTCCGCACTGTCATATGCCGATTTGGGCGATTACGACACCGCAATATCGTATTTTGAAAAGGCACTTGAAATTGCGAAAAAGAGCGGGAACAAGTTGGACGAAGCGGTGACGTACACAAACCTTTCGACAACTTTTCTGAGAAAAGATCCCTTTGACGACGAAAACGTCGACAAGGCTCTTGACAACGCCCTGTCGTGCTTGAACGACGAAAGCGTAACGCGCGACGGATATTACGCCTTTGTGTGCGAAAAATGCGCGTCCGCCTTTTCCGACGCAGGAAGATTTATCGACGCACAAGACCTTTCGGCGCGAGCAAGGAGTATTTATGAAAGGCGTTGAGTTGTCGGAAAAATATTTTGAAAAATTCGGAATGCCGATGCTTGAAAAAGACTTCGCTTTTCTTTTGCCGACGTTGTCCGCAGGGCTTGTCGGTCAAGGCAGCGAGTGTCTGTTTTTCGACGACGACGTTTCAAAAGATCACGACTTCGAGCCGGGATTCTGCATTTTTTTAAGCGACGTTGATTACGAAAAATACGGGTTCGACTTAACCCGCGCGTACAACAAACTTCCCGACGAGTTTTCCGGGTTTTCCCGTCTGAAATTTTCGCCCGCGGGCGGCAGTCGCCACGGCGTTTTTTCGTGCAAAGACTTTTACGAAAGTATTATCGGCAGAAGTTCCGCGCCAAAAATAACTTTCGACTGGCTGAAAATCCCGCCATACGCCCTACGCACCGCCGTATCGGGCAAGATGTTTATAAATAACTGCGCCGAGTTTTCAAGGATTCGCGAAGTTTTGCAAAAAGGCTTCCCCGAGGACGTCCGTCTGAAAAAAATCGCGGCGCACGCGCTTTCTATGAGCCAATCCGGACAATACAACTACCCCCGCCTTATCGCAAGGAGAGAGACGGGCGCGGCACAACTTGCGATTTTTGAATTTGTAAAAAGCGCGATTTCGTGCGTGTATTTACTGAACAACGTTTACGAGCCTTTTTACAAATGGGCATACCGCGGCATGCGGGAACTCACCATTCTGTCCGATGTCGAAACGGCATTGTCGTTCCTTACCGAATGCGGAAATTCGACAAGCGAGGCAAAACTCAAAAACGAAATTATTGCTGACGTTTCGGGCAAAATCATTGCCGAGTTCCGCGCACAAAAAATATCCGACGAAGACGGACAAAATCTTGACAAACACGCGTTAAGCATCAATGATAAAATCAAAGACGTGAGCCTCAGAAATTCGTCGATTTTCATCGGGTTGTAACGCCGAAAATTACTTTTCGCTTAAAACAATAAACCGCCGTTTTGGCGGTTTTTGCGTTTTATCGTCAAATATTGGACTGTAAAGTTATTTTTCGTTTGATAAATACGTTGTGAACATACTCACGAGAAGTTTCACCTTATCGTGCAACGATACGTCGTCAAAGCCGACGTTGCCGCGCATCGTGAGCCTTTGAGACAAGCTGATAAGCGACTGCGTCGCCGCAAAATAAAAGTCCTGAAAACTGCCGATATCCCTGACCGTATTGTCGGAAAGTCCCGTCTTATACGCGCTCTCAAACATTTTGTAAATTTCAAGCAGGATTGCGTCGTATTCCTTTCTCTCTTCCCGCGTCGCGTCTTCCGTCATCAGAAACGAATCGAGCGACAGCAAAAACTTTGAAAACGACTTTTCGTTCACCACAAGCCACGAAAAATACTTTGTAAGCACGACGATCTGGTCATATCCGCTTTCCGACAGATTTTTTTCATAAACGACGCGCAATTTATCGCGTTTGTCCTGCCATATGGACACGGCACATTCCATAATCAACGCCTTCCTGTTTCCGAAGTAGCGATACACCGACGCCACGCCGAAATCGGCTTCTTCCGCGATGTCCGCCATCGAAACGCCCGTGATCCCGCGTTCCAAAAAAACTTCTTTTGCCTTTTCAAGCACGTAATTTTTGTTTCTTTCTTTCGCTCCCATATTTCCTCATTTTCATAAAATCTTGTTGATAATTTGCCTATCAAAATGAACTGTTTTTCTTAATTTTATTTTTCAAACCCTAAAATTACCTAAATTCCGCCGTATAAAGGGGGTTTTTTGAAATTTTTTATGATTTTCGGATTACGATTTTTCCGCTGAGGTTGCGAAAAAAGAAAAGATATTATAAAATACGATTGAGGTACCTATGAATATAAACGATCAAATTTTTTATAAGGCGGAACTCCTGACCAAAGGTATGCGCGCAAGCGACAACGCAAAAGCCATATTATATAAGGAATTTCCCGACTTTTTCACAAAAGGAATAATGCACAGCCTGAACGTAAGGTTTTCGGAAACGAATTGCAACGTCAGTATCGCTGACGACTTCGCGCACGAATCGCCCTATCTTCTGGACGAAAAGGACGGCAATTTTTTTATAACGGACGGAAAAAACAGTTTCCCCGTTTCGTTTTTCGGCGCGCTCCCACACACCGGCACGGTCGTGGACGACTTTGCAAGGCTTCACTCCAAGGGTTGCGTTACGATCTGGCCGAACAGTAATTGCTGTTATGACAGGGAAAACGAAAAATGCAGGTTTTGCAGTATCGTGAAAGAGCGCGAAACGCCGCTTGACGCCGACATCCTTGCAGATTCCATAAAAAAACTTTTTGAACTGTCAAAAGACAATATGCTCAACTTTTCGGGCGGTACTTATAAAAACCCGGACGTCATGGCGGATTACTGGATTGACCTTGTCAAAAAAATCCGTGCGTTTTCGGACGCGAAAATCGCAATCGAGTTTGCCCCGCCGTCCGACCTTGAAAAAATCGCAGCGCTGAAAAATGCGGGCGCGGACGTCGCGATAATGAATCTGGAAGTCGCAAACGACGAATTAAGGAAAAAGATTTGCCCGGGAAAATCGAAAATATCGTACGAGCATTATTACAAGGCGTTTGAAAAAGCGGTGGGAGTTTTCGGATGGGGACAGGTATCTTCCGTGCTGATTGCGGGAATCCAGCCGAAAGAAGACATTATGGCGGAATGTGAAAAGATGGCAAAAATCGGCGTGTTCCCGACTGTTATGCCCATTCGCCCGCTTGACAACGCGCCCGTCGACATTTCGACAAGGTGCAAAACGCAGGATCTTATCGAAATCGCGACGCATTTGTCAGGCCTTCTCGTGAAATACAATCTGGACTTCAAAAAACAGGAAGGTTGCACGAAATGCGGCGGCTGCTCCATCGAAAACGATTGTTATCGCAAACAACTTCAATCGAATAACTAAAACACCCTTGCGTTTTTACTGTCGGCATAACTGTCATATTGACATTTATGCCGACTTTTTTGCGTTTTTGAGCCGGTTTTGCACGCTCTTGTGTGTCATACTGACACAAATTTGATATTATTTTACTTTTTTATCTATTTGTAAAAAAGTTGTTTACATTAAAAATGCACTATGGTATAATTTTTGTATAAAAATTTTTAGGGTGACACTTATGTCAAAATATATTATGGCCTACGACGTAGGCACGACAGGCATCAAAACTTGTATTTTCGAAATCGATAAAGACTTCAGAATTCTGGCGTCAGCAACCGAAAGCTACAAACTTTACGTCTACGACGACGGCGGCGCGGAACAGGATCCCGACGAATGGTGGGCGGCAATGTGCTCCACAACGCGCGTCGTACTTGAAAAATCCGGCATTTCCCCCGACAAAATCGCAGGCGTTTCTTTCTGCTCGCAGGCACAGGGGCTTGTCCTTGTCGACAAAGACGGTGTCGCAATCCGCAGAGCCTTTTCTTATATGGATCAGCGCGCGAGAAAGGAAATCAAGGAAGGCATTTCCTATGGGCTTCAAATCGCAGGCGCAAATATTTTCAAACTTATACCCGCGCTTATGATAACGGGCGCGGCACCCGTCAGCGTAAAAGACCCCGTCTGGAAATATAACTGGGTGAAAAATAACGAGCCCGAAAACTTTAAGCGCGTTTACAAATGGCTGGACGTAAAAGAGTATCTCATCTGCCGTCTAACCGGCGAATTCGTCATGACGTACGACAGCGCATTCGGCACGCTTTTACTTGACCTTAAAAACAAGTGCATCAGCAAAAAAATGTGCAAAATGTGCGGCGTGAATTACGACCACCTGCCAAAACTTATCGCGTCGTCCGACTGCGCGGGCGAAATCACCGAAAAAGCCGCGAAAGAACTTGGGCTTGTCAAAGGCATCAAAGTCTTCGGCGGCGGTATGGACGCTTCTCTTATCGGCGTCGGCGCGGGCAGCACGGAACTTGGCGAAACTCACATTTACAGCGGCACTTCGGGCTGGGTTTCGACCGTTACCGACAAATCCGCCGTGGACGTAACCACAATGATCGCGGCAACCGTCGCGGCGCAACCCGGCAAATTCAACTACTTTGCGGAACTTGAAACCTCGGGCAAGTGTCTGGAATGGGTGAAAGACCATATCGCCCTGGACGAGGTCGGCATTTACATTCAGAAAAAACACATCGCGGAAGATTTTGAATCCAAATATCTCAACCTGTATCAATATATGACAACCGTCGTCGACGATATCCCCGCAGGCTCGGGCGGCGTAATTTTCACGCCCTGGCTGCACGGCAACCGTTGCCCGTTTGAGGATCCGAACGCACGCGGTATGTTCTTCAACATTTCGCTTGACACCGGAAAAACCGAACTTATCCGCGCGGTGCTGGAAGGCGTATGCTATCACAAACGCTGGATGCTGGAAGCAAGCGAAAGGAAAGTCAAAACGTCAGACGTCATTCGTTTTGTCGGTGGCGGCGCGCTGAACGACTTTACCTGCCAGCTCCTTGCCGATATCACGGGACACACTATCGAAACGGTTGACAGTCCGCAAAACGTGGGCGCGGTCGGCGCGGCGGTATGCGTTGCAATCGGGCTTAACCTTATTCCTTCGTTTGACAAAGTTAAGGACTTTATCCCCGCAAAAAAGACGTTTAAGCCCAATCTGAAGCTGAAAGCCGAGGTTTACGATAAGGGCTTTGAAGTGTTCAAAAACCTTTATAAGGCGAACAAACAGAACTTCGCACTGCTTAACGGCAACCACAAATAAGAGTTATGTCGCACAAGACGGACGCAACCCTGCGTCCGTTTTTATTTGCTTTTCCACATTGTGTCCCGCGGGGTCCCATGTTTATGCTTCGCAATGACAAAAATAATTCCGCAACGTGCCAACGTCACACATCGCGCCGAAGGCGCATCGCTTTTGCCAGCGACAAAAACATCGTATCATCGCTTTATAAGGAGTCCCTTCCGGGAGATTCTCACGTCGCTTCGCTCCTCTGAATGACATAAAGTGCGTTGCACGGAATAGCATAAAGAGCGTACGTAAATTTTACTATTTTTTAACTAACAAACTCTTATTTATTCCGTACGAAGTACTCTGTCATTGCGAAGCACCGCCCATTATGGGGACCCCAAAAGATACTTTGTACTTTTGGGGAAAAGGAGTATGCAAGCATAACACAGGCGATTGTCGCTTGCGACGATTGACTGGTCAAAAACGAAGCATACGACGTGTGGCAATCTCCCGGAAGGGTATCCTTGTTATAATCCCACGCAAGATACTTTCGTACTTGCGTGGAGAAAAGGCGCAATCGGCTTATTATTTTGTTTTTATTGTTTATTAATATTTTTATTATTATATAAGCAAAAAAATTTTTTGAAAATGTTTGTTTTTTGCTTTACAAAACCTTTTTTATATGGTATTATCCATTCATAACACTTTATTACGCTAAATTACTAACGCGTTAAACCGAGGTAAAAACATGAAAAAGAAAATCACCGTTATTGTTTCGATTATTTCAATAGTTTTCGTGATGGCGTTTGCGCTTGCAGCCTGCAACAAGGAAACAAAACCCGGCTACACCGCGCTCTCGGCGCAGGCAGACGTTTTCAAGGAACTCAACGCCAAAACCGCCGACGTTGGCATAATGGACTACACGATGGCGAACTATCTTCTGAGCGTCGACTCCGCAATGGCGAAAAATCTGACGATCGCCGACGTGGAATTTGAAAAAGAATACTACGGCATCGCTTTCAGAAAGGCAGCCGACGGCAAATACAACGCTCTCACCGACCTTGTCAATCAAGTTCTTGTTGAACTTAAAGACGCCGACTACAAAACAATCGCCGAAAAATACGGCATTTCCGCGGCAACGCTCGACCTTGTCTACTCCAAACCCACGGGCGAAGCGGACAATACAGAACTTGACTATATCAAAAACAAAGGCAAAATCGTCATTGGATTCACCTTGAACGCGCCCATGGCTCTCGGCTCGGGCGACAAAACGACAGGCGGTTTCGACACCGACCTTGCAAAAGCGGTCTTTGCAAAAATCAGCGAGAAAGTCGGCAAGACAATCGCGGTTGAATTCAAACTTATCGATTGGGGCAAGAAGGAGTCCGAAATGGAAGCAAAAACCATCGACTGCGTATGGAACGGTCTGACCGTAACGCCGGCACGTGCCGCACAATGGTCGATAACGATGAACTACCTTGAAAACAAACAAAGCGCCGTCATCAGAAAAGCCGACAAGGATAAATACAACTCCTACGACGCTTTGAAAAAAGCGCGCATCGTGGCGGAAGACGGCTCGGCAGGCGAAGACGCCGCAAAGGAAATTCTCGGCATAAAATAATTAAACAAAAAATTACTTTTTCGATTTCGCCGTGCAAACGGCGAAATCTACCTTTTTACGGACTTATAAATATGGTTTTATCGGCAGCAACAATTTCATTTTCGGAAGTGACGAGGCAACTTTTCACGGGGTTCGGGACAACGTGTCTTCTGTTTATTCTGACGCTTGTCCTGTCCGTGCCTTTGGGGCTTATCGTCTGCTTCGGCTCGATGTCGAAGTTCAAACCGCTTCAATATCTTTCAAAACTTATCGTATGGATTATCCGCGGCACGCCGCTTATGCTTCAAATCATAGTGGTATTTTACGTGCCGGGACTTTTGTTCGATTATCCGATGCAATCGCGATTTACGGCGGTACTCGTGGCGTTTGTGATAAACTACGCCTGCTACTTTTCGGAAATTTATCGCGGCGGGATCCAGTCGATACCGCGCGGACAAACGGAAGCGGCGGCGGTCTTAGGCATGAAGAAATCGCAGGCATTTTTTTACGTAACCCTGCCGCAGGTCGTGAAGCGCATTATGCCCCCGATGTCCAACGAAATAATCACGCTTGTCAAGGACACGTCACTTGCGCGCGTCATCGGCGTTGTGGAACTCATCAAATTCAGCGAGCAAATCGTCAACAATTACGTCGTGTTGTGGCCGCTTTTCTATGCGGGCGTATTTTATCTCGTATTCAGCGGACTGCTCACTCTTCTTTTCCGCTACATCGAAAAGAAGCTGGACTATTATAAGGTATAAAAAATGGCAATTCTGGAAGTTATAAATCTGAAAAAATCGTTCGGCGCGCAGGAAGTGCTGAAAGGCATAAATTTTGAAATGGACAAAGGCGAAGTCGTGGTAATTATCGGCTCCTCGGGCAGCGGAAAGACGACGCTCCTTCGGTGCTTAAACTTTTTGGAGACCGCCGACGACGGACAAATTATCGTTGACGGCGAAACTCTTTTCGACGGCGCAAGCGACAAAAACGAAAAATACAACGACCTTCGGAAAAAACGGCTGCACTTCGGGCTTGTGTTCCAGCAGTTCAATTTGTTCCCGCATATGAACGTTTTGAAGAACGTGAAAATATCTGCGGAACTACTGGCAAAAGACAAGATAAAACAGCAAATTAAGGAGTTAAAACAGCAAAAAGTGCGCGGTAAAGCGTTGAGTTTGCAAAAAAAGCAACTTAAAGAAGCCGAGTTTTCGGCAATCGACGCCCGCGCGAAAGAGACTCTTTCAAAGGTCGGTCTTCTGGACAGATGCGCGGCATACCCTTGCGAACTTTCGGGCGGACAACAGCAGCGCGTCGCAATCGCAAGAGCCCTTGCGCTCTCCCCCGATATCTTGTGCTTTGACGAACCGACGTCCGCGCTCGATCCCGAACTTACGGGCGAAGTCCTGAAAGTCATAAAGGGGCTTAAAGGCGACAGTACAATGATTATCGTAACGCACGAAATGGACTTTGCAAGAAAGGTTGCCGACCGCGTCGTGTTTATGGCGGACGGCGAAGTCGCCGAATACGGCACGCCCGACGAAATCTTCGACAATCCCAAAACCGAGAAGCTGAAAGCGTTTTTGTTGAACTCCACGTCGACGTTTGAATAAATTATAAGGTTACCCTTCCGGGAGATTGCCACAGCACCGCAAAGCGGTGCTTCGCAATGACACAGTACTTCGTACGGAATGGAACAAGAGTTTGTTTGCAAGCCTTGACGTGATTGAAGAACGCTCTTTATGCTATTCCGTGCAACGCACTTATGTCATTCTGAGGAGCAAAGCGACGTGAGAATCTCCCGGAAGGGGCACCTTGTCAGAAATTTATTGCTAAAAACTCGTATCGGGTTTGTTTTTTGCTTTTCATTTTTGAAAATATTTGTATAATAACGTTTATGAACAACGTTGAAAATCACAAGAAAAACAAAGAAATCGCGACGCTTGGGATAACGCTTGCCCTTGTCGTCGTGTTGCAGGCTCTTGCGGAAATCATACAAAAATTCGGGCTGCCGATAAGTTTTGCGCTGGGGCTTATTCCCGTCTTCGTCTGCGGACAGGTTTACGGCGTGAAATTCGGCGCGATCTCGGGCGGCGTATTCGGGCTTGTAAGTTTGTTTATCGCGCTTATTTATTCGGGCAGTATTCCCATGTACGCCGTTGCGATAAACCCGCTCGTATCGGTGCTTCCGCGCATATTGTGCGGCACTGTCTGCGCGCTCGTATACAAAGGGCTGAGCAAGGCGGCGGCGAAATCGACAAAACCGCGCACCGAAAAACAAAAACGCGCCGTGAACTTTGCAATCGGCTGTTTTTCAACGATTTGCGGCGTTATCACCAACACGATATTGTTCCTTTCAATGTTTCTGGCGTTCGCGCACGGCAAAAACTACGACGGACTTGTCATAAATTTTAAGTGGCTTTTGTCAAGCGTGGTTGCAATCAATACCGTTGTCGAACTTTGCCTGTTTGCGGTAATCGTGCCGTCGATAACCATAGTTTTGAATATTATCGAAAACAAACGTCAAGATGAAAACGGGGAAATTTAGCGATATTTTGCCTTTTCGACAGAACCCGAAAATTCGTGAGAAAAGGGGACCCCGAAAGATACTTTTGTACTTTTGGGGAAAAGGCGCACACAAGCAAAAGAGTGAGCGTTATCGCTCCCGATAACGTGATTTCAAAAGCGAAGTGTGCGACGCGTACACTAGGATTTTTCAGAACCTGCCGAGAAAAACACAATCTCATCTAAATTTCCCCGTTTTCGGGGGATTTTAACTCTCGGAAGATTTTTCAAATTAAAAACTCTCGCGATTTTGCGAGGGTTTTTTAGGTTTTATTCTTTCTCGTCGTTTGCGGTTTGTTCGTTTGCGGCTTGTTCGTCCGATGGCGGGTTTTGTTCGTTTTTTGGGGTATTTTGTTCCGTTTCGATCGGCGCGTCCGTTTTCTTTTTGCGGCCTATCAGCTTTTCAAGTTTAGGGAAAAGCGGGGTGTAGTCGAAAACTTTGTCAAGCCCTTTTCCGATTACCGCGATTATCGGGGCGTTTATCAACGTCGTGACAATTGTCCCAAGCCCCAGGCTATGATAACTTGTCGTGGCGATATTTTTCCAGTCAAAGGTATTCGCGTCCCTGAATATCGTAAGAGCAAGCACCACGGACAGCACCAGAAAAGATAAGTCGAAAACGAGTTTCACCCTGTTTATTTTCAGGGAATATCTGTCGGACAGTTCCGCAACGAAAAGTTCGTGCACCTGAAGCGGCATATACGTCCTGAAAAAGCACGCCACGCCCGCCGCCGTCATCACGTCGCCCGCGATAAGCATAATCCATTTTAAGTACGCTTTTGTGAGCACGACGTTTTTGAAAATCAACATCCACATGTCCATCACGTAGCCGTATATCACCGCCACCGCAAACGCCAGCAGGTATCGCCAGTTCACCCGTTGCACGACGGCGCACATTATAAGGAGAATCGCGCCCTGCACAAGATATTCGACCGTGCCCACCGACACTGCCCACAACGGTCTTATCGCCTCGTACACGATAAAAGTCGGCGCGGCAATCATCGAAACCCCGAGGTCGGCTTTCTTGCTCATCGTCACTCCAAGCGCGACAAGGAATATGCCCAGCACCCACATAAGTTCCGCGGTCTTCGGGATTTTTTTAAGCGGTTTTTTCATTGGTTCACCTTGAATTTTCTCACGATATATTATCACCGCGGGGGAAAAGTTGCAAGCGATTTTCAAAGAAATATGCGCCCTTTCGGACGCATACTTTGTTTTTTGAGATGGGGCGCGGTTATTGCCACGTTCCGTTGTTGTAATTATAGGTTCTGTCTGTCGCCGCCGCAACCGTCGTGTTGTCCGCGTTTACAAACACCAGCGATTTGGTTGTCATCGTCTTATCAAGCGGTGTGTAGCTCGTAGTTAATTTGCTTACGCCTCCTTTCCCTTCCGGCGAATAAACGTCCGTTATTGTAGCATTTGCGCCGACAACAACTTTCCCTGCCGTTGTCGACAATACTTTTCCACCGAATGCTCCGTTTATGTTTATCGTGCCGTCAACGGTAAATCTTGCATCACCTAATCCTGACGGATAATGCGTATCGGTGACATCCTTGAAATCTCCGGTATACACAACTATGCTTCCGTTTTGATTAAGAGTTGCACCGTTTTCTATCGTAAGGGTTGAACCGGGCATCAACTTGTACTTATGTTTTTGAGTGAACGTACCGGATTTTATGACAATATCGGTTTTCCCGCAAATCGGGAAAAATACCTTTTCAGAAGTCATACTTATTGTTACCCCTACTTCTAACGTAACCGAGGTATATCCGTCTTCCAGCGAGCCATACGTTTCGATACCTACTCTGCCGCCTTTGAACGTTTTTACAACTTTTGCGTCAGAACTCTTCATTCTGACAAGTCCCGATGACTCGTTACTGTCAGAAGACACGAACGTGAGCCACGCTTCGTTTATTTGTGCAGCAATAAGTCCTCCGAGCGAATCACCCGTTGCTATTTTTGCATAGCCTTGATGTTTTGAACCTTTGTGCAAAGTAATTGATAATTGTACACTGCGTAATTCATAATGACTGAACGGAAATTGCACAGGATTTTTAACGTTTGTTGAAGAAGTCAATAATTTTCCGTCGCCGATGTATCTGCCTGCCGATTCGGAACCGCCCAGCCAACCTGTAATACACAGATTTTCAATCACGGTCGTGTTGTTTGCGGTAATTTCGCCGTTGCCTTTGATATATCCGTACACTTCAAGCGTTGCGTTGTTGAGCGTTATGGTGCCGCCTAAACTTATTTCGCAATAGTTGCCCGAGACCGCGTTTTGCACTCCGCCTGCATCGATTTTGCCGGTTTGTGCGCCGACGATAAGTTTTCCGTTGACGATAACTTCAATGCCTTCGGGGATAACGAGCGTCTTATAAAGTTTCGCATTTCCCGTAAGCGCGGCGGTTGCCTTGTAGTTGGCACTTCTCTTGTCGCCCGCGCCGATATGACCGACGGTGTCGTTCTCGTTAAACGGCAGAAGCAGCGTTACGCCCGTTTTGACGGTTTTGAATTTTACGTCGTTGTAAAGCACGCCTGCAATTTCTTGCGTTGCAAACGCCGTGTCGTTCAAGACGAAAATCGTTTGTCCGCTTGTCGCGACGTCAAGTGCGTCTTCGATTGTGTAATAGTTGTTGCCGACTTTCACGCCCTTGACCTTTACGTAAACGACGTTGTCGGACAAAGCGAAGTTGTCCGCCGTAAACTTCTTCACGGTTGTTTTGTGCGTGCCTGCCGCAGAAAACATATCCTTTTCAAACTCCAGGTGGTAAAGCGACTTATCTAATTTGATTGTGCCATACATCACTTCCGTGCTGATTTTGTGCGACGCGCCGTCATCATAATTGAACTCGAAAAGATTTTGCGCGAGCGTTACCGTCGCCTTTTGAAGAACGAGCGTTACCGTCGTTACAAAATCTTCGTAGTTTGCGGGGTCCATATTGTACTTCGCATCGTATTTCTTCTTTGTGCAAACGGGGACTTCGTCCGGGTTAACCCAAGTGAAACCTTCCGAAAGCGCGTAATTTCCAAGCGTTTTGTTGGGATTGTACGTGCCGGAAAGCGCGGTATGCGCGGTAACGGACGTATACTTTGTTTTATTGATGACGATTGTTTTTTCGTTATTCGTCAGAATATAGTTGTCGTCCGCAACGGTTACCGTATAAGTGCCCGCGTTTTTGAACTCGCAAGCCTTGCCGTCTTTTGTGAATATAAGGTTTGCGGTTTTGCCGTCGTACGTTGCCGTGGGCAAAGTCTGTCCGTCGTTGTAAACGTAACTTTCCGCAATAGTCCAGGTGACAGTGGCGGGCTTTTTGTTTATCGTGAGTTTGCCGGGGACAGGAGTCACGTTATAGTTATTGCTTGCGGTAAGTCCCGAAACGGAAATTACGTATTCGCCGGCATCCGTGCCTGCGCCGCTGTAAACCGCTTTGCCCGAAAGTTTGTCGGGGTCAATAAGCCCCGTGTCGGTGTACGAAAATGTGGGGGTTTCGCCGTAAGTTATCACGACGTCGTCAACCGTTATGGTGACCGCTTTCTTTTTTATCGTAAGCGTAACGTATCCGACATAGTCCGCGAGGGTGTCGTTGTCAACAACCTTAAAATATATCGGGTATGCGCCTGCGTTTGTATACTTGGGTGATTCTTCGAGATTGCAGTTTTCTGCACTTTCGCCGTACGTTATCGTGTAGTTCGTACCTTCTTTGGCAGTGACCAAAACGCCGTGCGGCTTCCCGTCGTACGTCAGCGTAACGTCCGCGAAATCTATTGCGAAGGTAACCTCTACAAACGTAACGCTCATTTCGTACGAAATCACGTAGCAACCGGCATTTGTTACGTCAAGGTGTGTTGTGTCGAAGTCCGCTGCTTTGTTATAAACGCCTGCGACGTCCTTTGTTATCGTGACGTATCCCGTGACGGTATCGCCCGCAACAAGTCCGATTTTTTCAAGGTGTTCTGCCTCGACCTTGTAGGTTTTTCCGACCGCAACGGTCGGCGTATTATTGAGTTTTATCGTAAGATCCTTTGTGCCGACGTAGAACGTTGTGACGGTTGTGGTGATTGCATAGTTTTTGTTTTCCGCGGCTTCTGCATTAAACACAACGCTTGCGGTATATTCGCCTTTTCCCGCGCCGACCGTATAGTTGGTTTCAAGCTTGTATGAAAGTTTGTCACCGGCAAGCACTCCGTCGACTGTTGCAGACAAATCTGGCACTTTATCGCCGTATGTGATATTTTTAACTTTATCTATCGTGATTGTCGCCGGTCTTTTATTGACCTTGAATTCGACCGTGTTCACGGTGATATTGTAAAACTTCGTCTTGTCGCCCGAAACCTTTGCGGTCAGCCTATAGTCGTCCGCATCCGCCTTTTTCTTATACGTGGTATCAACCGAAACGGTGAACTCTTCTTTCTTATCCTCAAGTTTCAACTCGCTGAAAGTATAAGTTATTTCGGGCAAGTCGTCGCCGTAAGTCAATGCGTTTATTTTGTCAATCTTTACCGAAAGCGACGCTTTGTTAATCGTAATCGTGCCGATGGTTGTGAGCGCAATATCGTAATTCTTTTCGGGATAATTTTTGTATAAGTCCGAAATATCCACGTTTTCAATATTGTACGTGCCGACGTTATTTGCAACGTTGCCCGTTATCGAGGTCATGCCCAGGTGCAATTCGTATTTGCCACTTTCAATCGTATACGTTTCTTCGCCGATTTTTGCGGTAAGGCTCGGCAAATTATCGCCGTACGTCAACTTGTCATCGTCGGGCGTAACGGTGGCGGAAACTTCCGCCTTATTTATCGTTACCGTGATTTTTCCCGACGTGTAAGGGTTGTAGTTGTCGCCCCTGTACACTCTTACAAAGTAATCGTATTCGCCGCAGTCGAGCGCCGACAAATCGACGTTTTGAAGCGGGAATGTTGTGCCGTCGGTGCCGTATGTTACGACGTCGTCCGCAAGAAGTCCGCTTATTCCGATTTTTGCGGTTTTATCGCCGTACGTCATTGTGACGCCCGTTACCGTAATGCCCGAAATGTCCGCGCGGGATACTATAAGCGTTTCGTCTGCCGAAAAGTCTTTTTCGACAGAGTCGCAGGTTTCCATTGACGCGACGATTCTCACTTTTGCGAAATATTCGCCCGCCGCAAGGTTTTGAAGGGTGAGCGACGATTCGGTTGTTTCTTCCGTCTTATAAAAAACGTTATCTTTATTTATTGTCCATATATACTTATAAGTAACGCCCGCGTGCAAAGTGGTGCCCTCGTTCGGCATTACACTAAATTCGGCGGTGTTGCTTTCCGTAAACGTGAAGTCCGCGGGGGTATTAACCTTGAATTCGCCGATTGCGGAATCCATAAGCCTTAATTTCAGCGCATACGTAAGGTCGTGCGTCGGCATTGTCAACTCCGAAAAATCGTCGATGATCGTCTTTTCCGTGTCGGATTTATCGTACCAGCCGACGTAATCAAGAATTGTATCGTCGTACGCCACGTCGTTGTCTGCCGTTTCAAAATGGCTGACGATGGGCGCGCCGTACTCGACCGCCGCCGTGTAAACCGTCGTGCCGTCAAAGTTAATAAACGTCAGTGTGTACTTTCGTTTTTCCAACTTTGCGTTGACGATAAGGTCGCTTGTGACGTTGTCGAACGATTTGTCCCATCCGACGAACTTTGCGGTTGGGGTATCAGGCGGGTTGTTCGGCGGGGTTGCGGAATCGCCGTGTTTCACTTTTTCGATTTTAAGTGTCGTTTCACCGTTTTTGAAAATAACCGTATAAAAGTTAATCTCGTACACGGCGGAAACTTCAATGTCTTCCGTCACCTTTGAAAAGTCTTTGTCCCATTTTGCAAAATGCATGCCTTCGGGCGGCGAAAGCCTGGCGATATCGGGCGCGGTCGCGGCGGCTTCGTATTCCACCGTTTGGGTTTCAAGCACCTTTTCGCCGTCCTTAAACGTCACCGTAAACGTGTCGACGTCGTACACCGCGTTTATCGTAAGGTCGCTTGTGACATTTGAAAAATCTTTGTCCCATCCTTTAAAAGTCTTGCCGTCCTTTTCAGACACTTTGGGTGCTGTTGTGGCAGAGCCGTGTTGCACCTTTTCGGTCTTCAAAACGGTTTTGCCGTCCATAAACGTTACGGTATAACTGTTTATCGTCCACTTGACGTAAACCGTATCTCCGTTTTTGACTTTGGAATCCTTTGTAAGCGGCTTCAAAAAGTCCGCGTCGCGATACAGTCTTCCGGTGTATCCTTCTTTTTGAAGACTGAGCGTGAATAAGTCGGAAAACACGACGTTTTCCTTGTAAATGCTGCCGTCTTCGTCTTGGATTTTCACAATCACTTTCGTTTGTCCGTCTTTGTCAGCCACATCGCTTTTGTTGCATGCAAACAGCGTAACAAGCCCTATTAAGAGCACGATACACACGAGCATTGTTTTTAATCCTTTTTTGCTCATTCAACATCCTCCGCTACCACGGGATGAATTTTCATCCCTTGGCTTTCTTGGTATTTTATGTTTTCCTGCCATGACAGGTTTCTGCTCGATTTATTATTGTAAAGGTAAAATCTGAAATCGCCCGCGCCCGCAGCCTGTGGCAACATTTTGCCCTGATTTCGGATATTCTCGTCCTTACTGTTTTCAAGCACCGAGATATTGACGTCGTACACGCCGAACTGCTTTGTTTCGTCGTTCGCTTCCGTCAGGTCAAGGTACGAATAGTTATATCCGCCGCCGTAAAACGCTATGCCGCCGTGGACGTATTCCGTCCCGCCGACATTCAGGATTATATCGCGGCATTCCTCCTTTACCTTTGCGACTTCTTTCATCATTTCCGCAACGTTCATCGAAAGCCACGGATTTGCATCGCCGGTAACTTCGATAAGCGTGCTGCTGTCAACGTTTGAAAGGTTTTTCCAGTCAAGCATTTTCACGTCGCCGACAATGCGAAGCGCCGACGCATACGAAGTCGCCGCGCAATCTTTCCACGTCGTTATCGTGCCGCCTAACAAGAATTCGCCCGAGAAGTGCGTTTCCATACCGACCGAGAACAACCCCGACGTTTCGAGCACCGAGTTTTTGAGCGTAACGTCGTTGATAAGATAATTGTCGTTGAAGTATTTGTCCGTCTTATTGCTCTCATCGTAAGGCGAATATTTGTTTCCGTTTGCGTCAAAAAGGAATCTTTGCACTTCGTTTGTCTGTTTCAGCGCGCGGTTGCTGCCGATTTTCAATATGAATTCGCGCGCGTTTGAAAGCACGCAACTTTCAATATGCACGTTTATCTTCTCATCTTGCACGTTAAACGCCGATTTGTCTTCAACAACGGGACTCCCCATTGTGGATCCGCCCGCAAAAATTCTGACGACAGTGCGACCGTTCGAAACGCGGCTGTTCAACAGTTTTGCGCTTTTTGCGATTTCAAGCGTCGTGCCGACGTAGTTGAGTTTCGACAAGTTGAACTGTCCGTCTTCTTCAAGAAGGCTATCGTCGCTGCAACCTTTTAAGACGACGTTGTTTATAAGCACGTTGTCCGTCCTTACAAGGAAAGAAATGTTGTCCTGTCCTTTGACGCTTGCGGACGATATCGCGACGAAATTCAAAGGCCCTTTGAAAATTTTCGGAAGCCCCGTCGCGTCCTTGCACTGCGTGAACTTGTCGGCGTTGATTTCAAAACCGTTGCCGTAAACGTGGTTTTTGAACTCGATAAGATATTGGACTTTCTTGTTTTCGTCGTTTTCGCCGATGTTATCAAGATACGTTTTGTCGTACGTGGTTGTGAATTTTTTGACGTCTTTTTTGAGTTCGTCTTCGGTCATAGCCGTGCCGTCGTTTTTGACGCCCAGCATCACGTCGCTTGTCAGCACGACGATATGCCCGGCTTCGGTCACCGTTTTCAGTTCCTCGTAATTGCCGACGTTTCTGCCGTCTTTGACCGCGCGAAGTCTGATTTTCGCGCAGATGTTCGTGCCGAAGTATTGGTTATAATTTTTGAGTTCCGCATTAAGCGTGGTAAGACCATTCCCCGTCGCCCTGATTTCCGCAGAAACCGCGTCGGCGTTCGTCGTCGGTTGCGCCTTGCAGGAAAAGAGCGAATTATCGTCGGAAAACGCGACGTTCATAAATTTCAGAAATTCGTCCGTGAACGTTTCGGAGCCCGCTTCCGTGACAACCCTTACGAGAATCGTCCTTGTGTCCGGTCTTCCTTTGGGGTTTTTGCCGCCGATTGTCAGTATGTTTTCGATGCCGTACTCTTTCGCGCTGTCCGCAAACTCCATCGAATACACGTTGGGCACGACGCGGATTGCCTTTTCGATTTCTTTGATGACTTTTCCGTCGTGCTCGGCAGTGATTTTGATTTTGGCAAAGCCCCTTTTCGTTGCGGTAATAGTTGCAAACTGCCCGTGTTGTTCAAGGGTTATTACGTCTGCGCCGTCGATTATTTCAAATTTCACGTCCGCGTCGTCATCGCTTTCGGAATATGCGACGTAGGTGACTTTCGTGTTGTTTTTTTGTTTGATTTCGTCGCCTTCGCCGTCATAATACGACGTACGCACGTCAAGGTTATATTCGGTAAACTCCAAAGAAAAGTCCGTTGCGCCGACCTTTCCCGAAATTTCTTCGTCCGAAAATTCTTTGTCAAAAGACAAGGTCAATACGAATTTGTTTTCGGAAATCCTTTCGATTCCGCTTGCCGTGACTCCTTCGGGCAAAGTAAGGTCGGATATTTCAAGGGCGTCGTTTTTGCTTTCGACGAAAAGTTTTGCCGTTGTTGCGTTGTTTTTCACGGTGACTTTCGCGCCGCTGCTTTTTCCGTTGACCGCAAAGCCCGTGCTGTCGGTATCGACGTTGACCTTGACGGTCAAAACCTTTTCAAGCCCTTCTCGTCCTTCGGGACAAGTAATTCTGACCTGCGTCTCGCCCGAAAACAGCGCCTGCGCCACGCCCGTGACGGCGTTGAGTTTCAGAATGTGATTGCCGCCGATTTCTTCAAATATCCTTGTTTCTCCCGAAAGGTTTTCGGGGTACAGTTCTGCGGAAAAGACGTTTTCGCCGCCGTCTATCGAAACTACGTTGCTCGTGATTTCATCACCGTTGACTTTGGGATAAATTCTTAACACTTTCGTGGAATATGCGGAAACTATGACGCTGTCCTTAAATCCTTTTTCGGCGGAAATCGCCGTGATTTTCACCTTTCCTACGTTATCTATATGAAGTTTTCCGTCGATTATTTCAAAACCTTCAGGGGCTTCGTCGCCGCCGACACCCGATATTTCAAACGAATATTTCTGATTCCTTGCGTTGACGGGCTGCACCTGCGCCAAAAACGCGATGGGGTCGTAATCGGCAACGTCCACGTCGATAAATCCGTCTTCGTTCTGCGTCGTGATTTGTATGCCCGTCACGGGAATGTCCGCGTAAACGCCCGCCGCTTTCCCCACGGAGAACAGCGCGATCAGAAATACAATCGGTATTATCATTATAAGCGCGATTATTTTCTTTTTCATATCAATCCCCCTCCGTTACTCTGTCAAAGCGGGCTTTTATCCCGATAAGGTAATATAAAAGCGAGCCGACAAACTCCGCCACCGCGCACACGCTCACGAAAACGTAAGTAAACCAGCGCATATCTTTGCCCCTGACGTTCGACAATACGTTGACGAAAAGGGGTATTCCGCCAAGAAGCATCGCGGACACAAGCCCCAGCACGACGATTATCGACACGTTGTTGTTGCTTTCCCTCACGACGTTGTCTTCTTCCAGCGAAAACTGCGGACTGTTCAAATCCTTTCTTGTGGCGTACAGTATCTGCGACAACGCCATCATCGCGCCGACGAAAAACACGAATACGCCTTCGCCCGCCGACACGTATTTCTTTGCAAGAAGCACCGTCGCCGCAATGCCGACGGATATGACCGCCACCGCAAAACTGAGTGCGATTTTCGCGCCCATAATCTCGTTTATCGAAAGCGGCAACGTCTTTTCGACGTAAAACGACTTCCCGTCGCGGCTGACGTTCGTCGCGCAGAACGTGTTCGTAAGCGCGCCGAAAAGCACCGTGAGCAAAATCGCCAGCTCGAAATCGGTCTGAATGTAAACGAGCGACGTCAGGAAGTTTTTGCCGATGCCCATACAAAAATATACCATAAGCGGCATTATCGCCGCCACCGTGAAGTACTGCACCGCGTAATCGGGCGTGAACAGCACGAGATTGAATTCCTTTTTCAAAAGACTTAAAAACGGCGGGAGTTTTCTTGCCGCGGATTTTTTTGCAAAAATCATTATTGCGCCCGCCGTCGCGCGCGTTTTCATCGCCTTGTTGTACAAAAGCGACGTTATGAGAATGCCGATTGCGCCCGTCGCGACGGTTATCGCCACGATTATCCCCAGATTTTTCCAGACGTCCGTTTTCAGTGTGAACGCTGCGATAAAGTTTGCGGGGACAAGGTTTTTCGTCAACGAAATTATCGTCGTCATCGTCTTTTCGGAAAAGAAAAACTTGATTTCGCCCGTTGACATAAGGGTTTTTAAGAAGTCGAGCACCGTCGCATAGCAATAAAACAGCGCAAAAAGCACCAGCGTTACTATCACAAGCAGGCAAACGTACTTCGACGAGAAAAACTTTTTGACGTAATAATACGGCATCGCAAGCACGCTCGACACCGAAAGCGACATAACGGGAATAATAAACGCCGCAAGCAGCCCGAGGATCACGTATCCCGCGCCCTGCTTCGTCACGCTTGCGAACACCGCCACGAACGGCACGAGAATCACAAACGCCGACAACACCTGTCTTGCGTAAATGAAAATGATTTTTGAATACAGTACGTCCGACGCCTTTACGGGAAGAGTCTGGATAATCATTCTGTCGTCGCTTTCAAAAATCGCGCGGTTTATTGCTACGACGCCGCCGATAACGTCGACCGCGAAAACGAATTCGTACACGAACGTCATTATTTCATATTGCCGCGCGCGCACGTCGCGTACGCCGTTGAGCCTGATTTCGGTATATTTCGCGACAAACGCGCCGAACACCTCGATAACGACGTACATAATAAACGCCGTCATCACAAGCGTAAGCAACGCGCCGACGATATCGATGCGTTTTTTGTCACGCTTGAAATAAGACAACTTTTCGGTCATCTGTTTTTTCAGAAGTACGCCCAGCATCAGTCTTCCTTATTAGTATCGTAATACTTTTCGATAAGTTCGTCGCCGTCGAATTTGTCCTTTCCGGTGACGATGATTTTTTTGAGTTCGCCCGCGGCAATTATAATCACCCTGTCGCAAACCCTTTCCACGACGTCGAGATTGTGCGACGAAAACAAAATGGTTTTGCCCGTCTGCACGTACTCGCGCATATAGTTTATGACGGAGTTCTGCGTGCGGGGATCGAGACCGAGCATCGGCTCGTCAAGAAGCCACAGCCGCGGCTCGTGAATGAGCGAACCCATCATACATATTTTCTGTTTCATTCCGTGGGAGTATCCCGAAATAAGTTTGTTTATGCTGTCGCCGAGTTTGAATACCCCTTCCAACTCCTTGATTTTCTCGTCGCGCTTTTCGTACGGCACGCCGTAAACGTCGCTCATGAACGAAAGATATTGCATACCCGTCATTTTTGTGAACACCGTGTGATTGTCGGTGACAAAAGAAAAATTGCGTTTTGCATCCACGGGATTTTTCGACACGTCGTACCCCGACACGGTTATCGTGCCGGAACTTAACGGAATCATTCCCGTGATACATTTAAGAGTGGTGGATTTTCCTGCGCCGTTTGCGCCAAGGATACCGACGACTTCCCCTTCCGCACAAGAAAAAGAGATGTCTTTTACGGCATAATCGGATTTTTTGCCGTACTTTTTGAAAAGATTTTTTACTTCAAGGGGCAACGAACCGTCGATCGGCGTGCCAAGTGTTTTTTTATTATTTTTCATTGTATCTCTTATCTTCAAGTAATATATCGCGTATGCACGCGTGCGTGTTCTAATAAAAATTATTAGATACCTTATCATATATCCAAAAAACATATTTGTCAACGATAAAACCGCCCGAAACGCCTTTTGTTTCGTTATTCAACTTTTTGTATAGTATTTGCAAAAAATAAATATCGCCGCTCTTGACAAATAAAAAATATGGTTTTATATTATATTTGCATACCCCCACGGGGTATATTGAAAACTAACGGAGAATAACAAAATGGAAAACGTAAAATGCGCCGAAATATCGTGCGCCGATTGCTGCCGAAAGAAGCACACGCCGCGCGACGAAAAATCTCTCAAATGCCTGAACGACAGGTTAAACCGCATAATCGGACAGTTAAACGGCATAAAAAATATGTTGAACGACAATCGTTATTGCGGCGACATACTCGTGCAGTTGTCCGCCGCCGAAAGCGCGCTGTCGGCATTCGGGTATGAAATTCTGTCCGACCATTTCAAAACCTGCGTCGTCGAAAACGTGAAAGACGGAAACACCGCAATCCTTGACGAGGCGGTTGAACTCATTAAAAAACTGAAATAATAAAAGAATTATGGAAAAACTTAAATTCAACGTTTATGGTATGAGTTGCTCGGCGTGCGCCGCGCGTGTCGATAAGGTCGTAAGGGAACTTGACGGCGTAAAAGACGTCGCCGTGAACCTTCTCACAAATCAGATGGTCGTCGACTTTGACGAGCCTGCCACTGTCGAAAAAATCGAACGTGCCGTTTCGGGCGCGGGGTATAAGACAGCTCTTTTTAACGATAAATCGCAAAAAAAGGAAAAAGTCAATCCGCTTATCCGCTCGATAATCCGCCTTGCCGTGTCCGCCGTCCTGCTTATCCCCCTTATGTACGTGTCGATGGGCGGCGTTATGTTCGGCTGGGATATGGGCGCGCTGAACGGCAACCCGATGGGTATCGCGATATACGAACTTGTGTTCTCTTTCGTCATACTTGTCATCAACGGAAAGTTTTTCGTGAGCGGCACAAAGGCGATTTTCCACCGCGCGCCGAATATGGATACTCTTGTGTCGATGGGCAGCGGCATTTCTTTCGTATACAGCGTCGCGCTTATGATTCGCGCAGGCGTAAATACCTCATATCTTCATCATCTTCCGCACACCTTGTACTTTGAGTCGGCGGCGATGATACTTGTACTTATCACCCTTGGAAAAACGCTGGAAATTTACAGCAAAGGAAAAACCACGTCCGCGATAAATGGGTTGATGAACCTTGCCCCCGAAACCGCAAGGGTTATTAAGGACGGCGAAGAAAAAGAAATTCCGCTGTCTTCACTTTCGACGGGCGACGCGTTTGTCGTACGCCCCGGCGAGAACTTTCCCGCGGACGGCGTAATATTGTCGGGGAGCGGCTCCGTCAACGAATCGGCGGTAACGGGCGAAAGTATGCCCGTCGATAAATCCATCGGCGATAAGGTTATTTCCGGCACGACGAACGTCAACGGTTATATCACCGCAAAAGCCACTTCCGTCGGCGGAGATTCCACGCTCGGGCGCATCGTCAAACTTGTGCAGGACGCGTCCGCTTCAAAAGCCCCGATTGCAAAAACGGCAGATAAAGTATCCGAAATATTCGTGCCAAGCGTCATTTGCGTCGCAATCGTTACTTTTATCGTGTGGATTGCCGTCACGAAAAACTTTGCGACTTCCCTTACGCACGCCATATCCGTGCTTGTCATAAGTTGCCCGTGCGCCTTAGGTCTTGCAACCCCCGTCGCCATTATGGTCGGCAGCGGAAAAGGCGCGAAAAACGGACTTTTGTTCAAGACTGCAACCGCCCTTGAAGAAGCGGGAAAAACAGATATCGTCGTTCTGGACAAGACGGGCACCATAACGAAAGGCACGCCTGTCGTCACCGACGTTTCGGCTTTGTCGGGTGAGTCCGAAGAAGAAATCATCGCGCTTTCCGCAAGCCTTGAAAAAGGCAGTTCGCACCCGCTTGCGACGGCGATCGTACGCTTTTCGGAAGAAAAAAACATAACGGTTTTCACCCCGGAAAAGTTTGAAAACCTTTCGGGACACGGCGTGAAAGGAATCGTGAGCGGCGACGAAATCGTCATCGGAAACGCCGCCCTTATGAAAGATATCGGCGCGGCGGCAAACGACGCTTCCCCGACAGGCGAAAAGTTCGCGCGGGACGGCAAAACCCCGTTGTACGTTGCGAAAAACAATAAAATTATCGGCGTCATCGCCGTGTCGGACGAGCTGAAACCCGAAAGCGCGGGCGCGATAAAACGAATGAAAGAACAAGGTCTGTTCGTCACAATGCTTACGGGCGACAACGCGCTCAGCGCAAACGCGGTTGCAAAAACCTGCGACGTCGACTGCGTTATCCCGGACGTTCTTCCCGACGAAAAAGACGCCGTTTTGTCAAACCTTCAAAAGTACGGAAAGGTCGTCATGGTCGGCGACGGAATCAACGACGCTCCCGCCCTTACCCGCGCGGACGTCGGCATCGCAATCGGCGCGGGCACCGACGTCGCAATCGACAGCGCGGACGTCGTGCTGATGAAGTCGGAACTTTCGGACGTGCCGCGCGCGATAAGCCTTTCTCGCCGCACCCTTCTGAATATCCGCGAAAACCTGTTCTGGGCGTTTATTTACAACGTCGTGTGTATTCCCATCGCCGCAGGCGTGTTCTCTCCGCTCGGCGTTACGCTGAATCCCATGTGGGGCGCGGCGGCAATGAGCCTTTCAAGCGTATGCGTCGTGCTGAACGCGTTAAGACTTAATCTTATCAACCTTGACAAGCCCGTAAAACACAGGAAAAAAGTCGTGAAAATCGACGTGAACGATATTTCAAAAACCAAAAACACCGAAATTAAAAAAGGAGAACAAAGTATGAAAAAAACGTTGAAAATCGAAGGTATGATGTGCGCGCATTGCGTGGCTCACGTGAAATCCGCCCTGCAAAAAGTCGACGGCGTCAAAGACGTCGAAGTGTCGCTTGAAAACAAAACGGCGGTCGTAACGCTTTCGTCGGACGTAAACAACGACGTGTTGAAATCCGCGGTAACAAACGAAGGCTACGAAGTCGTCGAAATAAAATAAAAAACCGCCAAAAACCACTTTCTCATCAAAAACAAAACTTTAATGCGACAATTTTGAAAGATAAACGCCAAAAAAAGAAGGGATAACGCTTTTTGCGTTATCCCTTCTTTTATTCCGAAAGTTCCGTCCACTCGGTTATCAGCGGATCAAGCTTTTCTTCAATCGTTTTTATTTCTTCTTCGACCGCCATTACTTTTTTGTAGTCGGTGTTGACGGTTTCGTCGTCGAGTTTTGCCTGCACCCGGCTTAGTTCTTCTTCAAGCGCGGTGATCTTTTTTTCCAAAAATTCGACGCGGTGTTTGCGCCGTGCTTCTTCCTTACTTTCGACGTAGCGTTCCCCGCCGGTTTTTTTGGTCTTTTCGGGCTTTTCCTTTGCGACTTCTTCCGCGGTTTCTTTTTCTCTTTCTTCGTACTCGTCGAAAGTGCCGTCGAAGTATCTTACCCCGCCGTTTTCAAACACGATAAGGCTTTTTGCAACGCGGTTTATAAGATACCTGTCGTGCGACACGACGATGACCGTGCCCGAAAAATCCATCAGAAGTTTTTCAAGGGTTTCCTTGCCGATGATGTCCATGTGGTTGGTCGGCTCGTCGAGAATCAGGAAGTTGGGACGACGGCGGAATATTTTTGAAAGCGCAAGGCGCACCTTTTCGCCGCCCGACAAATCTTTGACGCACTTGAAAACGTCGTCGCCCGAAAGCAAGAATCCGCCCAGCGTTTTTCGTATTTCTCCGTCGTTAAGTTCCGGAAACTCCGCGCGGAAGTCTTCAAGGACGCTCAACTCGCTTCTCGTTGCGGCAATGGTCTGGTCGAAGTACCCGACGCGCGTTTTCACGCCGAATCGGACGTCGCCCGAAAGCGGCGGAATAAGCCCCGTTATCGTTTTAAGTAACGTAGATTTGCCCGTGCCGTTGCTGCCGATCACGCCGATTTTCTGCCCCCTTTCGACGGCAAGCGATATTTCGCCCAACGGTTTATCGTATCCGAAAACAAGGTCTTTCACAAACAGCGCGTCCCTGACGCTTTCGTACTCGGGCTGAAAAGACGAAGCAAACGTCGAGGTGTCGAAGCGGCGCGGGGTTTCGACAGTACCAAGCCTTTCGATTTCTTTCAGTTTCGACTGCGCCATTGCGGCTTTCGTCGCCTTGTAGCGGAATCTTTCGACAATTTTTCGGAGCCTGTCGATTTCGGCGGATTTCCATTTTGCGTCTTTAAGCGCCTTGTCGTACGCCTGTTGTTTTTGCGCCAAAAACGCCGTGTAGTTGCCCTTGTATCTTGTCGTGACGCCGTACTCGATTTCGTAAACGACGCCGACGATGCGGTCCAAAAACATACGGTCGTGCGACACGATGACGACCGAATTTTTATAGTTTTTAAGGTATCCTTCCAGCCACTCCACCGCGGCGATGTCAAGGTGGTTCGTGGGTTCGTCCAAAAGTAAAACGTCAGGTTTCTCAAGCAGCAGTTTCATAAGCGCGATTTTTGTGCGCTGTCCGCCCGAAAAGCACGAAAGTTTTTTGTCAAGGTCTTCGGCGGAAAACCCGAATTTGCTCACCGCCGTCAGATATTCCTTTTTATAAAGGTATCCGCCGATATTTTCAAACCTTTCCATTGCGCGCGAATACGCGCCGACGTTTTCGTCCGACGGGTTTTCGCTCATTTTGTCAAGAAGGTTCTGCAATTTGTTTTCAAGCCCGACGACGTCCTTATACGCCGACAAAATTTCCTGCCGGAGAGTCAGTTCGTCGTTCAAAGACACCTGTTGAAGATATCCGATTTTCGGCGCGCCCGATATCGAAAACGAGAATTTTTCGTCGCCGGTGCCGGACACAAGCGGCACTTCCCCGCTAATGCACTTCAATATGCTGGTTTTTCCGGAGCCGTTCCTGCCGACAAGCGCGATTTTTTCCTTGTCCGACACCGAAAAATTTATTTCGGAAAGCACCGTATTGCCGTCGTACTCGACGGAGCCGTTGATAATCTCGATTCTCATACGTCCGATTATACAAAACTTTTGTTTATTTGTCATTCGTTATGAACACAAGATAATAACGCGCTCTTTACATATTTTAAAATCGGTGCTATAATCCTATCAAACGAGGTAATGGTATTTATATGGTCGGTTTAACGTCAAACAATTTAATGAACCTTAGCATGGCGGAACGCTTCGATAAGTTCAAAGAAAAGGGCTTCGGCTCGGTCATGATATGGCTCGGCCCCGACGCCAAAGAATCCGCGGACGAACGCGCCACCCTTGCCGAACGCGCCGGGCTTTTCATTGAAAACTTCCATTTAAGCTGCGATCACCTGAACGAAATGTGGATCGACTGCAAGGAAGGGGACGAACGCATTTCCCGCTTTAAGGACGAAATTGCGGCAGCCTCGAAACACGGCGTGAAAACGGTTGTCTGCCACCTGACGCACGGCGATTTTCCGCCTTTTGTGTCGACAATCGGCACGAATCGTATCGAAGATCTTGTGAAATTTGCGGAAAATGCAAACGTGAAACTTGCGTTTGAAAACGTCATCACGAAAGACCACGTCACCTACGTTCTGGAAAATTTCAAGTCGCCTTACGTCGGGCTTTGCTACGACGTCGGACACGACCACTACTGGCGCGTTCAGGATTGGCTGGGGCTTTTCGGCGACAGGGTTTTCGCCCTGCACCTGCACGACAATTTCGCCGATAAGGATTCCCACTTCATACCCTTTGACGGCAGCATCGACTGGCAGTACACGCTGCCCCGCCTTGCGAAAACGAGTTACCGCGGCACGACCACGCTTGAAACGAAGGACGCCGCCTACGTTTACGACGCCTCGCCCGATAAATATCTGGAACACGCGTTAAGCGTCGGCAACTATATCGACAAATTCCTTGAAAGCAACCGCTGAACGGCAAAATAAAAAACACAAAACCGCGTTGGTTTTGTGTTTTCTTTTTGGTTTTTTGGTTGGTTTTTCTTTTTTCGGTTTTATTGACCGATGACGGCTTTGATACGCCTGACTCCCGCGGAACTTGACTGTTCTTTCGTGATTTTGAAAGATTTTAAGTCGCCCGTGTTGTTTGCATGCGGTCCGCCGCAAATTTCCTTGCTGAAATCGCCGATTGTATAAACTTTTACCTTTTCGCCGTACTTGTTGTCGAAGATACCGATTGCGCCCTGCGCTTTCGCTTCGTCAACGGTCATTTCTTCGCACACGACGGGGATATTCTTTTTGATTTGTTCGTTGACAAGGTCTTCAACCGCCTTTATTTCGTCCTGAGTCATTGCGCGGTCGAAACCGAAGTCGAACCTTAATCTTTCGGCGGTGATATTGCTGCCGCGCTGGCGCGCCTCGCCGCCCAGAACTTTCATAAGAGCGGAATGTAAAAGGTGCGTTGCAGTGTGGAGTTTTGCGGTTTCTTCGGAATTGTCCGCAAGCCCGCCGTGGAATTTCTGTTCCGCGCCCGCCTGCGATTTTTTCTGATGTTCCTTGAACGCGTCTTCGTATCCTTGTACGTCGACTTCGAAGCCGTTTTCGTGCGCGAGTTCTTCCGTCATCTCGATGGGGAATCCGAAAGTATCGTAAAGACGGAACGCGGTTTTTCCGCTTATCGTCTTTGTGGGAATGTGCGTGATGACCTTTTCAAACTCTTTCAGTCCTTGTTGCAAGGTGTTGGAGAATCTGATTTCTTCCTTGTCAAGTTCCGACACAATCCTGTCTTTATTGGTCAAAAGATACTGATAAACGTCCTGATATTGCGAAATATACTGTTCCGCAATTTTGGAAAGGGAACGCTCGGGAAGGTCGATAATGCGTCCGAAACGCACCGCACGACGGATAAGTCTTCTCAAAATATAGCCTTGGTCGACGTTGCTTGGCACAATGCCTTTCACGTCGCCGATAAGGAAGGTCGAGGTGCGGATATGGTCGGCGATTATACGCATCGCTTTCGTGACGGTTTCGCTTTCGTCGTACTTATGTCCCGAAAGATTTTCGATGAGCGCGATCGCGGGTTTGAACAAGTCGGTTTCATAAACCGATTTGTATCCGTTCAGAATGCAAAGCATACGTTCAAGCCCCATTCCCTCGTCGACGTTCTTTTGTTTAAGCGGCGAGAAGGTGCCGTCGGCGTTTTTGAAGTATTGCATAAAGACGTCGTTACCGATTTCGACGTACTTGCCGCAGTCGCACGCGGGCGAACATTCGTCGGAGCATTTGGGTTTTCCCGTGTCGATGAACATTTCGGTGTCGGGACCGCAAGGGCCGGTAACGCCGGCGGGACCCCACCAGTTGTTTTCTTTCGGAAGGAAGAAAATGCGGTCTTCGGGGACGCCCATCTTTTTCCAGAATTCCGCGCTTTCGTCGTCGCGGGGGCAGTCTTCGTCGCCCTTGAAAACGGTAACCGCGAATTTGTCTTTGTCAAATTCCAGCCGGTTCAGCAAAAAGTCGTACGAGCACGAAATTGCGTATTCCTTGAAGTAGTCTCCAAGCGACCATCTGCCCAGCATTTCAAAAAACGTGCAGTGCGTCGGATCGCCGACTTCTTCGATATCGCCCGTGCGGACGCAGATTTGCACGTCGGTCAGACGGTTGCCCGCAGGGTGTTTTTCGCCGAGAAGGTACGGTACGAGGGGGTGCATGCCCGCCGTCGTGAACAATACCGTCGGATCGTTTTCGGGGATAAGCGACGCGCTGGAAATAACGGCGTGTCCCTTTGATTTGTAGTAGTCGAGATAAATTTTGCGAAGTTCGCTGCTTGTAAGATTTTTCATAAATATCCTTAAATTAAATTATCTTCTGATAAATTGCCCTGAACCCGTGCGGCAATACGCCGAGTTTAATGAGATAGCCTTCCGCGCCGTCGCCCTCGCTGACGGTGAGTTTGTCCGCGCCGAGATATTTCAGAATAAGCGAATACATGAGTATGCCCGGGGCGATGATGTCCGCGCGCTTTTCGGGGAGTCCTTTCACGTGGCGGCGTTCTTCCATCGTCATTTTGCTGATTTTGTCGTACATGTTTTCGATGTCGGAAAGCGTCAGCACCGAGCCGTTGACGACGTTCGGATCGTATTTTTCAAGTTGGTTTTTCATCGCTGCCATCGTGGATATCGTGCCTCCGATTGCGATGACGTTGTCAAACGGCGGAATTTCGCCGTATCCCATAAGACAGTCGTTGATGAACGGCGTCATTTCGATTTTTTCGCGCTCGATTGCGGAAAGCCTGACGATGCCGTACGGCAAACTTTTGGAATATAATATGTTTTCGCCGTCGCCGACCGAAATTTCGGTGCTTGCGCCGCCCATGTCGATAACGCAGCATCTGCCTTTCGTGCTTGCGCCCAAGAACCCGATTTCCGCCTCGGTCTTTTTGTCCAGAATGTCGATTTCAAGCCCGCAAAGTTCCCTGACTCTGTCGACGAACCTGTATTTGTTTTTCGCGGAGCGCACCGCTTCCGTCGCGTAGGCATAGACGTCTTCCGCGCCGTTTTGCATCGCAACGAAATAATACTCCGCAACGGCCTGAGCCGTACGTTCGATACTGACGGGTTGCAACGTGTTCATCTCGTCCATATTCTCGGCAAGACGCGTCGTGTTCACCCTTTTTTCGACCTTTTCGCCGTCCGTCATCATAAGCCTTACGGACGTGCTGCCTATGTCGATTACTCCGAATAACATAAGTCCCTCACTAAAATAATACAACTATTATAAACAAGTAATAAGAGTTTGTCAATTTATGAAAACTCAATGCATACATTGTTTTTATGGAAAACGAAAAAAGAGGAGCGCTCGCGCTCGAAAACGACCGCCTGACCGTTACGTCCGTTTCAAAAGTGATTTCGTCGGGCGACAAGTCGATTGTATTGATGCAAAACAAGGAAACGTTGACAATCACGGGCGAAGGGCTTTCCGTCACCGAAATCAACCTTGACTCGGGACGGCTTTCGGCAACCGGCAGAGTGAAAGAAATCAGGTTTTCGGAAACGCTCACGAAGGCGGGACTTATCAAAAAGATTTTCAAATGACGCACTCGATAATTTCCGAAAGTTTTATCTTTCTTTCGATGATTCTTTGCGGAATGACGTCGGGCGTGCTTTACGCCTTTCTTCGCGGTTTGCGCCGCGTCGTGAAGAAAAAGTTTTTCGCGTTCTTATCCGACGTTATTTTTGCGGCGGCAACGCTTGCAATGCTGTTTTTCGCGCTTGAAAAAACCTGCGGCGGTAACATAAGATTTTACCAAATCGCAGGCTTTATTGCGGGATTTTGTATTGTTGAACTGTTATTTGCGCTGATTACGCAGCGGCGCCGATCATAATCACCAGAACGTTTGAGCGTATTATCGCAAAGCTGTACCTTTCACGCCCGGCCGCTTGCATCGCTTCTTCTGCGTAAATCTTCGCCGCGTCCTTGGTTAAGGAAAACGCAAATTCAAACTCCACAATCGTCGATTTCGGGAGCGTTTTCAACGCACGCGCCATTTGCTGTGCCGCCAGATTATTGTTTGTAATAACGTAATTGTATTCCGTGCCGCTTGACGTATAAGTTTCGTGCGCGTAATAATCGAATTTTCCTTCCGCTTTCGGGTAATCGTGTCCCGGATTTTCAACGTGGGTGTTTTTCACTTCGTCGTCGGACAACAGGAAGTAGGCGTGCGACAAAAATTCCTTGCTGTTGTCGCCGACGTCGCCCCAGGTCGTGTCGACGAAATACCATTCCTTGTCCCCCGTGCCGTTAAGGTCAAGCAGGACTTTGTTCCAGGCGTGTCCGCCGAAGTTTTTGCCGTCGCTTGACGCTTTGCCGCTGATACGTACGGCGGTGATACCCTCGATTCCGCACATTAAAACGAACGCTTTTGACTTCCCGTCGCAGACGGCGTGCATATCTTTCTTATAAAACTTATCAAGGAATATCCCTTCAAGGTAATATCCGTAATATTTCATTTTTTCGTTAAGGCTGAGATTTCCGCTTACATATTTATCTTCGGCGTTTGCACAGTCGTGGTCGTAGCGCACGTTGTAGATTATGTAGTCGTAGATTGCGTGGACTTTTTCGTATTCGCTCATTTCGTCGGACACGATATAAGACAGCGCGTCTTTCGCGTTATCGTATATTTGTTTGAGATTGTCGGCTTGCGAACCCATAAATACGGGCTTGTAGCCCCACGCCACCGCCTTGTAAAGCATATTGCTTGTCGACACGCTCATCGTTTCTTTCACGCCGTCGATATAAAAGTTTCTCTCTTTCTTTACGTTGTCGTAATGGGGTTTCGAATACGTATTTTGCACGGCGTCCATAAAGCCGTCGGGCGCGTCGTACTCGGGCGAATTGACCGTCTCGATAAGACCTGCCTCGTCGGCGAAGAACCTGAATTTTATCGTGAACTCGTTGCCGCTCGTTTCAAGCGAATATCCCGGGATAATGCCCGACTCTTCAACGCAATCCCTGACTTCGGACACGTCGTTTTTCACGGTTTCGGGCGTCGAGTATCTCGCGTAAAACTTGATTTCCGCGATTTTGTTTTCCAGAACGAAAAGGATAAGGTTTTTAAGTTCTTCCTTGGACGTTATATATCTGTTTTGCGCGTATCCGCCGTAGTCGTGGAAGTGCGAGGCGTAGTACCACGCTTCGTCGTGTTCCGAAAGATATACGATGGTTTTTGTTTTCGTGATTTTGTTTATTTCCGCCGTTACCTTATATTCGCCGCGGTTCGTCGGCTTAAACGAAAAGGTTTTGCCCGTCGAATAATACTTGTCGTTGACGTACCATTTGACGCTTTCGACGTCGGCTTTTGCGGGCGAAAGAGTTGCCGTGAACGTTACCGTTTCCGCCGTGGTCTGGCTGAGATTTCCTGTCACACCGACTTCGATATGATTTGCGGCAACGTTGTCCTTGACAACGAAATTAACTTCGCGGCTTACTTCGCCCACAACGACTTTTAAGGTGAAAGTCCCTTCGTTTCCGATTGCGGCAATCGTATCGTTGACCTCGCCTATGCCTTTTGATCGGATTGTTTCAAGAGTCGTCGTGGAAATCAAATTCCCGTCTTCGTCGTAAACGTACGCCGTCGCGGTTTTGCCGAGAAGCGAGTTGTCGAAATATCTTGCGCGCACGACGATTTTTTCTTCCGTACCGACGCGATATTTGTCAAGATATACGAGAAGTTCCTTGGCGGCGCAGAATCCGACGGTTGCGGTTTTTCCGTCCGCCGTTACGGTAGCAAAATATATTTCTCCCGGGCTTGGAAGATACGACGCGGTTTTGCCGCTTGCCGTCGCGACTTCTTCGCCCGCGCCGTTCGTGAATTTCCACGAAAAGACGGTGTCGGGGTTCGTGCCGTCGTTGAGCGTTGCGGAAAAATCGACGCTTTTCGGCGTTTCGCCCGATTGCAACAACTGATATTGATTTTCAACGCCGATTTTTACCGTTGAAACGTCGGCGTAATCGACGTTTACTTTAAGTTCCGCCGTGTCGCCTTTGCCGTTGGTTGCGGTAATCGTGACCGCGGTTTTGGTTTTCCCGACGGCTTTAATGCTTGTCCGCCCGTATATTTCGACCTTTGTTTTGTCCGACGTGGACAAAGTGAACTCGTCGGTGCGCCCGTCGCTGAGCGTTACGTCGTACGTTTCGCCGATTTTCAGCGTTATCTCGCTTTCGGACAGCGCAAATTTCCCTTCCGGGTGTAAAATTCCTTGTATAAGACTGCATCCGCAAAGCGCGGCGCAAAGAAGCGCGACAATCGCGGCAATCAGCGTTATTTTCAAAAATCTTTTGTTTTTCATAGTAAATATATTTTATACTAATCTTGTTAAAAGGTCAATACGTATTTTTTCTTGTTAAAGCCACTTCGATGTGATATAATCGGTCTTATGCAAGATACCATTCCTTTTCTTACGACGATAATCACAAAAGCCGAAGCGGATGAGATGAATCCGCTTGTTCTCGCTTTCGTCGGCGACTCCGTACAACAACTGTACGTCAGAACGCGGCTTGCCCTTTCGTCCGACAAAAAATCGGGCGCGCTCCATAAACTCGCAACCAAGGAAATCAAGGCGGAGGCGCAGGCGGATAAAATCGAAAAACTGCTGCCGTGTCTTTCGGAAGAAGAGGTCGCGGTTTACAAGCGCGCAAGAAACGCGCATTATTCGTCGTCGGCAAAAAACGCAAGTATCGGCGACTACAAAAAAGCAAGCGGATTCGAGGCTCTTCTCGGATACCTGTATCTCACGGGAAAACACGACCGCCTGAACGAATTGCTTTCAATCGAATAAGGAGAAATCATGTTAATAACGGGAAAAAACGCAGTGTATGAGGCGTTGCGCTCCGACGCAACCGTTGAAAAACTTTACGTGCAAAGAGGCGAAACGACGGGCGTCGTAAAAAACATAATCGCCCTTGCAAAAGAAAAGAAAATCGTCGTGTCCGTCGTCGATAAAACCGCGCTCGACCGCATCACGCAAAACGCAAAACATCAGGGAGTCGCGCTTACTCAGACGGAGTTTGTTTATTCGTCTTTGGACGACATTTTGTCTTTTGCGAAATCGAAAGACGAGCCGCCCTTTATCGTGATTCTGGACGAACTTTCGGACCCCCACAATCTCGGCAGCATTATCCGTACGGCGGAGTGCGCGGGCGTGCACGGGATCGTCATCGGAAAGCACCGCGGCGTTACCGTGAACGACACCGTTTTAAGGTGCTCCGCAGGCGCGGCGGAACACGTGAAAATCGCGAAAGTTACCAACGTCAACGACGCGATAAATTATCTTAAATCGCAAAATGTGTATGTTTATTGCGCGGATATGGACGGTGAACCTATGTATCGTGCAAATCTTACCGGAGCAATCGCATTGCTTGTCGGCGGCGAGGACAGCGGCGTAAAACGCCTTTCAAAGGAACTTGCCGACGGCGTAATTTCCATTCCGATGAGCGGAAAAATCAACAGTCTGAACGCCTCGGTTGCCGCCGCCGTCGTGATTTACGAAAAGGTACGACAGGACAGAAAATGACATACGAAACTTTGCCCGACGAGGAACTTGCAAAACGCGCGCAGTCAAACGACTCCGCCGCCGTAAACGAACTGTTGCATCGTCATAAATCGCTGGTCAATAAGGCGGTGCGCCGCTTCTTTTTGCCGTCGGGCGACACCGACGATCTTGTGCAGGAAGGAATGGTCGCGCTGTTCAACGCGATTATGAATTACGACGAAAAAGCCGGCGCGAGTTTCACAACGTTTGCCTACATCTGCGTCCGCAAAAGAATTATCGGTTTAATCAGGAAATCTTCAAGCGGGAAAAATCGCGCGCTTAACGACAGCGTGCCGCTTGACGACGTCGAAATCGCGTCGGGCAATCCCGAAACCGTTTATATCGAAGAGGAGCGGGAAACCCTTTTAATGCGGGAAATCGAAAGCGTTTTATCGGAAGAAGAACAGCGGATTTTTTACGCTTATCTTGACGGCGACTCGTATCGGGAAATCGCCGCCACTCTTTCGGTTTCCACGAAAAAAGTCGACAACACCCTGCAAAAAATAAGAAAATCGCTGAAAAAATCGTTAAATCGCTGACTTTTTCGCCGATTTTCGCTTTACATAAACGAATAAATTATTTATAATAATTGCACGTTGATATATTATCGACGAGTTTCCTTGCCTGTTTAAGCAGGCCACAAAGTCCACAAGGAGGTATAAAAAGATGAACAAGTATGAAATCCTTTACATCATCGACAATGACGTTTCGGAAGAAGACAAGGCTGCTCTCGTCGACAGGTTCTCGGACCTCGTCGTAAAGCTCGGCGGCACCGTTGACGGCATTGACAAGTGGGGTACCCGCAAATATGCATATCCCATCAACGATAAGAACGAAGGCTACTACGTCTTGATGAACTTTACGGCAGACGCATCCGCTCCCGCCGAAATCGATCGTCAGATGAAAATCACAGACGCAATCGTACGTCAGATGATTATCCGCAAATAACCGCATAAGGGGTCATTTATGAACAAAGTATTTTTAATCGGTAATTTAACAAAGAATCCCGAACTCACCAACACCGGCTCGGGCATTCCCGTTTGCAGATTCACGCTTGCCGTGTCGCGCAGATTTTCCAACAGCGACGGCGTAAGAGATACCGACTTCCTTCCCGTTGTCGTATGGAGAACGCAGGCGGAACATTGCAACAAATACTTGAAAAAAGGCAGTAAAGCGGCCGTATCCGGATCGGTTCAGACCCGCAGTTACGACGCTCCCGACGGAAGCCGCAGATACGTCACCGAAATCGTTGCCGACGAGGTTCAGTTCCTCAGCACCAAGGCCGAAGACGAATCCGCCTCGAACGACGGCGTGTTCGACGACCTTAAAGCCGTTGACGAGAATCTGCCCTTCTGATTTTCGCCCGTATATAGGGCTCAATAATTAAGAGGTATATTAAAATGAGTGAAGAAGTAAAACGCCCCGTTCAGGGCGGCAAAAGAATTCCCAAAAAGAAAGTCTGCCAATTCTGCGTCGATAAGGCAACCGAAATCGACTACAAAGACGTTGCCAAACTTCGCAAATACATCACCGAAAAAGGCAAGATGATGCCCCGTCGTATGACCGGCGTCTGTGCAAAACATCAACGCTTCTTGTCCGACGCAATCAAACGCGCCCGCGTTATGGCATTGCTTCCCTACAAAGCAGACTAATTATTAAACCAATCAAAAACGCACCGTTTCCACGGTGCGTTTTTTTTGTTGCACGCAAGACGCTTACATCTTTTTTTCTTGACTGTCAATAGGACACTATTGCCATATAGCAATAGACCGTTTTCTTTCGAGGTATTGTTTTAAATATATGCGTTGGCGGTTTTATGGCTGTTCGGTATTTATAAATGACTTTCACGCATATCCGTTGCGAAAAGCAAAGCGGAATAAAAAATCAACAAAAAAGCACCGTTTGGCGCTCTTCCCATAGGGGTTTTTTAAGACATTATAAAAGACTAACGAAAATTTTTCGTTAGTCTTTCTTTTTGCTTTGCAAAACACACAACTTAACAGGGTTAAGTATAGTTTGCTACACTTTTGAAAGGTTAGGCATTATATTCATGTTGAAAACCACATTTTCCACACGCATACCATACTTTCTTTTTCCCTAGTGCGCCTCCTATCAAACCTACGGGACCGAGTAAAATTCCCCCCAAAGCTGCTTTTCCTACGCTAAATCCTTTTTTCTGTGTATCAACTTGTTTCCACATTAAAGTTTCTCCACACATTGGACATCTGGCTGGTGCTGACATAAAAACCCTCCTAAATAGTATAAATAAAAATGCGATATTTTATCGAATTCTCAAAACGGCGAGAATTTGATTAAATAATATTTTCCCCAAAACCTCTCATTTATGCTTTTTTTACATAACCGGAAACTGAAATAATTTCATAATATGTGTTAGCGCTAATAGTGCTTCCTGATACAGTAGAAGGAATAAGATAATAATCGTTCTTTTTGCAAATCAAAAAAGATGTTGAATTATATGCTTTCCCTCCAACGTTCAAAGACAAATCAATTTCCGGATCAGCATAATTAGTACCATCATCAAAGTTGATTTTTACAGTAATAAATACGTTTTCATATTCATATCCGGCTATGCCCTCTGTTGACGCACTTGCAAACAACCTTGAATAATAGCCGTTCTTATAAGAGCTAGGATCGCCATATCCCTTGCAGGACAAATTTACATATTGTTGTACATTGTCAACGGTCAAAGCAATGCGATTATCGTCTTCTTTATCACAAGCGACAAATGAACATGTGACAAACATCGACAAAATCAATACCAGAAAAATACATACTATTGTAGTTTTGCGTTTCATTTTTTTCTCCCCGTAATTATTAAGTACTTTTGTACTTTATTTCAATTATATTAAGTCTTTTAATACTTGTCAAGTACAAAAATACTTATTTGTATTATTCTTTGAGTATGTTCAAAGATATCATAAAAGATTTGAGGGAATCACAAGATATGAGCCAATACGAACTTGCAAAGGCGCTGCAAGTGAGTCAGTCCGCCGTTGCGAAATGGGAGCTCGGAAAAACAGAACCCACGTCCTCGGCTCTTGTTTCGATTTCAAAATTCTTTGGTGTCAGCGCGGATTACTTGCTTGAATTGGAAGATGAGTTTGGCAACAAGAAATAATTAAATGCTACCTGATGATGCAAACCCATTTGTATGATATAAACAAATCCCACCTATGCGAGGTGGGTTTTTTTTAAATATAAAAACTTTCTTCCCAAAACGGCGAGAATTTGATGGATTTTTGGGGTTCTTTGCAGGTTCCGAAAACCCCAGTGTACGCGTCGCACAACTTCGCTTTTGAAATCACGTTATCGCAAGCAATAATGCTCACTCTTTTGCTTGTGTGCGCCTTTTTCTCCACGCAAGTACAAAAGTATCTTGCGTGGGTTTCGTAATATGGTTCCCTTCCGGGGGATTGCCACGCGTCGTATGCTTCGTTGTTGACCAGTCAATCGTCGCAAGCGACAATCGCCTGTCTTATGCTTGCATACTCCTTTTCCCCAAAAGTACAAAGTATCTTTTGGGGTCCCCTTATTTTTGCTCGGAATGACGTAAAGCGTGTTGCACGGAATAAAAAACCAACAAAAAAGCACCCTTTTGGGTGCTTAAATATTAACTCCCCCCAAAACGGCGAGAATTTGATTAAATAATATCTTTTCCAAAACGGCGAGAATTTGATGAGATTGTGGTTTTCTCGGCGGGTTCTGAAAAATCCAGTGTACTTGGCGTACACGATTTTTCGGGTTCCGCCGAAAAAGCAAAATATCGC
>ENA-ORPH01000185-ORPH01000185.1-human-gut-metagenome-genome-assembly--contig:-NODE-185-length-71828-cov-17.188344_pt1 | contig 71828 bp, 80 predicted proteins | sample MGYA00242142_ERZ509074 | MGnify/ENA primary metagenome ERZ509074 (study PRJEB26280, sample SAMEA2338724) | human gut metagenome | biome: human gut; feature: human-associated habitat; material: faeces...
AAGTTATTACAAAAGAAAAAGAAGATAAGGAAAAAGCAATTGCAGATTTACAAAAAAATAGTATATCAAAAGATGAATACGACAAAAAGATTAAAGAAATTGAGGATAATGCTAAAAAAGAAAATGAAGAATATGTTTATAATGATTTATTAAATAAAGGTCTAGATGATGCGAAAGTATTAAAAGACGAGTTAACAAGACAAGCTATAATTTCATTAATAAACAAAGATAAGAGTAAAACCAAAATATCTGATGACAAAAAATCATTGGTAGGATTAAAAGAATTAATCGATGGTTATAAAAAACAAGCACCTCATTTCTTTGAAAAAAAGGCATCAGGATATTCACCAGTTGATCCAGAAGGAGATAAGGGTGATAATGATGGCGAAATTAGTATGGGTTCTAATTTTGCAAAACAAGCTAATGAAAGTGATAATCCAAATACAAAAAGTCAATTTTTTAATTAATTTTAGGAGGTAAAAATTATGTATGTAAAAAAAGAAAGTGTAAATGAAGTTAATTTTTTAGCATCTGCTAAATTTCAAAATTTTACTTATCAAGTAGATGATTCAGGAATAGAGGCAGACGCAAATGGAAAGAAAATTGTTCAAGCAGGAACAGTTTATAAAAAAGATAGTAAAGCAATAGGTTTAGTATTTGCTGATGTAGATGTAACAAATGGTCCTCAACCTGCAGCAATAATGGTAGAAGGATATGTTATAGAATCTAGATTACCAGCAGTTGTAGAAGAAGCAGATAAAACTGCAATGACAGGAATTAAATTTAGATAAAAAATATTATAAAAAATAGAAAAAAAGAAGGAGTGTGTTTAATATGCCTAAAAGTGTATTAGAATTATTTAATCAAAAAGAAGTATTGAATTATTTAAAGGATAGAAAATATCCGGCAATGGTGGGAGAAGAATTATTCCCAGAAGTAAAAAGACAATCATTAGAATTTGATATGTTAACAAATGGAAGTAAAACACCAGTTATTGCATCTGTTCATGGATTTGATACAGAATCAGAAATTGGTCAAAGAGAAGCAGAAAAAATGGCTATAGAATTAGCTTTAATCAAGAGAAAAATGCAATTAAAAGAAAAAGAAATAATTGCTTTAGAGTCTCCAAGAAACGAAGCAGAAAGAACATATTTAATGAAAAATGTATATGCTGATATTGATTCTTTAGTAGAAAGTATTAAAGCAAGAGTAGAAGCAATGAGAATGGAACTAGTAGCAACTGGTAAAATCACATTAAATGAGAACAATCTAGATGCAGCTATTGATTTTGGTGTGCCAGAAGAGAACCAAGTTACAAATGTTGATTGGAGTGCTGCTGATTCTAATCCAATTAATGATATGATTACTTGGAAAAATCAATTAGATTCTGCTCCAGGAAGAGTATTAACATCTACAACAGTATTAGCAAAAATATTAGCTAATAAAAATGTTGTTAATGCTATTTTTGGAAAAGACTCTACAAGAATTGCATCTGTTGGAGAACTAAATAATTATTTAGAGCAATTACAATTACCTAAAATTTATACATATGATGCAAAGTATAGAAAATTAGGAGCAAATGGAAAATATACAAAACATAGATATTTCCCAGAAAATGCATTTGTTATGATGCCAGGAGAACCTTTAGGAGAAACTATTTATGGACCTACAGCAGAAGAAATCAGACTTCAAAGAGATCCATCAATAGATATAAAATTAGTAGGAAAAATACTTGCTATGATGTACGAAGAGGGAACCGATCCAGTTAGTACATGGGAAAAAGCAGTTGCTACTGCATTACCAGCATTAAAATGTGCTGATGAGTTATTCCAAGCAACAATAAATATAGAGTAGAGACAATATGTCTTTACTCTAAAATTTTTATAAAGAGGTGATATTTAATGAAAAAAGTTAGTCCAAAAAGTGCAGGAGTTAAACTTAATGGAAAATGGTGTTTTAAAGGACAAAATGAAATTGTTAGTGATGAAGAATACAATGCAAATAAAGAATTTGTAGATGTAATAGAAGATATTAGAGAAAATAATGAAAGAGTAATAGAAATAGTTGTAAAAGATGAAACTATTGATTTAGAAGAATTAAAGAAAGACATTGAAGAATATGTTGAAAATTATAAAAAAGAAGAAGTAAAAACAGATAAAAATTCTAACGAAAATGTAGATGAGACCGATAATACTTCAGATAATCCAGGTGAGGAATTAGAAGCATTAAAAGAAAGAGCAGCAAAATTAGGAATTACTGTAACTCATAATATGAAAAAAGAAACAATCATAAAAAAGATTGAAGAAAAAGAACCTGAATCAGGAGAAGACCAAAATCCAAAAGGAGAGTAGGTGATACTATGTCAGTTTTAGAAAAGTTAAAAAGTAAAACAAATAATATAGATGTTGAACAATTAAAGAAAAGGTTAATAAAAGAATTAAAACTAACAACTGATAATAAAGATGCTATTACTCAAGTAGAATATTCATTATTAGATACATTAGTTATAATCTTAGATACCATTCATCAATCCAAAATACCAGATGGATTATATACAACATGGTTAAGAATGACAAAAGATTATTGGTATTTAAATGGGTATGATAAATTGTTTAATAACACCTCTGAAGAAGAAGGAAATTCTAAATCAAATGTAAAAGTTAAAAGTTTACAAATTGGTGATACAACAACAACATTTGCAGACACAACCTCACAAGTAGAGATAAACGGTATTACTTATAGCACAGGTACTGTTGAATATTCTGAGGATGGACTAATAGAAAAATATAAAAAAGATTTATATAGGCATAGAAAGATGAGGTGGTAACAATGGACTATATTGCTATTGCTAGAAAAGAAATAGAAAGTCATTATGATTCCATTTGTGATATTATAGAGAGACAATCAGTAATCGAAAATAATATCACAAAAGATAAAAAAGAAGTTACTGTCGAGTCTGAAAAACCTTGTAGAGTTTCTTTCGAAGATATATATGCAAATACAGAAACAGATACCGAAACCAAGAAAAATCAAAAAATAAAATTATTCATAGCACCAGAATTAGTAATTAAACCTGGTAGCAAGATTGTTGTTAAAGGAAGAGGCAGAACTACAACGTATAAGAATAGTGGAGAACCTGCTATTTATAACACTCATCAAGAGATTATGCTCGAATTATGGAAAGGTTGGGCTTAATATGGCTAAGTGGGGAATGTGTGATTTTAGTGAAATAGAAAAATTGCAAAAGCAATTTGAAAGATTATCTAAAGTAGACATAGACAGATTTTGTCAAGAGGTAGCAAAAGAACTAGCAGCAAGATTGCTTTCAAAGGTAATTCCAAGAACTCCGGTAGGAGAGGGAAGTTTCGAGGTTATAAAAGGAAAAAGATATACAATAAAAAGTGGTGGAACATTAAGAAGAGGATGGACGGCTAATACTGAAGCGGAAGCAGAAGGTGGAGCAGTGCCAGATGCGACTACTTATGCAAAATCTTTAAGAATTGCTAGGATGGGAAACAATTATATAATAATAGTTGAAAACCCTGTGAAATATGCTTCTTATGTCGAATATGGTCATCGCCAAGAACCTGGAAGATATGTACCAGCATTAGGTAAAAGATTAAAAGCATCTTGGGTTGAAGGAAAATATATGTTGACTATATCTGAAAAGGAACTAGAATCTGAAATTCCTGCATTGCTTGAAAGAAAAATGAAAAGATATATTGAGGAGTGTTTTAATAATGGTTAATAATGTAATTAATGAAATTGTAATTGGGATAGCCACAAAAATTACAAAAATATATGAAGATAAAGGAAAATATCCAATATATACTGATAATGTGAAACAAGGACTTGAAAAACCTTGCTTTTTTATTAAATATCTTAATGGAGAAGAAAAAAGAGAAATTGGGTTAGAAAATAGATTTTATAGAGATACATTGAACTTTGTTATTATAGGCCATACTTTAGATGGAGATACTGAAATACTTAATGATATGATTGATAATCTATATGATTTAGAATATATAGAACTAACTGATAAAACTTTGTTAAGGGCACACAAATTGCATCCTAAAATAGAAGACGGAGTTTTACACTTTTTTATAGACTATGAGATATTTATAAAAAAAGAAGATGCTACGACAACGAAAATGGATAATTATGATTTATCAGGGGAGGTAAAAAAAGATGAAAACATCTAAAAAAGAAGCAAAAAAAATAACTGAAGAAAAATTTACAAAAGAACAAATTGTTAATTCTAAAACTTTTATTGAAAATAGAGATTTATTGAAGGCTATATTAGAAGATAAAAGTTATAGTAAAAAAGAAATTAATGAAATAATCAAAAATTATAAGAAAGGAAAGGTGAACTAATATGGCATTAGGCGGAGGAACTTTTATAAGCCAAAATAAAAAATTACCTGGTACATATATTAATTTTGCATCTGCACAAAGTGCTTCATCTTCTATTGGAGAAAGAGGAACTGCTGCAATGGCAATTGAAATGGACTGGGGAAAAGATGGAGAAATAATAGAAGTTACATCTGAAAGTTTTGCAAAAGATTCTATGAAAATATTTGGATATGATTATTCAAATGAGAAATTAAAAGGATTAAGAGATCTATTTAAAAATATCAAAAAGGCATATTTTTATAGATTAAATACTGGTAATAAAGCTACTGTTGATATTGCTACTGCCAAATGTAGTGGAACACGTGGAAATGATATAAGAATAGTTGTTGCAAAAAATATAGATGATGAAACTAAATATGACGTAATTACTTATTTAGGAACAAAAGAAGTTGATAAGCAAACAGTAGAAACAGTTAGTGAGTTAGTAGAAAATGACTATGTAACATTTACTATGGAATCTTTACAAGTAACTGCAGGTAAAAATTTAACAAGAGGAACAAATGGAGATGTAAGTGGAGAAGCACATCAAAACTTTTTAGACAAATTAGAATCATACCAGGTAAATGCAATAGGATGTACAGCGAAAGACCAGTCTACATCTAACTTGTATGTTCAATATGCAAAAAGGTTAAGAGATGAACAAGGTATAAAATTTCAAGTTGTATTATATAATAATGCTGCAAATTATGAAGGTGTTGTAAATGTGAAAAATACAACTGCCGAAGATGATTCTGCACTTGTTTATTGGGTAACTGGAGTAATTGCTGGTTGTGAAATAAACAAATCAAATACAAATAAAACGTATGACGGAGAATATACAATAAATGCAGATTATACACAAGCACAACTAGAAGCTTCAATTGATGCTGGAGAATTTACTCTTCATAAAGTTGGAGATGAAATTAGAGTTTTAGTAGATATTAATAGTTTAGTAGATACAACAAGTGAAAAAGGTGAAGAATTTAAATCTAATCAAACAATTAGGGTATTAGATCAAATTGCTTCAGATGTTGCTAGTGTATTTAATTCTAAGTATCTTGGAAAAATAGCAAACAATGAAGCTGGAAGAACTTCACTTTGGAGCGATATAGTAACATTGTTTAAGGATTATCAAACACTACAAGCAATTGAAAACTTTGAAGATGAAGACATAAGTGTTGAAATAGGAAATGATAAAAAATCAGTAACTATTAATACAAGTGTACAAGTAATTAATGCAATGGAAAAATTGTATATGACAGTAGTTGTAGAGTAAAGGGAACAAATAAAATTGTTCTCTTAATTTTTTTATAAGGAGGAATTAAGAATGGCTAATATAACAATGAATGCAAAAGATGCCATCAGTGCAAAATTGGCTGAGTGTTTCGTTACTATTGAAAATAGAAGATATTTGTTAATGCAAGGAAAAGATTTTGAAGCAAAATTTGAGAAAACTAAAAAAGAAATTAATATATTAGGAAAAACTGGTTCTGGTAACAAATCAACAGGGTGGAAAGGAACAGGTAAAATTACTATATATAAAAATACATCAATATTTGACGAATTAATGGAAAGATATAAAAATACAGGAGAAGATATATATTTTGACATTCAAGTAACAAATGATGATCCTACATCTGCAGCAGGAATTTGCACAATGGTATTTAAAGGATGTAATGTTGATGGTGGGGTTTTAGCAGCATTTGACGTTGATGGAGATTTCTTAGAGCAAGAAATAGACTTTACATTTGAAGATTTTGCAAATCCAACTAAATTTACACAATTAGCAGGTATGCAATAATAAAAATAAATAAAGAAAAAATGAAAGGAAAGATAAGATATGAGTTTAGAAAGTTTTATGTTGAAAGATGAAGTAAAAGAAGTAGAATATATTGCTTCTAATAGATTTAAAGATAAAGAAGGAAATGTTGAAAAATGGAAATTAAAAACCATTACTGCAGATGAAAATGATGCAATAAGAAAACAATGTTATAAACAAGTACAAGTTGGAAAAAGAATGAAACAAGAATTTGATACTGTAAAATATTTAGAATTATTGGCAGATAGATGTGTGGTTTACCCAGACCTACATAATGTCGAGTTGCAAAATTTTTATGGAGAAATGGATTCAGTAAAATTATTAAAGAAACATTTACTAAATCCAGGAGAATATGATGACCTTATGGCTGAAATTCAAAGAATAAATGGATATAGTCTAGATGATGCGGTTGAAGAAGCAAAAAACTAATTCAAGAAGGTGATAGTGATGCTGTATTTGCACACTTTTGCCTTCAAAAACTTCATAAATTTCCGCATGAATTTCTAAATTTAGATTTCAAAGAGAAGGCCTTTGTCATAGCATCAATACAATTACGAGTAGATGATGAAAAGAAAGAGGCAGCAAAAATAAAGAAAAAGTAATTATATCTTATTTTTTCTAAAAGGAGGAGAATATGGCTACTATAAGAAGTTCAATAGTGGTTCAAGATATGGCTTCCTCTGTATTCGCAAAGATAAATTCAAATCTAAATAGAACAACAAGAGGTTTTAAAAATCTAAATAATGAAATGTCAGTTGCACCTACAAAATCTATAAATAATGCTGAAAAGTTAAACTCGGCAGCTTTACAAACGGAATTAACATATCAAGCAGAATTACAAGTTTTAAAACAAGTAGAAGCGGAAGCAAGAAAAATAATTGCTGCTGAAGGAACACAAACAGCAAGGGCCCAAGATATTATAGCAAGTGTTAGAGAACAAAGAAATTTAGTTCAAAGTCTAAAAGGTAACTATGATAATGTAGCAAAAAGTGTAAAAAATGGACATGATAATCAAGAACAATTTAATAATAGTATAAATACTGCAAATGAAAGTAGTAATAAACTTTTAGGTACAGTAAAAAATATTGTGCTTGCTCTTGGTGGTGTAACAGCAATGAAGAGTTTAGTTAATTTATCAGATACTGTTACTAACAATAAAGCAAGGTTAAGTTTAGTTGTAGATGATGGTGGAAGTGTTGAAGAACTTGAAAATAAAATTTTTGCTAGTGCAGATAGAGCAAGAGCAGATTATTTAAATATGACTAGCTCAGTATCAAAATTAAGTTTAAATGCTGGTAGTGCATTTAAAAGTAATGATGAAACAATTGCATTTGCAGAATTATTAAATAAACAATTTGCAATATCAGGTGCACAACAACAGGAAATTTCAAGTGCTACACTACAATTGACACAAGCTTTAGGTTCTGGAGTGCTTCGTGGTGAGGAATTAAATGCTGTATTTGAAGCATCTCCTAATATCATCCAAACTATAGCAGATTATTTAGAAGTAGATATTGGCAAGATAAGAAACATGGCTTCAGAAGGATTAATTACAGCAAATGTAATAAAAAATGCAATGTTTGATTCTGCAGACCAAATAAATGAAAGATTTAATAAAATGCCGATGACGTGGTCTCAAATTTGGACTAAAGCAAAAAATTATGCAGTTAAGGCATTAGATCCTGTATTAGTAAAAATAAATGAATTAGCAAACAATCAACAAGTTCAAGAAATGTTCAATATGTTTATAGATGGTGCTAGTTTAGCGGCACAGGCAATATTGGGACTAGTAGAAGGCATATCATGGTTAATTAATATATTAGAGCCAATGGCACCAATTATTTTAGGCATTGTTACAGCATATGTAGCATTTAATATAATTTCTGGAATAACTAGTGGAATATTATCTATCATGTCATTAGTACAAGGAATTCAAGCAGCTGCGAGTATGATGCAAGCTGGAGCAACTCTTTCCGCAACAGCAGCACAATGGGGATTAAATTCCGCATTATTAGCATGTCCAATAACGTGGATTGTAATTCTTATAATTGCTTTAATTGCAATTTTGACATATTTATGGTTTACAAATGATAAAGTAGCATATGCTATTCTTTATCTTTGGGATGCATTAAGATTGGGAATAATGGTAGCAGGTTTAGGAATTCAAGCCGTTTGGTATGGATTACAACTAGCTGCTTTATTTTTATGGCTTGGAATTCAAACTGTAGTGCTAGGATTAATGACCGCATGGTATGGATTTCAAACAGGAGTTGAAGCGGTATGTCTTGGAGTATTATCTATATTTCAAGGTTTGTATAATGGTATAGTATCAATAGTTAATGCAATCATAACTGTGTTAAATAAAATACCAGGTGTCGAAATAGATACAGTTGAAGCAGCACATTTTGCAGATGATTTTGCAGGAAAAATGGCAAATAATATTATTGATAGAAACTCTAAATTGCAGGAAATGGCTAGTCAGATGGATGGAACAATGGATCAAATTAATACTATAAAAGGAAAAATGAGTTCTGATCTTAGTGCATCTGCTACTAATATTCAAAATAAAGCAATTGAATTAAATACTACTAGACAAGACAGAGTTGATAGTAGAAATGACTGGGCCAAAGGTGCAGGAGATGCTATAAAGAATGCATTAAGCAACTTTTCTTTAGATCCATCAAGTTTTGGAGGAGATAATGCAGGAACTCTTGACGATATTGCGGGTAATACCAAAGATATAGCAAACAATACTGCAGATATAACAGATGAAGATTTGAAATATCTGATTGATTTAGCAGAAAGGGATACAATAAATAGATTTACTACAGTACCATTAACCATTAACTTAACTAATAACAATAGTATAAATGGAGAACAAGACATTGATGGAATTGTAGATCAAGTAACAAATAAGTTAACTGCTAAATTAGAAGAAGAATTAGAATATGTATCTGATGGAATACATGAATAAGGAGGAACTAATCTATGGCATATTATTTTTATTTAGGAAATGTGCTTCTTCCTATTCCTCCTAAAAAATTAGAATTAAAAATTAGCAATCAAAATAAAACATATGATTTGATGAACTACTCAGAAATAAATGTTTTAAAAAATCCAGGACTAACAAGCATGGAATTTGAAGTTTTGCTTCCAAATGTTAAATATCCATTCGCAATGTACAAGAATGATTTTCAAAATGCTAAATATTATTTAGGAATTTTAGAAAATTTAAAGGTAAATAAATCAGCATTCCAATTTATTGTTATTAGAAAATTTCCAAATGGTAATAGTATTTTTGATACTAATATAAAAGTGTCAATAGAAGACTATACAATAACAGATTCTACAGATGAAGGATTTGACACAAAAGTAAAAATAAAATTAAAACAGTATAGAGAATATTCTACAAAAACCGTACAAATAACAATTAAACAATACAAGCCACCAGTAGTAACTAGAACAGTAACTACAAATAATACTGCAGCATCCAAGCCAAGTGGGCAAAACTATACAGTAAAACGTGGAGATTGTTTGTGGAATATAGCAAAAAAATATTATGGGAATGGAAGTAAATATACAACTATTTATAATGCTAATAGAGACAAAATTAAAAATCCTAATTTAATTTATCCAGGACAAGTGCTATGGATACCTGCATAGGAGGAAAAAATGAGTCAACAATTATTAATTCAAAATGGAAATACAGTATTTGAACCGGTAGTTCAAGATGGAGTTACTTGGACTACCGAAAGAAAAGGTGCTGCAGGTAAATTAGAATTTAAAGTATTAAAAGATAATATTATAAGTTTTGAAGAAGGAAATCCTGTAGCTTTTAAAGTTAATAATACAAATTTATTTTATGGTTTTGTTTTTAAGAAAAAAAGGGACAAAGAAAAAATAATAACAACTACAGCATATGACCAATTACGATATTTAAAAAATAAAGATACTAAAACATATACTAATAAAAGAGCAGATGAATTGGTACAAATGATAGCAAATGAATATCAATTAAATACAGGAGTATTAGAAAATACTGGATATGTAATTGCAAAAAAAGCTGAAAGTAATCAATCACTATTTGATATTATATTAAATGCATTAGATGAAACAATAAGAAATAGAAAAGAAATGTATGTATTATATGATGATTTTGGAAAGATATGTTTAAAAAATCTAGAAAGAATGAAAGTAGGATTAGTTATAGACGAAGAAACAGGCGAAAACTATGATTATGAAAGTTCAATAGATTCTGATACATATAACCAAATAAAATTAACATACGATAATTCAGATACAGGTAAAAGAGAAATATATATAGCAAGAGATTCAAGTAATATAGAAAAATGGGGAGTATTACAATACTTTGATACAATTGATGAGAAAACGAATGGAGCAGTTAAAGCAAGAGCATTGTTAGATTTGTATAATCAAAAAACTAGAAGCCTAGAAATAAAAAATGCACTTGGAGATATTAGAGTTAGAGGAGGTTCTCTCATAATAGTTAATTTAGATTTGGGTGATATAAAATTGAAAAATTTTATGTTAGTTGAAAAAGCAAAACACACTTTTAAAGACGGAGAGCATTTTATGGACTTAACATTAAGAGGTCAGAACTTTATATCTGGGTAGGAGGTAAAGTGAAATGGGAAGCTTAGGAGAAGTAATAAAAAAAATGGCTGTAGGAGCAAATGATGCAAATGCTCCTACTTCTGTTTTATTTGGTACTGTGACAAGTGTGAATCCACTTGAAATAACAGTAGAACAAAAATTAAAATTAACAAAAGAGTTTTTAGTTCTTACTAAAAATGTAAAAGACTATACTGTAGATGTTAGTATGGATTGGGAAACAGGAAGTAAATCATTAAATGCTAATCACAGCCATACTTTAAATGGTGATATTTCTGTATCATCTAGTGCAGAAGTAAATCCAAATCCAGACAATATTGCAGTAAATATAAAAAACGAAGTTAGTAATAATATTGGAATAGAAACAAAAAATATAAATTTAACACATTCACACTCAATAACTGGTAGAAAAACAATGACTATTTATAATGGGTTAAAATTAAACGATAATGTTATTTTAATTCAACAACAAGGTGGAAATAACTTCGTTGTGTTAGATAAATTTTAAAAGAAAGGTGGTAAAAATATGACACCTAAAACAGATGATATATTGTTAAATAATATAGAAGAAGTAACAGAACAAACAAGTAAAACTTACTGTTTAAATATAGAAAAAAATACAATTTCAAATTTTTGCGATGGCATTGAAGCAATGAAACAAACAATATATTGCATCTTAAATACAGAAAGATTTGAACACCTTATATACAGTTGGAATTATGGTATTGAATTAAAGCACCTTATTGGAGAAAATACTACATTTGCAATACCAGAGCTAGAAAGAGTAATTCAAGAAGCTCTACTTCAAGATGATAGAATATCAGAAGTAAATAATTTTGATTTCAAAGTAGAAAAAAATTCAATAATAGCGAAATTTACTGTAATTACAACCGTTGGAGAAATTGAAACAGAAAAGGTGGTGAGTTTTTAAAAATGGAGATAGACAATATAGATGAAATTGAAAATTTAGACGAATACTTTGATTATGATACTATTTTGCAAAGAATGCTAGATAGAGTTCCTATTCAAATCGATAAAAGAGAAGGGAGTATAATTTATAATGCATTGGCCCCTGCTGCAGCAGAGTTAGCACAAATGTATATTTTATTAAAAAATAATATAGATTTAGTTTTTGCTGATACTGCTGTGGATGAATATTTAGATCGATTAGCAAATCAAGTTGGAATCACAAGAAACGAAGCTACATATGCAATAAAGAAAGGATTATTTTATGATGAAGACAATAACTTAATGGATATTAATATTGGAGAGAGATTTACAATAGAAGATTTAGTATATAAAGCAGTAGAGAGAATAGAAACAGGAACATATAAAATGGAATGTGAAGCACAGGGAACAATAGGAAATAATTGTGTAGGAACACTTATTCCAGTTAATTATATAGAGAATTTAGCAAAAGCAGAATTAACAGATATATTAATTCCTGGAGAAGATCAAGAAGATGATGAATCTTTAAGGGCAAGATACTATGAAACTACAAGCGAGCAAGGATTTGGTGGAAATGTTGTGGATTATCAAAACAAGACTAAAGAAATTGCAGGAGTAGGAGCAGTAAAAGTAACACCTATTTGGAACGGACCAGGAACAGTAAAATTAACAATATTAGATAGCAATTATGAAAAAGCATCTAATGTATTAATTGAAAAAGTACAAAATGAAATGTGCCCAGATTTATCTGAAGATGGATTAGGCATTGCCCCAATAGGACATATTGTAACTGTTGATACTGTATCAGAAGTGGAAATTTCTATAATTTCTAATGTAACAATATCTGAAACAACTACAATGGATAATGTAAAAACTCAAATCAAAGAGCTAGTAAATAATTATTTCTTAGAATTAAAGAAAGATTGGGAAAATTCAGAGACAATAATTATAAGAAAAGCACAAATAGACACAATAATTTTAAATGCAGATGGAGTTATTGATGTTTCAAATACTTCAATAAATAATAAGGCTTCAAATATAGAATTACAAAAATTTGAAATACCAATATTGAAAGAGGTGACACTTATATGAAGTTAATTGAATATATGCCACCTTATTTAAAAAATGTACTTGAGTTTATTAAAATATTTGATACAGAAGATATTGAAATAGAGAATATGAGATATTTAATAGATAAAGTGCTAAAAGAAGTAATTGTAAAAACAGCAACCTCTTATGGATTAGATAGATATGAAAAAATATATGGAATAAAAAATAAAGCAGAAACAATAGAAGCAAGAAGAATGAATATATTATTTAAAATAAATAACAAAGTACCATACACATTAAAATGGTTGATAAATACATTAAATGAATCAATTGGAAAAGATAATTATAAATTAATTGCAAAAGATTATGAATTATATATAACAATAAATCTAGCATACACTGAAGCGGCAGAAATGCTGAAATCTAATTTGATAAAACAAATTCCCGCAAATATACAATTAGAATATGAATTAGAGACTACATTAAATGAGTATATAGGTGGAGCAATTTCAAGATGTGATTATATTATTTTAAATGCTGAAGCATTTGAAGAAATAGAGGATGTAGTATTAAATCAAAATAATAATACAGGGGTAGCTGTAATTAATACAGGATATATAGAAATAGATCCAAATACAGATGTGGTAATAAAAAATGAAGATGTAGATTTAAATGCAAAAACTGGAGCAAAAGTATCAAGACAAGATTATATGAATATAGATGTTTCAACAGAGGAAAAGCTAGAAAAGATTTTATTAAATCAAAATAATAATCTTGGGTTAAATTTAGTAAAACAAGATTATATTGAAATAGAGGAGGTTTTAAAATAATGGGTTTTGAAAGAGTATATATAACCAAACAAGGTGCTTTACTTGCAGCAAAAACATTACAAGGTAAAAAGATAGAATTTGACCATGCTGAAATAGGTAGTGGAAATTTAAGTGGAAATGCTGTAGATAAGACATCATTAACTACAAAGGTTTTAGAGTGTCCAATTCAAAAGGTAGAAATAACTGAAGACACACAGGCAAAAGTATCTTTTATATTTAAAAATACTGATGCCAAAAGTGCTTTTTATTTTAGAGAAATTGGATTATTTGCAATAGATCCAGATACAAAAGCAAAAGTTCTATATGCATATACTAATGCAGGAACAACAGCAGAATATATTAATAATTCAATAGCAGAAAAAATAGAAAAGCATATTACAATAAATGTAATAGTAGATAATGCAAGTAATGTAACAATAACACTTGATTCAAGTGAAATTTATGTTACAGAAAAAGATTTAGAAAATGCATTACAAAATGCAAAATTATATTCCGGAAAAAATTATGGAATAAAAAGATTAATAACAGACAATACATTACCAACATGGACAAGAATAGCAGATGCTGAAGGCTTAACTGCAAATGCAACAAAAAATGGCACAGAAGTAGCAAATGATTTTGATAATTTATATCCATGGTCACATATTCGCAAATGTAATGTAGATGCAGCAACAGGACAAGTTCTAGCATATTATGGAGAAACTGGATTCCAAGCAGATGGAAGCAATGGAGAAGTTATGGTTAAAATACCAGAATTCTGGTGGAAAAGGGAAAGACTACCAGATGAATTTGGAAATGTATATGAATACATTTATATTGCTGATTATGCAAGAGCAGGTTATAAAAAATCTGAAGAATTTTTTGTTGGTGCTTACATAATAAGTACAGAAACAACAGAAGGAGATACAATAATAGCACATTCAAGAAGTGGTGCAATACCAAAATATAATACAACTAAGGCAAACTTTAGAAATTATGCAAAAGCATTAGGAGAAGGATGGCAATTAATGGATTATCATTACTTCTTATTACAAATGCTATATCTTGTTGAATATGCACATTATAATTCACAAAGCATGCTTGGTAATGGTATTGTAGGGTTTAATACAGCTAAAGCATTAATAGCAGAGAATAATGTTAATAGAATTATTGTAAGTTCTGTAGGTACAGGCTTATGGGTTGGAAAAACCATTTGTATAGGTGCAACAGATGCTTGGAATAGTAGTGTAGCAGCAGATAGAGAAATAACATCAATAGAAGATTATAATGACGGACAAGTAACAGGTAAAGCAATTCATTTTAATGGTGATCCTGTAAACATTGCGGTAAATAATGTTATTTGGGGTTCAGCTCAAAAGACTGGTGAAAATGACTCTTTAGGAAATGCATCAGGATGTTTAATTAATGATAGTTATCATTCAGTTAATTATAGGGGAATTGAAAATATATTTGGACATATGTGGCAACATATAGATGGCCTAAATATAAAAGATTACATTGCATATATTTGCAAAGACCCAGCTAGTTATGAAAATGATAAATTCGATGCACCATATGAAAAAATAGGATATGTAAATGCAGAAACTACAGATAGTTACATAAAGAAATTAGGACTAGATGAAAAACATCCTGAAGTTGCATTACCTACAGAAATTGGAGCAAGTTCTAGTACAGGAGCATGTGATAATTATTGGTGTGCAGAAGGAAACAGAATTGCGTACGTTGGTGGTAACTTCAACAGCACTTGGAGCAGGGCCGGTTTCTTTGCTTGGACTTGTGGCAACCCTTCTGGCAGCACGGCTTGGAATTACGGCGCTCGCCTTCTTAAACACCAGTAAAAGCGGGGGTATGGGGGCGGCCAGCCTCCCATATAAAATAACTTAAATATAGAATAGTTAATTTTTTTTGAAAAAGTATATATACTACTTGTAGGGGATTTAATGTGTGCGGTGCCGAGTTTCTGTCTTTGCTTTTTTGCGTACGTTGGTGGTAACTTCAACAACAATTGGAGCAAAGCCGGTTTCTTTGCTTGGAATTGTAACAACACTTCTAGCAACACGAATTGGAATTACGGCGCTCGCCTACTTATTTATAAAAATAAAAATATATTACACATTATTTTCCTTGCCCCTTGGCAAAAATAAGTCGCAACTGGATTGACCTAGTAGCTCCTTTTGAGCGAAAAGCCGATAGACTAAATAAGAAAAATACCAGGAGAAAATATGAAAAGAAAAAGTAATATATATCAAAAAATTATTGAACCAGATAATATAAGAAAAGCTATTCTAAATGCATCCAAAGGTAAAAAAACACGAAAAAGTGTAGAAAAAATATTATGTAATATTGAATATTACACTTTAGACATTCATAATATGCTGAAAAATAAAACATATAAACCTAGTCCATATCATGAAATGAAAATTCATGATGGAACTAGAAAAAAAGAAAGAATTATATATAAACCTATGTTTTATCCAGACCAATGTATTCATTGGGCTTTAATGCAACAAATTGAACCATTATTAAAGAAAGGCATGTATGAATTTTGTTGTGCATCAGTTAGAGACAGAGGAATTCATTATGCAGCAAAACATATAAAAAAAATACTAGTTAGAGATAGGAAAAACACAAAATATTGTTTAAAACTTGATGTAAAAAAATTTTATCCTAGTATTGATAAAGAAATATTAAAAAGAAAATTCATGAGAATCATTAAAGATAGAGATGTATTAGATTTATTAGATTTGATAGTAGATAGTTCAATAACCGGTGTTCCTATACGGTAATTATACATCACAATGGTTTGCTAATTATTACTTACAAAATTTAGATCATTTTATAAAAGAAAAATTGAAAGCACCATATTATATTAGATATATGGATGACATGCTTGTTTTTCATAGAAATAAAAAAGAATTAAGAAAAATAAAAATTCAAATAGAAGAATTTTTAAAATCAGAGCATTTAAAGTTAAAAGAAAATTGGCAACTATTTAAAGTTGATAGCAGACCAATAGATTTTATTCGGTTATAGATTTTATAGAGGACATACAACATTACGAAAAACTAATTTTTTAAGAATAAAACGAAGAATAAAAAAGGTATATAAAAAAGGAAATATAAATTATGCAGATGCTACAGCAATATTAAGCTATTATGGTTGGATAAAACATTGTGATTCTAATAAATTTAATGAAAAGTATATTAGACCATATATTAGTCTAAAAAAATGTAAAGGAGTGGTTAGAAATGAAACAAAGAACTTACAGCGATATAAAGCCAGAAAAAAACTTCAGTATAGAAAACGTTGAGAACGGAAAATGTACCGTTCTTTTTTTTGACAATATTCAAGAGGAAAAAGAAAGTCAAGAAGTAGAAAATGAAAATACTTCAAATAAAATTATATATAGCTATGATACTTATAGCATAGAGATTCCTTATAGAGAAAATCTAGCAGAAACAATAGAAAAAGATATAAATAATTGGCTAAATTCTGTTAAAGAAAAAGATTATAATGAAGTAGCTACAAAGGTTAGAGAAATCAGAAATCAATTATTAGCAGAAACAGATAAAGAAATGTGTTTTGATAGATTAGGCATTGAAATTCCAGAAAAAATTACTGCTACTAATTTGTTATCAGTAGTAACAAGTGTATTTGAAGGAATTGCAAAAATATTAAATAATGATATATCAAAATATAGACAAGAGTTAAGAGATTTACCAAACCAGGAGGGATTTCCATACAATGTTGTATGGCCAACTAAAGACAAAGAGGAGGAATAAGATTAATGGAAAGTTTGACAACTACAGTAATAAGTATAACTGCATTAATAGCAGCAGTAGGAACACTTATTGCTACAATAATAAAAGCAAAAAAAGAAATTGAAAACACCCTTCCACGAAAAATCCAAAAACAATGTTCAATAGATATGGAAATCACAAATAAAATGGAAGATTTAAAAGAATTTGTTAAGGCAGATCGTGTTCAGATTTATGATTTTCATAATCGGTCGGACATTATGCAAATGGAAGAAGTGCTTTAAAAACTTCGTGTACTTTTGAAGTTGTAAGGGCAGGTATAAAAAGTCATCAAAAAGAACTTCAAGCTGTTCCATTAAGTTGCATTCCTAGTTTTATAAGAACTCTACTAAATGATAAAAGAATGATAATAAGTAATTTAGAAGAGATAAAAGAAACTATGCCAGCAACATATGGGCTAAAGAAAGGACAAGAAATAGGTTCTTTTTTTGATATTATTTTAAATAACAAAAATGGTGATCCAATAGGATTTCTAGCATTACAATTTTCAAAAACAAATTGCGTAAATTTCTCAAATGATGAAATGAACGAAATTTTAAAATTAAAGTTTTTTATTGAAGAAAACCTAGAAAAAATGGTTAGTAAAAAGTAGAAAGGAGGGAAATGTTATGACAGTAGAATTTTTAGTATGGGCTATAACAGCAATTTTTACTTATGTTGCTGGTTTAGTATCAAAACATTTTGGATGGAATTATGATTTACCAATTACCATTCAAAACATCATAATAATAGCAATAGCATCTATAATTGGCTGCTTAATACACATTGAGAATCTTGATGTCAATGGTGTAATAACAGCAGTTATTACTGCCGTTGGTGGAGTAGGAACAGCTGTTGTGGCTTATGATGCAAAAAACAAATAGTTTAATACAAGAAAATAATTCTTGTGTTTATAAAATACTGGAAGAAAAATAAAAAATCTTCCAGTATTAATTTTTTAATAAGGAGGTCATCGTTATGGATGAAAAAGAAGAAATTATTTTAACTCCAGAGATGGAGCAAGAATTATCAAATGGTAAAGAGGAGGGGGAAGAATAATGGGAACTGTATCAAAATTAGCAAGTGGCACATATATTGCTGCTGAAGGTAATTATGAACATGGAAGAGCAGGACAAAAAATCTGTAAATTTACTCCACACCATATGGCTGGAGTTCTTACTGCTAAACAATGTGCAGTAAATATATTTCAAAAACCAGGAAGACAAGCAAGTGCTAACTATTGTATAGGAAATGATGGAGATATAGTATGCAATGTTTATGAAGATGATAGAGCATACACATCAAGTTCAAGATCTAACGATAGACAAGCTATAACCGTTGAGGTTTCTAATTGCGAAGTTGGAGGACAATGGAAAATATCTGATGCAGCATGGAACTCTTTGATAAATTTAGCTGAAGATGTTTGTAGAAGATATGGATTTAGATTGGCTTATGACGGAACATCAAGTGGTTCTTTAACTACACATGATATGTTTTCTAACACAAATTGTCCTGGACCATATTTAAAAGGAAAGTTAAATGAATTAGCAAGCATTGTAAATTCAAGATTAGATGGCAATGCATCAAATAATAATGCATCTTCAAATAAAAAATCAAATGAAGAAATTGCAAATGAAGTAATTGCAGGTAAGTGGGGAAATGGAGATGCTAGAAGAACAGCTTTGCAAAACGCAGGGTATGATTATAGTGCTATTCAATCTATTGTAAACCAAAAATTAACTGGTAAATCTTCAAATAGTACAACTTCAAACAAAAAATCTATTGACACTATTGTAGAAGAAGTTATTGCTGGAAAATGGGGAAATGGAGAAGACAGGAAAACAAGATTACAAAATGCAGGATATAATTATAATGAAGTTCAAGCAGCAGTTAATAACAAATTATCTGGGAAATCTACAAGTTCAAATAAAAAATCAAACGAGACTATTGCTAATGAAGTAATTAAAGGACTATGGGGCAATGGTACTGATAGAAAAAATAGATTAACTGCAGCAGGATATGATTATAATGCAATCCAAAAAATAGTAAATCAAAAATTAAAATAATAATTAAAACTAGAGGGGGAAAACCTCCTCTAGTTTAATTTTCTTAATTTGTTTTGAATATCCAATAAAGTATTAAATGCTTGCTGAAACGTAGTATTGTTCATATCTATATTAGAAATTTTATTTAATATTTTTTTTATTTCTATATTTTTTATATAATCATTAACATTTGAATTTTGTAAATTATCTATTACTTTATACTTTATTTTCATTTCATTTAGTAGTATGATATATTTATCTAATTGAGAAACAGGAAATCCGCACTTGAATATTGAAGGCCCCAAGTCGGTTATTTTAAGTCCTAATTTCTCATTTATAAATTTAGCATCTTCATTTAAAATGTTGTAGAAAATGCCAACTCTAAACAAATAAATAGAAGATGCATCTTTTTTTTTGAGTTCTTGATATTGATTCAATAATTTACTCATTTTTATGCTTTTCCTTTCTTTTCTTTAATACTAAAATATCTCCTGGTTCACATTCTAAAACACTACAAAGTTTTTCTAATGTAGCAAAATGAATTCCTGATGTTTCATTATCCATTAGGTGACTTAGTGCTTGATAACCTCCTTCCATTTTTTTTACGAACCAATACTTTGTTTTCTTTTTTTCTTTTAGTATTTCTTTTACTCTTACATATACCAAGTTAATCACCATCCTTTCCAATATCTATTTTACTATGAACATATTTAGATTTTAACTCTTTTCGCTTAAAGATACGGAAAGATTAACTATTGCAGGATTAAGGTATTTCTGCTATAATTCAAATGGTGATATTATGGAAAATGAGTTGAAAATGTGTAAAGAAATCCTAAAAAGAGTAAAATGGTATATGGAAAGAAAAGATTATAATGGTTTAAGGCTTTATATCGAAGAAAGAGAAAAATATGTAGAAAATTGTAGAATAATGTCGAAAAATAAAGAAGAGGAATATATTGATAGTCTAGTGAAAGAACTAGACATATCTAACACCTAGCATAGTTATTATATTTTACATAATATGGTAAAATATAAAAAGAGATATCTCTAAATATCATTCGTAGGAGGGATATTTATGAGAAAAAATAATAAAAAACAAATAGTTTTGGATAAAATTGCAAAAAAATTAAACTTTTGTGATAAAATAATAATGAAAGTATTTAAAAGATATACATTAAAAATATATAAGCTAGGATTGAATGATGCTTTCAATTGGGAAAATCAAAAAAGTTCGCAAGGCTGAAACAAGGCTGAAACATAAAAAGAATTGTATAATAAAAACAGATAATGAAATAACTTGAAAGTGAACGGAGAGTAAGATATGAGAAATATTAAGCTAACAATTGAATATGATGGAAAAGACTTTAATGGATGGCAAAAACAGCCAAATAAATTAAATATACAAGGCGAAATAGAAAGAGCAATTGAAGTTATAACAAGAGAAAAAGTAGAACTAATTGCTTCGGGTAGAACTGATGCAGGAGTTCATAGTTTGGGACAAACGGCAAATTTTAAAATAGAAAGTGAAATGCCAATAGAAAAAATGAAAGTAGCAATAAATTCACAACTAAAAAAGAGTATAAGAATAAAAAATGTAGAAGAAGTAGAAGAAAATTTCCATAGTAGATATAACTGTAAGAAAAAAACATATAGATACATAATAAATAATTCTGAACAAGGTTCGGCAATATATAGAAATTTAGAATATCATATGCCACTTAAGTTAAACTTTGAAGAAATGGAAAAGGCTATAAAATATTTTGAAGGAGAACATGATTTTAAAGCATTTAAATCAAGTGGGGGAAGTGTAAAAACTACAATAAGAACAATATATAAAACAAAAATAAAAAAAGAAAATGAAAGAATAGAAATAGAACTTACAGGAAATGGATTCTTATATAATATGGTAAGAATAATAGCAGGAACTTTAGTAGATGTGGGACTTGGAAAAATAGAAACAAACCAAATACCAGAAATAATAGAATCAAAAGATAGACAAAAAGCAGGAAAAACGCTACCAGCACATGGACTTTACTTAGTAAAAGTGGAATATTAAAATATAAAGCAGTGGGTAACAAAATATTAGTAAAATGCATAACATATACAAAAAGGATAGGTGAGAATAAAGTTATGAACATTTTACTAATATTTTTTGCGCTTCCTATAGCAACAATATTATTAGCTATTGTATTACAAAAAATATTAAAAAGTCCTATATTAGTGGCAATTATATTTTTTGCAATATATTTAATAGTTACATTCGCAGCGTTTGATTCGGATTTTTTAATAGTTGCGATATTACTTACAATTTTAGCATATATAACAGCAGTATTGGTATGTATTATATGCAAAATATTAAGAAAACTTAAAGAAGATGAAGATAATCATCACGACGATGATAATAATAATGGAAATTGTGGATGTAGGAGAAGAGAAAATTTAATAGCATATACTACATCGTTGCTTCCGAACAATACAGTAATATTGGGAGCTAATAATAACAACAATGAATCAAATGATGATGATAATAATAACTGTGGATGCTGTAGATGTTGCAGATGCTGTAGATGCAGACGAAATAGATAAACTGTGCAAATGCTTTGCGCATTGCACAGTCCAAGGTAAAAATCAACTTTGTTGTATAGAGAAAATCCCTGATTTTCCTATACAATGAAAAAGGACTGTCCCAAAAGTGACAAATTGTCACAAAAAGGAACGTCCCCAAAGTGACAAATATTACAATTATATTACAAAGATATTAAACTTGTATTACAGGGCTGCAATTTGTTGTTTTTAATAAAAAAATGTTGTAAAATTAAATAAATAATTATAGAGAAATACAAGGAGGAATATTAAAAATGGCAGTAAATCCAATGCAAAGAAAAGCAACAACATCTGCATTAATAGCAGTGTTAATAACACTTATAATTACAGGTACTATAATAGGGCTTTTAATAATGAAAATAGGTAATTTAAACAAACAAATGGAGGAGAAAATAGCAAGTATTGTAAAAGTATATGTATTAAATAATGATGTGAAATCTGGACAGGAGATAACGACAGATATGCTAAAATTACAAGAGGTTGATATGGCAACTGTGCCAAGCAATTCTTTTGGAAGCATTATTTCTACATTTAATAATTATAGATTAGAAGACATAGAAGGAACACCAGTTTTAACAGATACTGATGGAAGAATGTATTTAACTAAACAAGGCTCAAATGGAGAAAAGGTAAAAAAATATATACAAAGAGTAGAAGATGATTATAAGCAAACTGCTTATTATTATGAGGATGGAGGACAAAAAGTAGAACTTGTTACAGTTCCATTAGTAGCAAAGGTTGCTTTAAAGAAAAACACAGTATTAACATTAGATTTAATAGCTAGAAGTGATGAAATAGTAACAGATGATGTTAGAATACAAGAATACAATGTAGTACTTTTACCATCACAAATAGAAGATAAAGAATACATAGATGTAAGATTAAGAATGCCAAATGGAACAGATTACATAGTACTTTCACATAAACAAATAGAGTTACCACAAATAGATGGAGTTGAAACACAAGATACTATATGGATGAATCTTTCAGAAGATGAAACATTAATGATGAGTAGTGCTATTGTCGAAAGCTACATGGTTAAAGGTTCTATGCTATATGCTACAAGATATGTAGAGGCAGGAACTCAAGAGGCTGCAATACCAACATATTTACCAAATGCAGATGTAGTTTTATTAATGGAAAAAGATAAAAATATAGTTCAAGTAGCAAAAAATGAATTGTTCAAGAGATACAACGAAAATAAAGAAACAATAAGAACAAATGGAATTAATAAACAAATTGACTCAAAAACAGCAATAAACAATGCAGTTTCAGGAGTAAATGAAGAAATTAAAAAATCACAAGAACAAAGGAAAAAATACTTACAAACACTAGGAGGTAAATAAAGTAGGGAGGCTATAATGGACAAGATTGGATTTGTGGGAGCATATGACAAAACAGATGTTATACTATATATAGCTAAAATTATATCTTTAATAGGAAAAAAAGTTTTAGTCATTGATTCTACAATCAATCAAAAGGCTAAATACGTAGTTCCTGTTATAAACCCTACAAAATCATATATTACAAACTTTGAAGGAATGGATATTGCTGTGGGCTTTAATAACCTACAGCAAATTCAAGAATATTTGGGAACAGAAGACAAAAAAATAGACTATGATATAATTTTAATAGATATAGATTCAACAGAATCAATAGAAATATATGACATGAAAGAATCAAATAAAAATTATTTTGTTACATCATTTGATCTATACTCATTGAAAAAAGGAATAGAAATTATAGATGGATTAAATGAAACAATACAGTTAAAAAAAGTTTTATTTTCTAAATATGCTACAGAAGAGGAAGATGACTATTTGAATTTTTTATCGCTGGGACATAAAGTTATATGGGAAAGTGAAAGAATATATTTTCCACTTGAATTAGGAGATCAAAGCACAATAATAGAAAATCAAATGTTATCAAAAATAAAAATTAGAAAATTAACTAATCAATATAAAAAAAGTTTATTATATATGGCAGAAGAAATTGTGAAACCAGAAGAAAGAGGGAAAATAAGAAAAGTATTTAGACAATTAGAAAAAGAGGTGTAGAAAATGGCAATCATAGTTTTTAACAGTAACGAAAAAAAAGAAACAGGACAAACATTAACAACAGCAGCATTAGCAACATATATGTCAATAGAGCATAACCAAAAAATGTTGATTGTATCTACAGACTTTAATGATGGAACTTTAGAAGATTGCTTTTGGCCACAAAAAAAAGAAGAAATTATAATAGACAGAACTATACCCTTAGATAGAATAACACAGATGGATTCTGGAGTAGAAGGATTAGCAAAAATTGTTTCAAGCAGTAAAACTTCGCCAGAAATAATAAGAAATTATTCTAGGGTGGTTTTAAAGGATAGATTGGATGTACTAGTAGCACCAGATACTAGAGAGAGAACAGAATATAATAAAATTGCTATAGCATATCCTAATATTTTGCAAATGGCTAATAGATTTTATGACTATATATTTGTAGACTTAAACAAAAACATGAATTTAACTGAATACGAACAAATAATGAAAATAGCTGATGTTATTGTATTAACATTAAACCAAAAATTAAAAAGCATCAATAATTTTGCAAAATTAAGGGAAAAAGAACAATTTTATAATAGTAGAAAAGTAATACCTATATTAGATAAATATGACAAATTTTCTAAATATAATAATAAAAATGTGTCAAGATGTTTAAAGGAAAAGAAAATAATACCTACAGTTTCATATAATACTTTATTTGCAGAGGCATGTAGCGAAGGTAAAATTGTAGATTATTTTTTAAAAATGAGAAACGTAAAAGCAGATGAAACAGATAGAAACAAAATGTTTATATATGAAATAGCAGAATTAAGCGAATGCATAATAAATAAATTATTAGAACTGCAAAACAAAAAAGTATAGCCTTAAGGAAGGAGAAATAAAATGTTAAACACAATATTAAAGATAGTTGTTTTACTTGTAGCAGTAGGAGCAGTATATTATTTTATTAGAAGCAAACAAAAACAAAAAGTAGAAGAAACAATAGAGATGGATGATAAAACATATACTTTAGAAAGAATGACTGCTTTTGTAAAACAAAGATTAAATGAAATAACAAAAGTAAATTTATATGATATTGGACTTTCAGAAGAGGAATTAAAAAGAAGAAAGAACAAAAAATATGAATTGAAAAAAGCATTAAAAGGCTGTACATATGGAGACGTTAATGATAAAAAATACATAAAAGAATTAATATATGATTTATTATACAGAGAATATGGAGTTGATGAAACTAATGTATCAAAAGCAATTCCTTTTGACATACCATCACTTCTAACAGCTCAAGATAAATTTGACATAATAATATATATGTATAAAAATGATTTTGGATATGAGGCATTAACTGAACTTATAAAAAAATACAATTTGGCAGAATTGAAATATGTAGCTGGAGAGACAAAGCCATGTTATGTTATAACTTCGCAAGAAATTAGTGAAATATTTGAAAAGGAAAATTTTGTATTGACTTTATCAGATAAAATAAATGTAATAGTTCAAAGAATTTATCAACATTATAAAGGCTATAGTAGTATAGATGAAATTAGAGATATGAATATAGATGGAGTATCAGGTGGTGTATCTGGACTTCCAGAATCTTTTTTAAGTCAAGTTGCACAAACAGATGGAGATTATTTAAATCAAGTAGTAGAGCACAAAGTTCCAAGAGCATGTGACAGTATATGGATATTTTTCCAAGGTAAATCAATTAGATTAGAATTTTTATCGTTTGGAACAGAAGCAGAACTAAAAAGAGTTTGTCAAAATATATACAAATACAATAATCCAGGACAATTATCAGATACAAATGGATTTAAAATAAATGAAATGAAAGATGGCTCTCGTGTTGTTGTTGTAAGACCAAGCTTTTCAGAAACATGGGCATTTTTCGTAAGAAAATTTGATGTTAAAAGAGCAACATTAGAACAATTAATAAGAATACCAGGAAAAGAGCAAGCAATAGACCTTTTAAAATATTTAGTCAAAGGAGCAAGAGTAATATCACTTACTGGTGAGCAGGGTTGCCGGAAAAACAACAATGCTTATGGCTATGATAGAAAATATATATGATACAATGAACATACGTGTTCAAGAAACTGCGTTTGAGTTACACTTAAGAAAAATATATCCAACAAGAAATATTTTATCTTTTAGAGAAACAGATACAATTTCTGGACAAATGGGACTTGATGTTCAAAAGAAAACAGATGGTGGAGTAAACATTATCCGGAGAGGTTGCAACAGATCCCGTAGCAGCATGGATGATACAAGCTGCACAGGTTGCTTCTAAATTTACATTATTTACTCACCATGCTAAAACTTTTCCACTTTTAGTACAAGCATTAAGAAACTCTCTTTTAAAGTTAGGTATGTTTAATGATGAAAAAACAGCAGAAGAACAGGTTGTAGGAGTTCTAAACTTTGATATACATTTAGTAAAAGACTTTAGAGGTAGAAGATATATAGAAAGAGTAACAGAATGTATACCCGTAGAAGACAAAAATGAATATACATTTGAACATAGACAAGAAAAAACGATAGAAGGAAAATTAGATAAATTTATGGATAATGCAACAAGGTTTTTCTCGAAGTCTACGAATAAAGAATTATATAAATATGTAAACATATTAGAATATCATGATGGTACATATGTACTTACAAACCCTATATCAGATACAAATATTAGAGAAATGAGAAACAATATGGATGCATCAGATATAGAAGAATTTGACAAATTTATAGAAGATAATTGGGGAATAAAAGCAAAAGATAATTCTAGCCATGAGGAAGAGAAAGTTATAGTAACTAAAAAAAGAGGTAGAAAACCTAAAGATAATTAATATTCAAACGAAGAATAGAGGTGAACCGCAGAATGGAACAAAGTAATATATTTATATATTTTTTTGCAGGAGTAGGAGCATTATTTGCAATATTGGTAATTGCATACTTGATTTTAAAGAAAAAAATGGAATCTTCAGAAGTAAGACAAATACAAAAATTAAGAGAAGGAACACAAGCCAAAAAGCATACCTCCGAAATATTATACCAAAAATTATATGTAAGATATATTAGAATACCATTTTTAAAAAGATATTTACTAAAAATAAGAAGAAGACTAGAGATAATAAATATAGATGATGAATATTTAACAAGAAAACAAACTGCACAAATATTAACCAGAACTTTGCTTTTAGTAATACCAATTACAATAGCAATAATATGGCTAACACATGATAATTATCTATTATTGTCAATATTATTAATTTTTGAAGTATTTATGATAGATACAATAATTGATGGAATGGTAGACAATATAGACAACAAATTACTAAAACAACAAATAAACTTTTTCTCAGAAATGAGACATGCATACCATGAATTTAATATGGTAGAAGAAGCAATTTATCAAGTATCACAAGATGATGAGCAGCCAGAAATGTCTAGACAAGCAGAAAAAATATATGAAGTTTTAATATCAGATGATCCAGAATCAGAATTAGAAAAATATTATGATGTTGCACCAAATAGTTATTTAAAAGAATTTGCTGGTATTTCATATCTTACAAAAGAATTTGGAGATAGAAAAGTAGATAAATCATCTTTATATTTGAAAAATTTAAATAATATTACACAAGAAATGCAACTAGAAATATTAAAAAGAGATAAATTAAACTATGTATTTCAAAGTTTATCTGTAATATCAATATTACCAATGATGTTTTTAGAAGCAATTAAAAATTGGTCAGTAAGTCAATTTAGTTTTACAGAAAGTTTCTATATGGGAAGAAAAGGTATGCTAGTGCAAATATTGGTACTGCTTATTACATTTATTTGTTATACGTTAACACGAAAATTAAAAGATAATGGTTCTACTAATATGAATGTAAGAAATACCGAAAATCCTTGGCAAGCAAAAGTATATAAAATACCTTTTTTAAAGAAAATAATAGATTTATTTATTCCAAAAGAGGGCACAAAAGAATATAGAGTATTAAAAGAAGATTTGAAAAATGCAGCCTCAAAAGACAAAATGGAATGGGTATATGTAAATAGGTTAACTTTATGTATAGTAACATTTTTTGTATCTGTATTTATATTTGCACAATTGCATCAGGTGGAAATCCGTTATATATATACAGAACCAACAACAGAGTTTGATTTAGTAGGAACGATGAATGACAAGCAAAAAAGAAAAGCCATGGAAATTACAGAATCTGATAATCAATATCTAGATTTCTACAGAGGAAATACAGAAGTTCAGCAAAAAGACATTGAAAAGATAATGAAAAATGGTAGAATAAACAAAGACTATGTAGAGGCTACAAATGAAGAAGTAGCAACAGCAGCGAAAAGAGTTTTAGATAAATTACATACAGTTAACAAGGAAAATTTGCAATGGTTTGAAATATTATTAGGTATGGTATTTGCAATGGCCGCTTATATGGCACCAGTATGGTTGCTGAAATTCCAAGCTAAAATGAGACAATTAGAAATGGAAGATGAGGTAATGCAGTTCCAAACAATAATATTAATGCTTATGCGAATTGAGAGAGTAAATGTAGAAATAATATTGGAGTGGCTAGAAAGATACGCAAATATATTTAAGGAACCAATTAGTAAATGTGTAAACAACTTTGAAAGTGGTGCTTGGGAAGCGCTAGAACAATTAAAAGAAGATGTAAATTATCCAGAGATGATTAGATTAGTAGAAAGTATGCAGGCAGCAGTTGAAAAAATACCAATTACAGATGCATTTGATGAATTGGATACAGAAAGAGATTATTATCAAGCAAGAAGAAAAGAATCTAATGAAAGGTTAATATCAAAAAAAGGTTTAATAGGAAGAGTAATAGGGTTTACACCAATGATAGGTTTATTTGTATGCTATTTAATAGTACCATTAGTTGTAATAGGATTGTCAGCTATGAAGGACTCATTTAATGCAATGTCAGCAATGAAATAATAGAAAGGGGATTGAATTTGTAAATGGAAAATGCTTCAAAAGCACTTCTTATGGCAGGTGGAGTTTTACTATCAATAATAATAATAGGAGTAGTAATGTTTGCTTATAGAGGAATAACAAGTCTACAGAAGGAAAAGGATGTAGGATTATCAAATGCGCAAGTAAGCAAAATAAATGAACAAATAGAAAAATATACTAGTAAAAGTGTAATATATGGTTCAGAAGTATTATCTATATGCAATGCGATAGAAGACTATAGCAAAAAATATCCAGAGAGTGATGGATATCCAGAAATTCAGCTTAAAATAAAGATAAAAGCTGATGGAAAAGAAAATGATGTAAGTTTATGTTTTAAAGATGAATATAATACAATGCAAAGCTTACAAAATGATTATAATAAAGCAGTTGAAATAAGAAATCAAAATGGAAAGAAAATGATATCAAATGGAAAGACTATAGAAGAATTATATGGATTCTTACGAACAAATACTGATGAAATACAAAGATACATAGAACTGTATGAGATAACTGATGATTTAAGTACAATATCTTTACTTCTTGTTAGATATGAGATGTATATGAATTGTATAAATACATTTAAAGAAAAAAAATTTAAAGCAGAGATAACACATAGTGAAACTACAGGAATAATAGAAAGTGTGCTAATACAGCCTAAATAAGAAAGGAGCTAATATATGGAAAATGCAGCAAAAGCTTTAACAATAGCAGCAGGAGTACTAATAGGAGTAATAATAATTACAATTGCTGTATATCTATTTACAACATTAGGAAATACAAGCTCCGAAGTATATAGCAAAGTAGAACAAGAAAAAATAGATAAATTTAATAATCAATTTTTAAAATATGATGGACTAGCTAATTGTACAGCTCATGATATAGTATCTATTGCAAATTTAGCAAAAAATAATAATGAGTATTATGAACTTACAGAAGGAAGTGGATACAATTACTATGTTAATGTCAATGTAATAGGACAAAAAAATAATTTAGAAAGAGAAAGTGAAGAGTATTATACTAATTTTATAGAAAATAATTCTACTATAAGAATTGCTGAAGAAGGACAAAAGGAAGAGACAAAAATAAAATGCTTTAAATGTACCAATATAAAAATAAGTGATATAACAAGTAGAGTTTATGAGATAGATTTTGAATATGAAAACAAATAAAAATATTGCACATAAATGCAAAAAATGGTATAATATAAATAAATTTGGAAGGTAATATGAAAAGAAATTTTTTTATAATATTAACTATATTACTTATAATTTCTGCAATAGTTGGATGCACAGTGTATAATTATAGACAAACACAAGCTAATATTGCACAATATAACAAGCAATACGAAAGTTGGTATAATAAACCAATATTAGGCACAGATTTTATAAGTATAATAAATAAAACAATAGATAATAACGAAAAAAATGATATACAAAAAGATGAAAATAACATATATATAGAAGATAACGAAAAATCAGTTAAAATATATGTAAAATTTTTAGAAAGTGATAACATATTTGACATGGAGGCTATTTCAAATAATGGAATAGAAAATTTTATACAAAACTATGCAACATTTAGTTTTAAATGTACAAAAATAGATTATCACAAAAATGGAAATGTAAAAAGCTTATTTTTCGAAGAAATATAATATAAGTTATTAATATTAGACAAGCATTACCAAAAAGTAATACAGTCTATTTAGATATACAAATGAGCAAAAGGAGAGTGATAAAATTGGAAAACGCATCAAAAGCATTAATTATAGCAGGTGCTATATTATTAGCAATTCTAATAATAGGACTAGGAGTATTTATATATAGACAAGCAGCAGGAGTAATAGATACAGGAACAATGGATCAATTAGCAGTAAATCAATTTAATGCACAATTTGAACCATATTTAAATAATAATGTATCTGGAAGCAATGTAAAACAATTAGTCAAAACTATTGTATCAAGTAATAGGTCAGCAGAAGATGACTCTAAAAAAGTTACAATTAATGGATGTGAGGTTACTAGCAACAATTTTACTTCATATTATAAATCTGGTACAACATATAGTGTACAGGTTGAAGATAGTGGATATAGCCATTCTGGTCTAATAACCAACATAATTATTAAAGAAGGAGATACTTTAGTTCCATCAGGTAATACAGAAATCAAGGAAGAAGAACTAATAAAAGTACAATAACCAAAAAAACGTGTTAACTAATAAAAAAACAAAATTAAATTAAGGAGGAAAAAGATATGGAAAATGCGTCAAAAGCATTAATAATAGCAGGAGCTATATTATTAGCAATATTAATAATAGGATTAGGAATATTTATTTACAGACAAGCAGCAAATACAGTAAGTGATACAGGAATGGATCAATTATCAATACAACAATTTAATGGACAATTTGAAAATTATATAAAAACAAATGTAAGTGCAAGTAATGTAAGAGCATTATTAGATACAGTTAGTTCAAATAATGCAACAAGCGAGACAAAAGTAACAGTAAAATGGAAAACAAATATGCCAACAGATGTAGTTGAGGACAGTCTTGTAACAAAAGACCAATTATCTTCAGCAGTAAAGTATAATGTAACAGATAATTCAAATACTTCAAAAACAGGATTAATAACAGAAATTTATGTAAGCATAGCTTCTTAAAAAGAGCTAACAGGAATAAATAGTTTATATAATAAAAATAATTGAATAGGAGGAAAAAGATATGGAAAATGCGTCAAAAGCATTAATAATAGCAGGAGCTATATTATTAGCAATATTAATAATAGGATTAGGAATATTTATTTACAGACAAGCAGCAAATACAGTAAGTGATACAGGAATGGATCAATTATCAATACAACAATTTAATGGGCAATTTGAAAATTATTTGGATAAACAATTAACCTCAACATCTGCTAAAGCATTGATAGATACAATAAAAACTAACAATGCAGGCAAACAATCAGGAGAGAGTGGTTATGTTAGTATAACTGGTGTAACAGATAAAAACGCTATAAAAGCAAGTAGCAAATACAAAGCAACTGCAACAATGACTAATGGCATAATTACAGCAATTAATATTGAAGATCCAGAAGCTGCCCAAAGTGTTCCGGGAACGAAGGTATAAAAAAGGAAAAATAAAATATGGAAAATGCAAGTCAAGCCTTAATAATAGGATTTTCAATGTTAATATTTGTTATAGCATTAACAATATGTATAACAATGTTTTCACAAGCACGTGCAACATCAGATTTTGTGATATTTAAATCAGATGAAACAAGCTATTATGAATATGATATAATAGATGAAAATTCTAGAAAAAATACTAGAGTAGTTAGTTTAGAAACAATAATTCCGACACTATATAGATATTACAAAGAGGATTATAGAGTTAATTTCATAGATAGTGAAGAAAATTCATTACCAATATATATAAGTGTGACAGGAGAGAATATAAATTATTTTGATGTTGATGAAGAAGTTAATAGAAGTGAGCCTTGGATAGGAAGCCAAGAAAATTTCAAAGAAAACATTGATAAGATAGTAGAAAATGTTTTAATAGCAAACTATAAAAATAGAGAGTTTGAGGAGATATATTCCACTAAAATAATAAGTACATCAGATACTGAAACAGTAAAAGATGAGAACCAAAAAGAAAAAATTGTAATAACCTATAAATTACTAGATAAAAGCTCATAAGGAGGATATAAAATGGGAGATAGTATAATAACAATAGTTGCAATTTTCTTAGCAGCAATATTAATGTTCATATTTCCGCTTATGTCATTATCAGAAAGATCAGATGATATAGCACAATTAAGTGTACAAACAACAACAGCAGAATTTGTTGATAATATAAGAGCAACCGGAAAATTAACATTAGATGACTATGATAAATTTTTAAATACATTAACTGCTACAGGAAATTCATTTGATGTAGATATACAAATACAAAAATTAGATGAAAACCCTGGGGTTAAAGTAACACAAGGACAAAAAGATAAAATTGGAGAGAATATATATTATAGTGTTTATACTAGTCAAATTATGGATGAACTAAATGCAAATAATGAAATTAAATTAAAAGAGGGAGACATTGTTTCAGTTACAGTAAAAAATACAAACAAAACTATTTCTCAATTATTAAGAAATTTCTTCTACAGAGTTTCTGGAAATGATACATATCAAATTTCTGCGCAACATGGCGGAATTGTTATGGTAAATGCAAATTAATTTAAGATATATGTAATAATAAGGAGTATCCAAAATAATAATTTGAAAACCAAAATAAATGTAAGGTCTTCAGGAAAAAATTATTATTCATCTGGGTGCTCCTTAAAAAAATATAATGAATGAGATACTATTCATTATTCACTATTTATTATTTATTAGTAATGAATAATGAATGATGAATAATAAATACAAAAGTTTATGTTTAATAAATACGAAAGGAAAATAAAATGAAACTACAATATATAGCTGTTATTTTTATAATAATTATAGTGCCAATTTCATTAGTATTAGCAGAATATTTAAATGTGCAAATAGGGACAATAACAAACCAAACTTTTTATGCTAAACAATTAAATGAAGCTACATATGATACTATAAAAGCATATCAATTTAATACAGTACATAATAGATATTCCTCTGTAGCTAGTTCGAAGCTAAGAGATATAAAAGCTTCTACTAATACATTTTTTAACTCTTTAAGTACCACACTTTCAAGAAGTAAAGAAGATTTGCAAGAATATGTGCCGGCTTTAGTATTTACATTATATGATGGTTATTATATATACAGTAGAAATAGAACAACACAAGAAGAAACATATTCTTATGAACTGAAACCATATATTTATTATACTTGTGAGTACAGTTATGGAAGACAAAGGGCAATTATCAATTACACATTAGATAACTATATAACAGTATATTATTATGATGGAAGTAATTACTATACAAAGTCTGGACATTTAATAGATATCGGTTCCGATATCTTGGATATACAAAACTCTGAAGACCCTATTAAGGCAACTGTGAAATACGATGGGGTAAGTATTGAAAACGAGTTATTAAAAGAACATCTGATGTTCGAAAATGATTCTGAGGGTGATTATACATATATTGTATATGGAAATAAGAAAGTATATTATGATAAAGATGAAGCAGATTATTTTTGGTATGATAACAATAATAAAAAATATATCTATGATAGTAAGACAAGAAAATATGCTGAGCAAAGGTTAAACTTAGGAAACGAACAATTATATAGCACAAGTGCAAAAGAATATTATATAAATGCAGCCCAATTTACAAACTGGGTAAAAACAAATCTAGATTGGATAAATGGAGATACAGTTCAAAACAATGACGAATTAAAACAACAACTGGGAAACACATATATTTTTAAAGATTTAGAGACTCCAGAACGAAAAGATTCAAACTTTAATGAGCATAGAATGTCAGTAATAAAAAACTCAATACAAACTAATCTTTTAACAGCAATATCTACATATAACACACATGCCAATACTTATGAATATATGTTGCCAAAAATTTCTGAGGTAGACTGGTATACTATAACAAATAAAGTTTGTGTAATTTCATTTCTACAAGGTATACCAATAGGAACAAAATATTTTAATAATTATAGTGTAGTATCAAATAGCAAAAATGAGGAATTTATAGATAAAGATGCAATATATATAGTAGATAAAAATACAGATAATTCAAATGAAAACTTTTACCACAAAATAGGTTGTAAAAAAATAATGGAAGCAACCGAAATTAAAGAAGGATACAGAGGTTATTTAAATCTAAACTTCGTAATGCAAAAAATAACTATAACTACAGACACTGAAAGAAAAAACTATTATTTTTATCCAAGGCAAGAGCTAGGTTGTTATGATTGTACAGTATCAACAAAATTATATTATACAGCAGATGATATAATATCAGGAAACAATATTACAATAGATAATACTATCTATAAAAAAGATGATAATGAATATAATGGACTAAGACAAAAGTATTTAACAGTATTAGCAAGAGAAAAACATGACTTATACAAATCAAATAATTTTGGCGTATAAGAGTAAATGTGAATTATTTCTTATATTACAAAAAATATAAAATAAAAATGTTTTAAAATAAAAAAAGTGGTTATTCTAAATAAGAGGGATAATCATGAAAAAAATAAGTATAATAATTTTTTTATTAATAGTATATTTATATATATGTAATATAACATTATTGCCAAGTAATATAATTATAATGCAAGGTGAAGAAATAAAACTAAATACAATTTTGGGGATAAGTATAAACCAAGTAAATAGTTATAATATAGTTCAAACTTCAAGTGGAGATACTAATACCGTAAACACAGGCAAAATAGATTATAAATTAAGTTTATTTGATGTACTTAAAGTTAAAGATATAACAGTAAATGTAATACCAAGAACTAAAGTAGTACCACTAGGCAAAGCAATTGGAATGAAATTATATACGCAAGGTGTATTAGTTGTAGGAATGTCGGAAATAGAAGGTAAAAAACCATATGAAAAGTCAGGCATAAAAGAAGGAGACATGATAATAGAAATAGATCAAAAGGAAATTAATAATACCCAAGACTTAATAAATACTGTTAATAAAAGTCAAGGTGAAAACATAAATATAAAATATATAAGAAACGAGGACACAATTACAACAAGCATTAAACCAGTAAAAACTCAAGAAAACGAATATAAAATAGGTTTATGGGTAAGAGATGCTGCAGCAGGTGTTGGAACAATGACTTTTTACGACCCACAAACTAAAACATTTGCAGCATTAGGACATGGAATTACAGATGTAGATACTTTAGAGTTAATAAATATAGCAAATGGAGAGCTAGTAACAACAGATATATTATCAATTAGCAAAGGAGAAAAAGGCAAGCCTGGAGAAATAAGAGGCACCATAGAGACAGGTACTAACGTAGGAAAAATATATAAAAATACTAACTTTGGTGTTTATGGTACAATAGCCAATAAAGGTAAATTAAAAATAGATGAAAATAGTGCCATAGATATAGCTTTAAGAGAAGAAATAAAAACGGGAAAAGCAGAAATTTTGTGTGAATTAGAAAACGAAAAAATAGAAAAGTATGAAATAGAAATACAAAGAATATATGTAGGAAACAATGAAGACAACAAAAGTATGTTAATAAAAGTAACAGACCCAAAATTAATAGAAAAAACAGGTGGCATAGTACAACGGAATGAGTGGTGCACCAATAATGCAGAACAATAAATTTATAGGAGCAGTTACACATGTATTAGTAAATGAACCAACTGTTGGATATGGGGTTTTTGCAGATATAATGATAAAAGAAGCTGCAAAAACTTAGTAAAATAGTGAAAGAATATTATAAACTTTTGGCAGAGTAGTCAAATAAACGAGGCAGATACAATATATTAAATTTCAAAAAATGAATAATGACTATAAGTAAGGAGAAAATGTATGAAAAATAACAAAGGTAATATACTACTAAAAGCAGTAATAGCATTAATAACTATATTAATAATATTATCATTATGTTTTCTAGCCTATTTATATTTTCAGGAAATTAACTTGGCTAAAGTAGAACCTAAAAATATTATAGCTACATTAGAACAATTAGAAGAATATACTAATCATTCTAATACACACAATGAGCAAGAAACTAATATAGTAAAACCAATAATTGATGAACAAGAACCAGCAATAAATAATGAACAACAAATAAAAAATATTGCAGACCATTACTACTATTCACAATTAGATAACAATGGAAAAATAATTTATGCAGGTTTATATTCAAATAAGGAAAATTTAAAAAGTGGAAATTATAAAATAGATTTTGGAACAGAATTTAATGAATTATTAAATCAAACTGATGGAGAAGCTAAGCTAAGCATAGCTTTTCAATCAGCCTGGGATGCTTTTTCATATGATAATGCAGATGTATTTTACATAGATGTAGATAAAGTATTGCTGATAACAGAATCAAGAACAAGTTGGGGGAAAACAACATACAATGTAGTTATATGTGCAGGAGAACAAAACTATCTAATAGACACATTTAAAGACGAAGAAGAAGTAAACATTGCCGAAGATTACATAGAAAATATAAGTAATAAAATAGTTTCAGCATTACAAGGATATAGCGACTATGATAAAATTAAATATCTACATAATTGGATTATAGACAATATGGAATATGACATAACATTAGAAAAAAAAGACACACGCAATATATATGGAGCACTAAAAAACAAGGTAATTGTATGCGAAGGATATGCACGATTGTTTAAATACATATTAGACAAAATGCAGATACCATGTGTAATAGTAACAGGTGAAGCAACTAACAGCACAGGAAAAACAGAACTACATGCTTGGAATTATGTTATGCTAGAAAAAAAGTGGTATGCAGTAGATGTAACTTGGGATGACCCATTAATAGAAAATGGAGGAACTCTGAACAACGAAAATAGATATCAATATTTTTTAAAAGGAGCAAATGAATTCTTTAAAGACCATAAAGAAAATGGCAAATTTGTGGAAAACAGCATAGAATTCAAATTCCCAACCTTGTCACAATGGGGACGTTCCTTTTTGTGACAAAATGTCACTTTGGGGACAGACCTTTCAAAACCAATTATCAATTGTCAGTGGGTACAGAGATTTTGGCAATAAAATTGTCAAAATCTCTGTACCCACTGACAAACTTACTAACAACTAAGAATTATGCTCGCAAAGCATTGGACCAATTTGAGTTACTGTTCCAGCACCAAGAGTTAATATTATGTCATTAGGCTTAGCATTTTCTTTTAAATATGATACAATATTTTTAAAATCACTTATGTAAAGAGCTTTTTTATTTAGCTCATTTATTTTATTAACTAAGTCTTTAGCAGAGATGTTAAAAGTATTTGTTTCTCTTGCAGCATATATATCAGTAATAATTATATTATCAAAATTAAGTAGTACTTTAGCAAAATCATCTAAATGGCTTTGAGTTCTACTATAAGTGTGTGGTTGGAATATTACCCAAGATTCTCTAAAATGCTTTTGCTTTAATGCATTTGCAGTTGCTAATATTTCTGTAGGATGATGACCATAATCATCAAATACATAAACTTCATTGAATTGACCTACATATTCAAAACGTCTACTAGCACCAGTATATTTTAAAAGTCCGTTTTTTATATCTTCTTTGCTAATACCATATTCATTGCATACACAGATACAAGCTAAAGCATTTAAAACATTATGAATTCCTGGAACTGATAAACTGATAGTCTTATAAAAATTATTGTTATAATATACATCAAAAACAGGAAAACCATTATTATTAAAAGTTATATTTCTAGCTACAAAATTAGCATTTGTGTTTTGAATACCATAAGAAACCACTTTAGCTTTAGTTTGTTTTACAAGCTTTTTGCAATTTATATCATCATAATTAGTTACCAATAATCCATTATCTGGTAATAATCTTACATATTTTTCAAATGATTTTACAATATTATCTAAAGTACCAAAATAATCTAAGTGGTCGTCATCTATATTTAAAATAACTTCTGTTTTTGGAAAAAGTTTTAAATAGCTTTCTACATATTCACAAGCTTCTATTATAAAATATTCGCTATTGCCAACTCTATAATTAGAGTGTAATTGCTTTAAAACAGCACCAACTTGTATGGAAGGATCTTTACATGCTTCTAAAAAACATACAGAAATCATAGAAGTGGTAGTGGTTTTTCCATGTGTACCTGAAATACAAATAGAATTTTTAAAAGCTTTTGTGAGTTTGCCAAGAAAAGAGCCCCTTTCAATTGTTTCTACACCTAATTCTTTAGCTTTTAATAATTCAATATCATCCTTCTTAATAGCAGCACTATATACTACTAAATCTGCTTTAGCTACATTTTCTAAGTCGTGACCTATTTTTATGGGTATTCCATTTTTAATTAAAGTTTCTATTATTGCTGAATTATTAATATCAGATCCTGTCACAGTAAATCCCCAGTTTTTCAAAATTTCTGCGATGCCACTCATGCTTATTCCACCGATGCCGATCATATGTATATGGTTATATTTATTTAATTCTTCTAGATTAGCCACTAAAAAATCCCCTTTCGCACAAAAAAATTAATGCTTACTAATTATATACTTTTATAAATAAAAATACAATATTAAAATAATATATTCAAAAAAATAATGTGTGGTTAAAAACAAAAAAATAATTGCAAAAAAAGAAGGAAAAAAGTTTTTTATAGCGAATAATATAACTAGTATATGAAAATATACTAAATTTTTAAAACTTTGGAAGGCGGTGCACAAAATGCAAATAACAGACGTACGTTTAAGAAAAGTAAATGTAAACTCAGAAAACAGAATGAAAGCTGTTGCTTCTGTAACATTCGATAACGAATTCGTTATTCATGACATAAAAGTTATCGAAAGTCAAAATGGATTATTTATTGCTATGCCAAGTAGAAAAACTCCAAACGGAGAATTCAAGGATATAGCTCATCCAATCAATGCTGAGACAAGAGAGAAAATTCAAAAAGCTATATTAGAAGCTTATGAAGCTCCAGAAACTGAAGAATCAGCAGAATAATTTATATATTTTAATTAGGTACGAAAGTACCTAATTTTTTTATGCCAAGAGGGACGGAGAATTTTGGCACACCTTGGCAATAATTAATGCATTAACTCTGCAAAGTATGAAAGATTAATTGCTTTTATTTTAGTATTATGGTAAAATTTATATATTAAAAATGAGGAGGTACAGCAATTGCAAGACAGAAAAAAATATATTAGAAATTTTAGTATAATAGCTCATATAGACCATGGGAAATCAACATTGGCAGATAGATTAATAGAAATGACAGGTGTTTTGTCAAAAAGAGAAATGGAAAATCAAGTATTGGACAATATGGAAATAGAAAAAGAGCGTGGGATAACAATAAAATCACAAGCAGTTAGAATGAAATATAAAGCAAAAAATGGACAAGAATATGAACTAAATTTAATAGATACACCTGGACATGTGGATTTTAATTATGAGGTATCAAGAAGCTTAGCTGCTTGCGACGGCGCTGTTTTAGTTGTAGATGCAAGCCAAGGAGTAGAAGCACAAACTCTTGCAAATGTATATTTAGCAATAGATAACAATTTAGAAATATTGCCAGTAATAAATAAAGTAGATTTACCAAATGCAAGACCAGAAGAAGTGAAAAAAGAGATAGAAGATATAATCGGAATTCCAGCAGAAGATGCACCTTGTATATCTGCAAAAACGGGCTTAAATGTAAATGAAGTATTAGAAAAAATTGTAAGTGATTTACCTGCTCCAACAGGTGAAGAAGAAAAACCACTTAAAGCGTTAATATTTGATTCTTTATATGATAATTATAAGGGAGCGATTGCTTATGTTAGAATAAGAGATGGAAAAGTAAAAGTAGGGGACGAAATATTACTGATGTCATCAAACAAAACTTTTACAGTAACAGAAGTAGGACATTTTGAACCAGGTACATATGAGCCAGACAAAGAATTGTTAGCCGGAGATGTTGGCTATATAGCAGCAAGCATAAAAAGTCTTTCAGACATAAGAGTAGGTGATACCATAACTTTAGCTAATACACCAGCTGATGCACCTTTAGCTGGATATAAAAAAGTAAACCCTATGGTATATTGTGGTATATATCCAGTAGATGGTAGTGATTATGAAAATTTGAAAGTAGCTTTAGAAAAATTAAAATTAAATGATGCAGCATTAGAATATGAACCAGAAACATCAACAGCTCTAGGCTTTGGATTTAGATGTGGATTTTTGGGATTATTACATTTAGAAATTATTGAAGAAAGATTAGATAGAGAATATGATTTAAGTTTAATAACAACTTCACCATCTGTTATATATAAAGTACATAAAACAGATGGTGAGGTATTAGAACTATATAATCCATCAGATTTACCAGCAGTAAATGACATTGCATATATTGAAGAACCAATGGTAACAGCAGAAATTTTAACTCCAAAAGAATTTGTTGGAAATATAATGGAAATATGTCAAAACAGACGTGGTATATATATTAATATGAAATACTTGGACTCTAATAGAGTTACATTAATATATGAAATGCCATTAAATGAAATAATATATGACTTTTTTGATAGCTTAAAATCAAAAACAAAAGGATATGCATCATTTGATTATGAGTTTAAAGAATATAAAAGATCAGAATTGGTTAAACTAGATATATGGGTAAATGGAGAAGGTGTAGATGCATTATCATTTATTGTTCATAAAAGTAATAGTTATGAGCGTGGTAAAAAAATGATAGAGAAATTAAAAGAAGTAATACCAAGGCAATTATTTGCCATACCATTACAGGCAGTAATAGGAGGCAAAATAATAGCAAGAGAAACAATATCTGCCATGAGAAAAGATGTACTTGCAAAATGCTATGGAGGAGATATTACAAGAAAGAAAAAATTATTGGAAAAACAGAAAAAGGGCAAAAAGAAAATGAGACAAATTGGAAATGTAGACATACCACAAGAGGCATTTTTAAGTGTATTAAAATTAGATGATGAGTAATACGAGGTGTAAAAAATGAAAAAAAAATTAGTAATAATATTGCCAATAAGTATAATAATTATTACAGCAACAGTATTATGCATATTGTACTTTTGCACAAATATATTTAAAAGCGGAGAGCAACTGTTTTGGGGCTATATAATAAAAAATAGTGGAATATTAAATACATTTGAAAATGAAAATGAAAAAGAACAACAACAAGTAAAAAAAGTCAACAATTATACTGCAACAGGAACTCTTAATATTTGTGTTGAAAAAAACGAAGAAATGCAAAATATAAACGTGATTACAAATACTTCACACGAAGCAGAAACAGGGAGAACATATACAAAAGCAACTTTGAAAAATGAGGAAACAGAATTACTAAAGCTATTTTATATAAATAGTGATGATGTCTATGCAATAAAATGTGAGGAGCTTTTAAAGTATTATATAGGTATTAGAAATTCTGATTTAAAAGACTTTGCAAGAAAAATGGGGGTAGATGAATTAAATATTCAATACATACCAGATAATATAAATTTTGAAAATATCTTAAATATTACAGAGGAAGAAAAAAATCAAATAATAAAAACGTATTTAAATATTATTGTGCAAAATATACAAAAAAATAATTATACAAAATTAGGAAAGAACACTATAGAAATAGAAGAAAATATTTATGAGACCAAAGCATATTTATTAAAGTTAAATGGAAACGAATTAAAAGATATTATAATAAAATGCTTGGAAAATTCTAAAAGTGATAACACAGTTTTAGATATTTTAGAAAGAAACGGTATAAGCGATTATACAGAAGCATTGGATAATATAATTTTAAATATACAAAATAAAGAAATTAATAAAAATTTAGAAATAACTATATATGTAAATGAAGAAAAAATCATAAGAACAGCCATAAATATTTTAGATATATTAAAACTTAATATTGATAATATATCTGAATTAAATAACATAAAAGCAATAATATCAGTTCAAACATCAGAAGTAATTTCTGAAATACCATATAATTCTAAAATAGTTTTAAGCAAAGTGGTAGAAGAAAATTATATAACAAACAATATAAAAATAATGCCTGATGTATCTAGACCTACATATGAATATTCATTAACTACTAAAATGGGTAAATTACAAAATAATAATATTGATAATTTAACTGTTACAACAGTTACAAATGAAAATAATCTAAAGATTAGTGCAACATACAATAAAAATATACAAATAGGCACAGAAGTAGAAAAAATAATGGAATTAAAAAATTCTAATGCAGTTATAGTAAATAATTATACAGTTAAACAATTACAACCATTTATTGAAAAAAATATAATAAATAAATTTGATAATGTAACAAAAAAATTAGAAAGTATAGGGATAAATGAATTAACACCTAAAATTATATTAGAAATAGTAGGAGTAACAGGAAGTAGTTTAATTAGTTCTAATAATGGAAAAACTGGAAGAATATTAAGTGGAGCTTTGATTTTTACTACAGATTATGCACAGAAAAGTTCGTTGATAACCAATAGTTTACCCAATAATACTAATGAAACAGAAGCACAACTAACAATAAAAAGATTAACATCTGCAGATGGAACAAGAAATATATCTGCAAATGATGTAAATAGAGTATATGATGTAGTAATAGAAAATAATAGCATTATGTCAGAGGAAAACTTAATATCAATTAATGATGTCGTAGAAGTTGAAAAACTAAAAGAAGATAAATCTAACATAGATATTGCAAAAACATATAAAATACAAATAAAAAAATATAAATCTAATGGTTCAATTTCTGAAATTATTGTAAAAGAAAATACAGAAAACTTTAATATAATAGAAGAAACAATGCCAGGAACAGGAGAATAAATGATTGATTTTGAAGAAGCGGAAAAGCAATTTAAACAATATGTTTCATCATATGATATGAAAAATGAAAATATAAAATTAAAATTAGAGCATTCGTTTAGAGTCGAACAAGAAAGTTATAATATTGCACAAAGCTTAAATTTAAGTGAAGAACAGAAAGAATTAGCAAAATTAATAGGCCTATTACATGATATTGGAAGATTTGAACAAGTAACAATATATAATACATTTAAGGATTTAGTAAGCATAGATCATGCTGAATTTGGAGTTGAACAATTAATAAAAAATAATTTCATAAGAAGGTTTATTTCTACATCTAAATATGATAAAATTATATTTGAAGCAATAAGAAATCACAATAAATACAGTATAGATTCAAATTTAAATGAGGAAGAAATGCTACAAGCCAAAATAATAAGAGACGCGGACAAGGTAGACATTATGAATTTACTACAATATAAGCCATTTCAACTATTATATAAAAAAGCAGATATTAGTGATGAGAAACTTTCAGATGCTGTTTATGAACAAATTTTAAATAAAAAATTAATAAAAAATAGTAATGGAAATAGTAGCAATATAGATAAATGGGTATGGACTATTGCATTTATATATGATTTAAATTTTGAATATAGCTTTCAAGAAATAAAAAAGAGAAATTATATTGAAAATTTAATAAATAGAATAGATTACAAAGATGAGCAGACTAAGCAAAGAATGGAGAAAATAAAAAAAATATCAATTGAAGATATAGAGGAAAAAATAAAAAAATAATTATAAAATATAAGTAGCTATTGGCTATATAGAAGGAGGAATAAAGTTGAAGAAAAAAGGCTTGAGTTTATGGATAATAATATTAATTGTTATATTAATATTAGGTGCGGGAGCTGCAGGAGGATATTTGTATTTTTATACAGATTTATTCAAAAAGCCACAAGAACTTTTTTGGAAGTATTTATCTCAAGAAAAAGAATTATTAAAAATATTTGAAAATGAATATGATGCACAACAAACCGAAGCATGGAAAAATAGTAGTTATGTATCAAGTGGAAGTTTAACTACACTAATTCAAAAAGGAACAGAGAAGAAAAATATTAATGTAACTACTGCAACAAGACATGACAATACTACAGGCAGAACATATGCAGAAGCCAATTTGAAAAATGGACAAGATAGCATATTAACATTTTCATACATAAATAGTGGAAATGTATATGCGATAAAATGCGAGGATATTTTAAAATACTATATTGGAATAAGAAATGAAAATCTAAATGAACTAATAAATAAATTATCAGATGGCATTACATTACCAGAAGGACTACTAGGAGAAAAGATAGAAATTAAAAATGAAAAAATAATTACAGCAGAAGAACAACAACAATTATTAAATACATATTTAAATATAGTTAAACAAAATATATCAGAAGAAAATTATAGCAAATCAAAAAGTAATAATGTAAATACATATACTTTAAAATTAGAAATGGATAATATTAAACAAATTTTATCAAATTGTTTAGAAAATGCTAAAACAGATACAACAATATTAAATACAATCAAAGAAAGCAATCTTTTAACTGAAACAGATTTTGCTCAATTAATAAGTATCTTAAAAGAAAGTATAAACAATAATAATTCTAATATACAAACAGTAATAACAGTATATGAAAAAGATGGTAACACTATTAAGACAGATATAATTATTAGTCTTAAAGATGAATTAGGAGCAACTTTGCAATATGTAGTAACAATAAATAACATATCAACACAACAAGAATTAAAGGCAGAAGTTTTACTTGAAAAAACTGATAAAACAGATGCAACGTCAGAAAACATGATATCAAGCACTAAGATAGAAGTGTCTAAAATAATAGAAGAAAGTGCTATTACAAATAAATATGAAATTATGCCAAATGTGTCAAAACAAAACAAGACATATTCAATAGAAAGCAAAATTGGAAAACTTGTAAATGGTAGTGCAACAAATACATTTATTACAACAATAAATGATGAAAATTCAACAATTAAAGCTACTTATAATAAAAATATAAATAAAGTAGAGCAAGTAGAAGAAATAATGGAGTTAAAAAACAACAATACAATTATAATTAACAATTACTCTAAAGAACAGCTAAAACCATTTATTGAAAAAAATGTATTGAGCAAAAGAGATAAAATAACTAACAAAATTAATCAAGTAGTAACAGAAAGTGAGCCAACTAATATATATATGGCATCAATAATTAGTTTGGTTGGCGTAAATGGACAAGAAAGATTAAAGGAAATAACATTGACTTTAGGTGAAACAGTATGCAAATATATATATGCTACTGTAAACAGTATTGGAGAATCTCAAGTTAATGCAATTGACGAAACAGCAGTAAAAACGTTTAATGGACAATTTGATGCATATATAGACAGAAGCATTTCATCAGCCAATACAAAAACACTATTAAAAATTATTGAAAATAGCAATAAATCAAATGCAAATGATATTTTAAAACAAGTTACTGTTAATAAAACTAAAGAAGATATAGAAACAGGGAAAACTTATAAGGTAACAGCTAATTATAACACTAATGGTTTTATTAATGAAATAATTATTACAGAAGAATTAACTAACGTGGTACCACAAGTATAATAATATAAGTTTGGAGATTAAAAATGAACAAAGAATATAATGACCAAATAGAAGGAAGAAATGCAGTATTAGAATATTTGGAATCGGGAAAAGATATAAATAAAATACTTATAACAAAAGGAGAAAAACACGGTTCTATAAATAAAATTATTGCAATTGCAAAAGAAAGAAAAATAATAATATCTGAATTAGAAAGAAGTAAATTAAATCAAATAGCCCAAACAGAAAATAACCAAGGAGTAATAGCAATAGTTCCACCATATGATTATTGTGAGGTGGAAGATATTCTAGAAGTTGCTAAAAAAAGACAAGAAGAAGCATTTATATTAATATTAGATGGAATAGAAGATCCGCATAATTTAGGTTCAATAATACGTACTGCAGAAACTGCAGGAGTACATGGAATAATAATACCAAAAAGAAGAGCATGTGGCGTAAATAGTACTGTTTCAAAGGTTTCGGCAGGAGCTGTACAACATATGAAAATAGCAAGAGTAAATAATATAAATGAAACAATAAAATTTTTAAAACAAAATGATATATGGATTTGTGGAACAGATGGGCAAGCTAAAACATATTATTTTCAGCAAGATTTTAAAATGCCTATAGCAATAGTAATAGGTAGCGAAGGATATGGAATGTCTAGGTTAGTAAAAGAAAATTGCGATTTTTTAGTCAAAATACCAATGAAGGGAAAAATAACATCACTAAATGCATCAGTATCAGCAGGAATAGTTATGTATGAAGCGACAAGACAGAGAGAAATTTGTGTATAATGAATTATCTACGAATAAAAAAATTCATAAAACACTTGCAATTACAAAAATAATAGGGTATAATAATAATTGCATAAAGAAATTAGAGAGAGTGGGAACAAATCCCACTCTCAAATGCGTATTAAGGGAGTGAAATATGTCAAGTATTGAAGGGAAAATAGAAAAATTAGTTGAAACGAAAATAACAAATTTGGGATATGAACTATATGATGTACAATATGTTAAAGAAGGAAAAGACTATTTTTTAAGAATATTTATAGATAAGCCTAAAGGAATAAGTTTAGAAGACTGCGAAAAAGTAAATAATGAAATTACAGATTTATTAGATACAGCAGATTACATAAAACAACAATATTTTTTAGAGGTGTCTTCTCCAGGAATTGAAAGAATATTAAGAAAAGAAAAACATTTGAATGATAATATAGGAGAAACAATAGAAATAAAATTGTTTAAGCCTATAAATAAAAAGAAAGAAATTATAGGCGTGCTAAAACAGTTTGATGAAAACACAATAGTTGTTTTAACAAATGATGAACAAATAGAAATATCAAGACGAGATATATCACAAATAAAAAAAGTATATGAATGGTAAATAAGGGAGGAATAGGAAAAATGAAGAAAAATGCGAAGAACAATAATCAGGCAATAGATGCACAAGAATTAATTTTTGCAATGAAGGAATTAGAAAAAGAAAAAGGAATAAATAAAGAATATTTATTAGATTCTATTCAAACAGCACTAATAACAGCATATAAAAGAAATTTCGATTCAGAAGAAAATGTAAGTATAATAATGGATGAAAATACAGGAGAGATACATGTATATGCTGAAAAAGAAGTAGTAGATAATGTAGAAGTACCACAAACACAAATAAGTTTAGAAGAAGCACAAAAAATAGATAAAAAATTAGATATTGGAGATAAAACTAAAATAGAAATTATACCAAGAAATTTTGGTAGGATTGCAGCACAAACAGCAAAACAAGTTATAATACAAAAAATAAGAGAAGCATCAAGAGATATTTTATATACAGAATTTAATAATAGAAAAGGTGAAATAGTATCAGGAATAATACAAAAAGCAGATGGAGGCATAGTAGTTTTAGATTTAGGTAAATTAGAAGGCGTAATGCCTTTAAAAGAGCAAGTACCAACAGAAACATATAGAGTAAATGATAAAATAAGGGCATATGTCTTAAATGTAGAAAAAGGTTTAAAAGGGGCACCACAAGTAACAGTTTCAAGGGCACATGCAGATTTCGTGAGAAAACTATTTGAATTAGAAATCCCAGAAATATATGAGGGATTAATAGAAATAAAAAGTGTTTCTAGAGATGCAGGAAGTAGAACTAAAATTGCTGTATATTCTTCAAACGAAAATATTGACCCAGTAGGTTCTTGTGTAGGACAAAAAGGTATTAGAATTCAAAATATAATAAATGAACTACATGGGGAAAAAATAGATGTAATAGAATGGTATCAAGATCCAGCACTATATATATCAGCAGCATTATTACCAGCACAAGTTATGGCTGTAGATATAAAAGAAGATGAAAAGTTTGCTCAAGTTATTGTGCCAGATGATCAATTATCTTTAGCAATAGGAAAATCAGGACAAAATGCTAGACTTGCAGCAAAGCTAACAAATTGGAAAATAGATATAAAAAGTGAATCTCAATTTAGAGAAATATTACAAAAAAAAGATGAAGAGGAAGTTGTAGAAAACAAAGAAGAGGAATAAATTATAAGAAAAGAGGTGAATATACTTGAAAAAAAAGCCACAAAGAACATGTATAGGATGTAATGAACAAAAAGATAAATCTGATTTTATAAGAATAGTAAAAGACAAACAAGGAAATATTTGTATAGACAAAACAGGAAAGATAAGTGGCAGAGGAGCGTATATTTGCCATAATGTGGAATGTTTTAATAAAGCAAAAAAGAGCAAAAAAATAGAAAAAGTTTTTGAAACTAAATTAACGGATGAAATATATAATGATTTAGAAAAAATATTTAATATGGAGTAAAGCAATATATAATGTCTTAATTTCAATAAAGGAGGAATTATTATAATAGATACAAAAATAATGGGATTAATTGGATTAGCGGCAAGAGCGAGAAAAATAGTATTTGGTACAGATGCTTGTGTAGAACAAATAAATAAAAAAAATATTAAATTAACTATAGTCGCGGAAGATGCCTCAGAAAGAACAATAAAAAATATACAAAGTAAATGTACTGAGAATAATATACCATTTTATACTATATTAACAATAGAAAAAATAAGTAAAAGTATTGGAAATAATAATAAAGCTGTTATAGGGATTACAGATAATAATATTGCAAAAGAAATAATAAAAAAAATTAATGGGGGTGAAGTTATTGGGTAAGATAAAAATACACGAAATAGCGAAGAAAGTGGGCTTAACCAGTAAGGAAGTAATAGAAAAAGCAAAGAAACTAGGAATAGCTGTAACAAGTCATTTAAGTACAGTAGAAGATGAGCAAGCCGTAAGATTAGAGCAGGCTTTAAGTAATGATAAAATTAAAAATGTAGGAAAGAAAGAGAAAAAAGTGAAGGAAAAAGAAATAGAAACACCAGTTATAATAAGAAGAGAACTTATAATATCAGATGATGATAAAAAAACAGAAAAACAACAAGAGAATAAGCATAGTGATAATAGAAAAGATGTTGGATTTGTAGAAAGAGAAAAAAACCAAAATTACAATATAGTGTATAGAAATAAGCCAACTAAACCGCTTACTGTTAATGAACTTTTTGGAATCAAAGAACCAAAAAAAGAAGAGCCAAAAACTCCAGTAGTAGAAGAGCAAAAAGTAAATGAAGAAAAAACAGTAAAAAATGAAGAAATAAAAACAACTATTCAAGAAACTAAGCCCATACCAACTACTTCAGCAACTCCAAAAACTGAGCCTAAAAAAGTAGAAAACCCTAATAAGGGATATAACCAAAATAATGGTAACTATAATTTTAATAGAAATAATTCTAATAATAATTATAATCAAAATAGAAATAACTATAACCAAAATAGAAATTATAATAATGGTGACAATAATAGACCACAATATAATAGAGATAATAATAGATTCCAGAATAGAAACAATAATGGTCAACAAAGACCAAACTTTAATAAAAATGAAAAAAGACCATTAGATAATAAAGGAATAGATAGAAACATTAAAGATATTATGTCTGTAGAAATTGAAAAAGAAAATCAAAGAGATTATAGTACAAAAGCAATAGACAAACAAAAAGTAAACAATAAATATGAAGAACAAAAGATAAATAAAAAAGCTTCTAGAAAAAGTGGAAGATTTGACAGTTTTGATGGAGAAAAATTAAAAAATTTAAAACAAGTTGATAAATTATCACATATGTTTAATGAGCAAGACGGAGAAATGCTAGATTACTATGATTTGACGACTGAAAGAGGAAAGAAAAATAAAAAAAGAGTTCAAAAAGAAGAAGAAAGAAACAAACAAAAAATATTTGAATTAAAAGAAATAACTATTCCAGAAACAATAACTGTAAAAGACTTAGCTATGGAAATGAAAAAAACTAGTGGTGATGTAATAAAAAAATTATTAAATTATGGAATAATGAGTACAATAAATAATACTATAGATTTTGATACAGCATATCTAGTAGCAAGTGAATTCGGAATAACAGCTAAAAAGAAAGAGGAAATAAAAGAAGAAGATATTTTATTTGACGAAACAGAAGATACAGTTGATGAATTACAACCAAGACCACCAGTAGTTGTAGTAATGGGACACGTAGACCATGGAAAAACTTCGTTGTTAGATGCAATAAGAAGTACTAATGTAATAGAAGGCGAAGCAGGAGGAATAACGCAACATATTGGTGCATATAAGGTAAATGTTAACAATAGAGAAATTACTTTCTTGGATACGCCAGGGCATGAAGCTTTTACAAGTATGAGAGCAAGGGGTGCACAAATTACAGATATAGCAATATTAGTAGTTGCTGCAGATGATGGAGTAATGCCACAAACTGTAGAAGCTATAAATCATGCAAAAGCTGCCGGAATTCCAATAATAGTAGCAGTAAATAAAATTGATTTACCAAATGCAAATGTTGACAAAATAAAACAAGAATTAATGGAATATGAGTTAGTTCCTGAAGAATGGGGTGGAGATACTATATTCTGTCCAATATCAGCTAAGAAAAATATAAATATAGATAATCTATTAGAAATGGTGTTGTTAGTAGCAGATATGAAGGAATTAAAAGCAAATCCAAATAAACAAGCTAAAGGTGTTGTTATAGAAGCAAGATTAGATAAAGCTAAAGGACCAATTGCATCTATGCTAGTACAAAGAGGAACCTTAGATGAAGGAGATACCATTGTGGTAGGTACATCTATAGGAAGAATAAGAGCTATGAAAAATGACAAAGGACAAAGAATAAAAAAAGCAGGACCATCTACACCAGTTGAAATTATGGGCTTAACAAATGTTCCAGAAGCTGGAGAAACCTTCTATGAAGTAAAAGATGAAAAAATGGCAAAACATTTAATTGAAAGAAGAAAACGTCAAGAAAGAGAAAATATAATTAATGAAAATTCAAAAGTTACTTTAAGCAATGTATTTGAAAAAATGGAAAATGAAAATTTGAAACAATTATATTTAATAGTAAAAGCAGATGTACAAGGTACAGCACAAGCTTTAAAACAATCATTAGAAAAGCTATCTAACGATGAAGTAAAAGTAAAAGTAATACATTCTTCAACAGGTGCTGTAACAGAGTCTGATGTACAACTTGCAAAAGCAGCAAATGCAATTATAATAGCATTTAATGTAAGACCAGGTCATACAGCAAAAGATATAGCTGAAAAGAATATGATAGAAATAAAACAATATTCTGTAATATATCAAGCAATAGAAGATGTAGAAGCAGCAATGAAAGGAATGCTAGATCCTATTTATGAAGAAAAAATAATAGGAAATGCAGAAGTAAGACAAACATTTAAAGTATCTAATGTAGGAACAGTAGCAGGATGCTATGTTTTAGACGGAAAAATAGAAAGACATGCAGGTGTTAGAGTAATAAGAGAAGGAATAGTTTTACATGATGGAAAATTAGAATCTTTAAAAAGGTTTAAAGATGATGTAAAAGAAGTGGCTAAAGGCTATGAGTGTGGAATTCAAATTGAAAAATACAATGACATAAAAGAAGGGGATATAATTGAAGTATATATTATGCAAGAAGTGAAAAGATAGAATACTCATATGTACAGCTAGAAAGGAATGATAACTAATATGCCGAAAAATGAAAATAGGCTTAATAGAATAAATGAAGAATTAAAAAAGGAAATTAGCAATATAATTAGTTTTGAGCTAAAAAATCCAAATGTGACAGGACTTATAAGTGTAACAAAAGCAAAAATAACACCAGATTTAAAATATGCTAAAATATATGTCAGTATATTAAATTCCAAAAATTTAAAGAAAACAATGGAAGGACTAAAAGAATCTACTGGTTTTATAAGAACACAGGTTGCAAAAACAATAAATTTAAGAATCACTCCTGAATTGATTTTTGAATTAGATGACTCATTGGAGTATGGTGAGAAGATAGAAAAAATATTAAAAGAATTAAAAAATCAAGGAAGTGGGGTGAACGAAGAATAAAGCTAAAAGCTTTATTCTTGAAATATGACTTTAGATAAAATATTAGAAGAGATAAATAAAGCTGACTCAATAGTAATATTAACACACGAAAATCCAGATGGAGATGCAATTGGAAGTAGCTTAGCTATGTATAATATATTAAAAGCATATGGGAAAAATCCAGATATTATTATACCAGAGTTTTCAAAAATATTTAATTTTTTGCCAGGTATAAGTGAAATAAAAAAAGAAAGTTCTGTTAAAGAATATGATTTAGCAATATCTTTAGATTGTCCAACAATAAAAAGATTAAATGGATTTGCAAATTATTTTGAAAATGCAAAATCAAAAGTTGTTATAGACCATCATGGAACAAATACAATGTTTGGTGATTTAAACTATGTTAATCCAGACGCACCAGCTTGTGCACAAATATTAATAGTAATGTTTGAATATTTTGGCTTTGAAATAACAAAAGATATAGCTACTTGTATAATAACAGGAATTATAACAGATACAGGAGGATTTGCATATTCAGGAGTTACAGCAGAAACATTTGAATTTGCAGCATCACTTTTAAAAAGAGGTGTAAATGTATCAGATGTATATAAACGTGTTTTACAAACAACAACAAAGCCATGTTTTGAATTAACAAGAATAGCATTAAACAGACTAGAATTTTTGGAAAATGGAAAAATTTCATTTACATATATAACAGAAGAAGATATGCAAAAAGCTAATGCTGAAACTGGCGACCATGAAGGAATAGTAACAATAGGTAGAAATATTGAAGGAGTAGAGGTGTCTGTTTTTGCTAGACAAATAGATGAAGGCTGGAGATTATCATTAAGATCAAATGACTATGTTAATGTTTCAGATGTTTGTATAATGTTTGGCGGTGGAGGACATCCAAAAGCAGCTGGAGCAACCTTAACAGGTAGTATTAATGAAGTAAAAGATAAAATATTAGCACAAATTAAAAGATATATAAGGAATTAATAATGGATGGAATAATTGTAATAAATAAAGAAAAAGGTTGTACATCTCATGATATAGTATATAAAATTAGAAAAATGTTTAACACAAAAGTAGGACACACTGGTACATTAGACCCTAATGCTACTGGTGTTCTTCCTATTTTATTAGGTAAAGGAACTAAAATTTCAAAATATCTAATAGAACATGACAAAGAATATGAGGTTGTTTTACAACTAGGAGTTAAAACTACAACTGCAGATGAAGAAGGAGAGATAATAGAAGAAAAAGAAGTTCTAAAAGAAAGTCTAGAACAATTAGAAATAGAAAGAATTTTAAAAAGCTTTATAGGTAAAATAAAGCAAATGCCTCCAAAATATTCTGCAATCAAAGTTAATGGAAGAAAGTTATATGAATATGCTAGAAAAGGTCAAGAAGTAGAAATAAAGCCAAGAGAAGTAGAAATATATAATATAGAAATAACAAATATACAAAAAGAAAAGAAACAAATAGAATTTAAAGTAAGTTGTTCTAAAGGGACTTATATAAGAACTTTATGTGAAGACATTGCAGAAAAAATGAGAACTGTAGGTTATATGAAAGAATTAAAAAGAACAAAAGTAGGAAATTTTAATATAGAGCAAGCTATAACATTAGGGCAACTGCAAGAAAAGGAAAATATAAAGATAATAACAATTGAAGAAATGTTTAAAGATAAAGAAGAAATAATATTAGAAGATTCAAAAATTATTTTACTATTAAATGGAGTAAAGATGAACATGGAAAAGCCAAACGGAATATATAGAATATATAATAAACAAAATAAATTTATAGGTTTAGGAATAGTACAAAATAAAATTCTAAAAATAGATATACGAAGTTAAAAAATGTATTAAAAAGAAGATTAGTAAAGATAAAACGATTATATACAATATAGAATTAAGAAAATGAGAAAAACACAAATTGAAAAAATAAGAGTTATATGCTAAAATATAATTACAATTGAATAAAGTAAATCCCTGCGTGGTACGTATTGACTGGAATTTTAGAACCAACAAATTTAAAACGGGAGTCCGCCTTTGGATGTGGCGTGTATGCTTATATTTATATAAGAAACCCAGGAGCATTCAACAAGACACCCACCTGTGCAAACAGGTCCTTAAAATTTCTTCATCTTACGGCTAATGTGGGGTATTTTTTGCTTTTGGACAATTAGGGACAGTCCCCAAATGTCCAATTTTCCCATTTGGGGACTGTCCCTAATTGTCCCATTGATAAAATTTGGATGATATGGTAAAATAGATGTACATTGTTTAAAGGAGCAATAATATTGAATATAGATGAATTATTGAAACAAGGTAAGCAATTATTAAAAAATGTAGAGGATGGGCATATAAAAGCAAGAATTTTATTAGAAAATGTATTAAATAAGAGTAGAGAATATATTGTGGCTAATTCAGAATTAGATGTCGACCAAAACAATATAGATATATATTTAGAAAATATAGACAAAATAAAAAGTGGAATGCCTATTCAATATATAACAAATAAACAAGAATTTATGAAAATGGATTTCTATGTGAATAAAAATGTATTAATTCCACAACCAGATACAGAAATATTGGTTGAGGAAGCAATAAAAATTTGTAATACATATAGTGGGGACATAAAAGTTTTAGATTTATGCACAGGCAGTGGAGCAATAGGAATTTCAATCGGTAAATATGTAAAAAATGCTAAAGTATATGCAACAGATATAAGTGACGAAGCTATAAATATAGCAAAAAAAAATGCAAAGCAAAATAATGTAAACAATATAGAATTTATAATATCAGATATGTTTGATAATATCAAAGAAACAAATTTTGATATAATAGTTTCAAATCCTCCATATATAGAAACAGATGTTATACCATTATTATCAGAAGAAGTAAAAAAAGAGCCTATAATAGCATTAGATGGTGGCAAAGATGGGTTAAAGTTTTATAAAATAATATTATCAGAATATAAAAAATACTTAGAGTCGGAAGGTTATTTATTACTAGAAATAGGATATGATCAAGCGAAAAGTGTGGGAAAATTAATAAATTCTAATTATAATATAATAAAAGATTTAGCAGGAAATGATAGAGTAGTTATTGTAGAAGGTGGGTGAAAAATTGTCATTTTCATTAGAAGTAAAGCAGGAATTAAGTAAAATAAATAGTTTAGCAGATAAAAACAATGTTAAATGTGAGCTTATGGGATATTTGGTTACAAGTAATACAAGTGTGCAAAAAAATAAAGTAAGATTTTCAACAGAAAGCCAATACAATATAAATAGATTTAGCAAATTATTGAATAATTTAGGATTTGTAAATTATGATATAAAAATACAAAGAAATATGTATTCTATATTTATTAACAAAAATGATATACAAGAATTGATTAGAGCAGAGGAGAATATCAATATTGCAAATGAAATTTTATCATATTTTTTAAAAAGTGAAATCTTAGAAAAAGCATTTATAAGGGGAACTTTTTTAGGAAGTGGAACAATAAATAATCCAGAAAAAAAATATCACTTAGAAATATTTTTGAAAAATTTAGAAACTGCAAAATATATAATAGAAATTTTAAGAAAATATAGTATTGATTTTAAAATCCTAGAAAGAAGTAAGAAATATGCAATATATACAAAAGAAGGAGAAGAAATATCTAAGTTTTTGGCACTAATGGGAGCTAGTGCATCTGTGTTAAAATTCGAAGAAATACGAGTATATAGAGATATAAAAAACAATATAAATAGAAAAGTAAATTGTGAAACTGCAAATTTGAATAAAATAGTAAATTCGTCTGTAAAACAAATTAATGACATCAAGTACATAAAAGAAAGAGGAAAGTTTAATGAACTATCAGAACAACTAAAAGAGATAGCTATTGTACGAATAGAAAATCCAGATATGTCTTTAGAAGAATTAGGAAAACTTTTAAAAAAACCTATAGGAAAGTCTGGAGTAAACCATAGGCTTAGAAAAATACAAAAAATAGTAGAAGAATTAAAAGAGGAATCAAATAAATGAGAGAAATAGGAATATATGTACATATACCATTTTGCAAACAAAAATGCTATTATTGTGATTTTAAATCTTATGCGAACAAAGAAGAGTTAATAGAAAAATATATAAAATGGTTAAAGTATGAGATAAAAGAAGTTGGAGAAGGAAATAAATTAGATTATGAAAATGATTTGGATGAGTTAGTAACTGTAAAAACAATTTATATTGGAGGGGGAACGCCATCCTATTTAGATAGTAAATATATAAAGGAAATTATAGAAGAAATAAGAGAAAATTTCAAATTGGCAGATAAAGTTGAAATCACTATAGAGGTTAATCCAGGAACAGTTAACAAGACAAAATTGCTAGATTATATAAATAGTGGAATAAACAGAATAAGCATAGGACTTCAAAGCACAGATAATGAATTGTTAAAAAGAATAGGAAGAATACATAAATATGAAGACTTTTTACAAACTTACAATATGGCAAGAGAGGTAGGTTTTAAAAACATAAATGTAGATTTAATGCTAGCATTACCAGGACAAACTATAGCTAAATTGGAAAAAGGTTTAAAACAAGTAATAGATTTACAACCAGAGCATATATCTTTATATTCACTAATAATAGAAGATGGCACTAAAATAGAAAAAATGTTAAAAAATAATGAAATAACACTGCCAGATGAAAATATAGAAAGAAAAATGTATTGGGAAACTAAAAAGGTTTTGGAAGAAGCTGGATATATACATTACGAAATTTCTAATTTTGCAAAAGAAGGATATAAATCAGAACACAATTGGAATTGCTGGAGTCAAAAAGAATATATGGGATTTGGTGTTGCTGCACATTCTTATACAAATGATGTAAGATTTTCGAATATAGATTCAATAGAAGAATATATAGAAAATTATGAACAAGGAAATGTAACAGACAACTTTGTATTTCATGAAAAGCAAACACAAAGTAGTAAAATGAAAGAATATATGATGTTGGGCTTAAGGAAAATAGAAGGAATAAGTATACAAGAATTTAAAAATAAATTTGTTGGAAATCCATTATATATTTATAGAAAAGAATTACAAAAGTTAGTAGAAGAAGAATTAATAGAAATAGAATTAGATAAAATTAAATTAACTAAAAAGGGACTTGACTTTGCAAATATAGTATGGGAAGAGTTTATTTAAGGAGAACAAAATGTTATTAGGATTAGTAGGAGTTTCAGGAGTAGGGAAAACTTATTTTAAAGAAAAAATAGTGCAAGAATTAGGTTTTCAAGCAGTTAATACTATTAGAACAAGAGAAAAAAGAATAGGTGAGGAAAATGGAAAAACTGGATTATTTAAAACAGAAGAGGAGCTTGTTCAATTAAAAGAAGAAGGTAAAATAATATATGATTTTAAAGTATTTGGAAATACATATGCATATTTGAAAAATGAGATTATAACAGAAAAAAACATGATATTTGAAATGCATTATACTATGATAAATGATTGGAAAAAAATAAGACCTGATATAAAAACAATATATATATTTCCACAAGATTTAGAAATGGCTAAACAAAAAGTACAAGAGAGAGAAATGAGTATTCCAAAATTAAAAGAGAGAATTAGCGAAATGACAAAACAATATAATGAGGTTTGCAAAGATAAAAATTTACAAGCAATGTTTGACTATATAGTATATAATAATTATGACAAAGAATCTGAAAAAGAAATAACAGAAATAGTAAAAACAATGTTGAACGAAAAATAATGAAAAGGAATGATAATATATATGAAGAAGACATATTTTGAAATAGATGAAGATTTCAATAAAATTATACAACAACGTTTAAAAGATATAAAAAATATAAAACTAATACCTACTGGTTGGACAAATATTGTTTTTGAGGTAGAAACAGCAAAAAATAATTATTTTTTTAGATTTCCAAGAGATGAATTTTGGGCAAGAACAATAGTAAAGGATTATGAATTTGCAAAATACATATATAATAAAACAGATTTTAATACAGTACAACTAAGACTATTTTATGACAATGAACGCCCATATACAATGCATACCAAAATAGAAGGAACACCATTAGCAGAAAAAATGAATAATTTAAGCGAAGAAGAGGTAAAAAATATTTCAGACGAAATAGCTAAGTTTATGTTTCAACTACATAATATTAAATATGACAAAAAACAAATTTTTACAATAAATAACATAGGTTTAAACTTATCAGAATTTTTAGATGAGTTATTAAATAAGCATGTTAGCAAAGAAGATATGGAATTTTGGAATGCAAAAGATAAAAAAGAATTAAATGAAACTTGTCTAGTACATGGAGACTTAAATTCAAGCAATGTTTTGCTAGATGCTAATAATCATGTTACAGCAATAATAGATTTTGGATTTGCAGGTTTTGGAAATAAATATGATGATATAGCAAGAATAATAGGAAGATGTCCACAAAATTTTAAAGAAAGCATTGTTAAAAGCTACGAAAATTATTCAATGAATAGTATTAATGAAGAAGTATTAGGCGAAAATATAAAAACATGGAGTAATATAGACCAAAGCTATATTAATTATATGAGAAAGATAGGAATATATTAAAATATCAAGAAGATTAATCTTGCTTTTTAAAAGATTGCATTTTAAAATGCAATTTTCTATAAAATTAAAAAGAATACTTGAAAAGTATTCTTTTTTGATATAAAATTATCTCAAATTGGTAATAATAAGAAAATGAATGTAAGATTATTACATTAAAGGAGGAATTTTATATGTCAATTAAAATAGGTATTAATGGTTTTGGAAGAATTGGAAATTTATCATTTCAAGCAGCTTTGAATAAAGAAGGAGTAGAAGTTGTAGCAATAAATGATCCTTTTATTACAGCTGATTATATGGCATACATGATAAAATTTGATACTGTTCATGGAAAATTTGAAGGAGAAGTATCAAGTGAAGAAGGAAAATTAATAGTAAATGGAAAAGAAATAAAAGTATATAATCAAATGGATCCAAAAGATATTCCATGGGGAGAAGATGGAGTAGAATATGTATTGGAATGTTCAGGAGTATTTACAACAATAGAAAAAGCAAACGCACATTTAGAAGCTGGAGCTAAAAAAGTTATAATTTCAGCACCTTCAAAAGATGCGCCAATGTTTGTAATGGGTGTTAACCAAGATAAATATACACCAGATATGAACATAATATCAAATGCATCATGTACAACAAACTGCTTAGCACCACTTGCAAAAATAATAAATGACAATTTTGGAATTAAAGATGGACTTATGACAACAGTACACTCTATAACAGCAACGCAAAAAACAGTTGATGGAGCATCTAAAAAAGACTGGAGAGGTGGAAGAGCAGCATCAGCTAATATTATCCCATCAACAACAGGAGCCGCAAAAGCAGTTGGAAAAGTTATACCAGAATTAAGTGGTAAACTAACAGGTATGGCATTTAGAGTACCAACAGTTGATGTATCTGTTGTAGACTTAACATGTAATTTAGAAAAACCAGCAACATATGAAGAAATATGTAATGCTGTTAAAAGAGCATCAGAAAACGAAATGAAAGGAATAGTTGAATACGTGGATGATCCTGTAGTTTCATCAGATTTTATACATGATGAGCATACATCAATATTTGATGCAACAGCAGGAATAGCATTAACAGATACATTCGTTAAACTAGTAGCATGGTATGACAATGAATGGGGATATTCAAATAAATTAGTTGATTTGGCAATATATATTGCGAATAAATGTTAATTGATGAAAAAATCGGATATTGCAGGGAAAGCCCAATATCCGCTTTCACATAACTAAGGAGGTACAAAATGAATAAAAAAACAATACGCGATGTAGATGTTACAAATAAAAAAGTATTAGTTAGATGTGATTTTAATGTTCCGTTAGATAAGGAGACAGGGAAAATCACAAATGATTTAAGAATAGTTGCAGCATTACCTACAATTAAGTATTTATTAGAAAATAATGCTAAAGTAATATTATGTTCGCACTTAGGTAAACCTAAAGGAGAAATCAAACCAGAACTTTCTTTAAAATCTGTAGCTAATAGATTATCTGAATATTTGGGATTTGAAGTTAAATTTTCTAAAGATATTGTAGGAGAAAATGCAAAAGAACTTTCAAAAGAACTAAAACCAGGCAAAGCTATTCTTTTAGAAAATGTTAGATTTGATCCGAGAGAAGAAAAAAATGATAAAGAATTTTCAAAAGAGTTAGCTAGCTTAGCAGAAATATATGTTAATGATGCTTTTGGAACAGCACATAGAGCACATAGCTCAACCGTAGGGGTAGCAGAGTTTTTACCAGCAGTTTGTGGATTTTTAATAGAAAAAGAAGTAGAAATGTTAGGAGACAATTTAAATAATCCAGAACGACCTTTTGTAGCAATATTAGGAGGAGCAAAAGTTTCAGATAAAATAAAAGTTATAGAAAACTTGCTTGAAAAAGTGGATTCAATAATTATTGGAGGAGGAATGACATATACATTTTTAAAAGCTATGGGATATGAAATTGGAAATTCAATTTGTGAATTAGACAGGATAGATATTGCAAAAGAAACAATAGAAAAAGCAGAAAAAAAAGGAGTTAAATTATTATTCCCAATAGACACTGTTTGTGGAAAAGAATTTTCAAACGAAGCAGAAACAATAGTTGTAGATTCAAAAGAAATACCAAAAGGATGGCAAGGATTAGATATAGGACCAAAAGCAATAGAAGAATTTACACAAGTATTAAAAAATGCTAAAACAGTTATATGGAATGGACCATTAGGAGTATTTGAATTTGAAAAATTTGCGAAAGGAACAAATGCTATTGCAAAAGTTCTATCAGAAATAAATGCAATAACAATTGTAGGTGGAGGAGATTCAGTAGCAGCAGTAGAAAAAGGTGGATTTTCAGATAAAATTACACATATTTCTACAGGAGGGGGAGCTACACTTGAATATTTAGAAGGAAAAGAACTGCCAGGAATTGAGTGTTTAGAAAACAAATAATATATAGGTCGGAGTTCGCGATGACTCATCCAAAAAGGAGATTTTATGAGAAAAAAGGTAATTGCAGGAAACTGGAAAATGAACATGCTTCCAAATGAAACTATAAATTTTATTGAAGGACTGTCACAAGAAATAAAAGATGTAAAAAATGAAATTATATTATGTGTGCCATATACAGATTTATTTTATGCACTTTTGACTGCTCAAAATACGAATATAAAAATTGGAGCACAAAATATGCACTGGAAAGAAAAAGGTGCTTATACAGGAGAAATATCTGGGCAAATGCTTAAAAGTATAGGAGTAGAATATGTAATAATTGGACACTCGGAAAGAAGGCAGTATTTTGCAGAAACGGATGAAACTGTGAACCTAAAAGTAAAATCTGCACTTGAAAATAATTTGAAACCAATTATTTGTGTGGGCGAAACTTTAGAACAAAGAGAACACGGTGAAACAGAAAAGATTATAGAAAGTCAAATAAAGTTAGCATTAAAAGATTTGACAAAAGAACAAATAAGAGCTATAATTATAGCTTATGAGCCAGTATGGGCAATAGGAACAGGAAAAACTGCAACACCAGAAGAAGCAAATAATGTAATAAAATATATAAGAAAACAAATAAAAGAATTATATAATGAGGAAATTGCAGAAAATATTATAATACAATATGGAGGAAGTGTAAAAGCTTCAAATGCAGAAGAATTATTTAATATGTCAGATATAGATGGCGCTTTAGTAGGTGGGGCAAGTTTAAACTTTAAAGAATTTTCTGAAATAGTGAACAAAGTATAATAAGCAAGGACTAAAGGTTGAAAGATTTTAAGATTTTCCAACTTGTTGAAGCCTTTAGGAAAGGAATAATGGTAGAAATGAATAAAAAATTAACAATGCTAATGATATTAGATGGGTTTGGCAATAACCAGAATAAAAATGGTAATGCAATAGAAATGGCAGAAATACCTAATATAAATAAACTAAAGAAAACGTGTCCTGTAACAGAGATATATACAAGTGGATTAGATGTAGGACTTCCAGAAGGACAAATGGGAAATTCGGAAGTGGGTCATACAAATATAGGAGCAGGTAGAATAGTTTACCAAGAATTAACAAGAATAACTAAAACAATAGAAGATGGCGACTTTTTTAGCATACCAGAATTTACAGAGGCAATAGAAAATTGTAAAAAAAATAATTCAAAATTGCATATAATGGGACTTCTTTCAGATGGAGGTGTACACAGCCACATAAGACATCTTTATGCATTATTAGAATTAGCTAAAAGAAAAGACTTTGAAAATGTTTATATTCACTGTTTCCTAGATGGAAGAGATACACCACCTGCATCAGGAGAAACATATATTATGAAATTAAATGAAAAATTGCAGGAAAAAGGAATTGGCAAAATAGCAAGTATTTCAGGTAGATTTTATAGTATGGATAGAGATAAAAGATGGGAGAGAGTTAAAAAATCTTATGATATGCTTGTAAATGGAATAGGAAACAAAGCGACAAGTGCGATTTCAGCAATAGAAAGCTCATATCAAAAAGAAATATTTGATGAATTTGTTGAACCAACATTAATTTGTAATGGAGAAGAGCCAATTGCAACAATTGAAAAAAATGATTCTGTAATATTTTTTAACTTTAGACCAGATAGAGCTAGAGAGATAACTAGAACTTTAGTAGACAAAGAATTTAAGGAGTTTGAAACAAAAGATTTGAATTTGTATTATGTATGTTTTACACAATATGATGAACAAATGCCAAATGTGAAAATAGCATTTAAGCCAACAGCACTAAAAAATACATTTGGAGAGTATATATCAAACAAAGGATTAACACAATTAAGAATTGCAGAAACAGAGAAATATGCACATGTAACATTTTTCTTTAATGGAGGAGAAGAAAAACAATATGAAGGAGAAGATAGAATTTTAATTCCTTCGCCAAAGGTAGAAACATATGATTTAAAACCAGAAATGAGTGCATATGAAGTTACAGAAAAAGTTATAAAAGCAATTAAATCGCAAAAATATGATTGTATAATATTAAATTATGCTAATCCAGATATGGTAGGGCATACAGGCAATTTAGAAGCAGCAATAAAAGCACTTGAAACAGTTGATGAATGTGTTGGAAAAGTAGTAGAAGCAGTCCAAATGGTAGATGGAACATTACTTATAACAGCAGACCATGGAAATATAGAGCAGATGATAGATTATAAAACAGGAGAGCCACATACTGCACATACAACAAATCCAGTTCCATTAATATTAGTTGGAAAAGATAATGTAAAATTAAAACCAGGAAAGCTAGCAGATTTAGCACCAACAATGTTAGATATTATGGGATTAGAGAAACCAGAAGAGATGACAGGTGAATCACTAATAATTAAGTAACTAACAAATTGCCAATAATAAATTGGCAATTTGTTTATGTTATAAAATAGAAGAAATGAAAGGAGAAAGAAAAATGATTTATTCAAAAGAAATAGAAGAAATGTGTAAAGTAGCAAAAGGAGTAGACCACGGACCAGCACCAATTCCAGAAGAAGGTAAATGGGTTAAAGCAAAAGAGATAAAAGATATTTCTGGATTAACACATGGAATAGGATGGTGTGCACCACAACAAGGAGCTTGTAAATTAACTTTAAATGTAAAAGAAGGCATAATACAAGAAGCTTTAATAGAAACAATAGGATGTTCAGGAATGACACATTCTGCAGCTATGGCAGGGGAAATATTAGTAGGAAAAACATTATTAGAAGCATTAAACACAGATTTAGTATGTGATGCAATAAATACAGCAATGAGAGAATTATTCTTACAAATAGTATATGGAAGAACACAATCTGCATTTTCGGAAGGAGGACTTCCAATAGGAGCAGGACTTGAAGATTTAGGAAAAGGAACAAGAAGCCAAACAGGAACAATATATTCGACATTATCAAAAGGACCAAGATACCTAGAGTTGGCAGAAGGATACATAACAGAGATAGGATTAGATGAAGATAATCAAATAATAGGTTATAAATATATTAACATGGGTAAAATGATGGATAATATAAAAGCAGGAATTGAACCAATGCAAGCAATAGAAAAAGCAAGTGGTCAATATGGAAGATTTAATGAAGCTGTTAAAGTTATAGATCCAAGAAAAGAGTAAATTAAAAACGGTATCTAAAAAACATAGAAAATAAGAAGGAGGAAAAACAAATGGCACTATTTGAAAGTTATGAAAGAAGAATAGAACAAATAAAACCAGTTATGGAAAAATACGGAATTAGAGATTTTGATGATGCACTAAATATATGTAAAGAAAAAGGATTTAATCCATATGAAATTACAAGAGGAGTACAAACAATCTGTTTTGAAAATGCTTGTTGGGCATACACATTAGGAGCAGCAATTGCAATAAAAAAAGGATGTACAAAAGCAGCAGATGCAGCAAAAGCAATAGGAGAAGGACTTCAAGCATTTTGCATACCAGGTTCGGTTGCAGATGACAGAAAAGTTGGATTAGGACATGGAAACTTAGCATCAATGCTTTTAACGGAAGATACAAAGTGTTTTGCATTTTTGGCAGGGCATGAGTCTTTTGCTGCAGCAGAAGGAGCTATAGGAATTGCAAAATCTGCTAACAAAGTTAGGAAAGAACCATTAAGAGTTATATTAAATGGACTTGGAAAAGACGCAGCACAAGTAATATCTAGAATAAATGGATTTACCTATGTAAAAACCGATTTCGATTTTTACACAGGTAAAGTAAATGTAATAGAAGAAATTGCTTATTCAAATGGAGAAAGAAGTAAAGTTAGGTGTTATGGAGCTAATGACGTTAGAGAAGGGGTTGCAATAATGTGGCTAGAAGATGTTGATGTTTCTATTACAGGAAATTCAACAAACCCTACAAGATTCCAACATCCAGTAGCGGGTACATATAAAAAAGAAAGAATTGAAGCAGGAAAGAAATATTTCTCTGTTGCTTCAGGAGGTGGAACAGGTAGAACTTTACACCCAGATAATATGGCAGCAGGACCAGCTTCATATGGAATGACAGATACAATGGGTAGAATGCACTCAGATGCACAATTTGCGGGTTCTTCATCAGTTCCAGCACATGTTGAAATGATGGGATTAATCGGAATGGGAAATAACCCAATGGTTGGAGCTACAGTTGCAATATCAGTAGCAGTAGAAGAAGCTATGAGATAAAAAAATGAATACAAGGAAAAAACGCACTGAATAAGTGCGTTTTTCCTTTTAGGAGCGGGACAGAAAGGGAAGGGCAAAGCAGATTTAAACGGACCCGCTCATATCACAATAAAGCAGTGAGTTAAAAAAGTGCAGAGGGACAGGAGATTGTTATTACTAAAGGCTGTCGAGAGGTTTCATACATGATGTCCCTCTGCACTATACGAAACCCGGAGAAAACTCCAGGCAGGAACTGGTAACAACCAGAACATCTCAACACTCAAATAATATGAGTTTTGGGGAATTTCCCTAAAAGACAATATTATTATAACAATATTACATAAAAATGTCAATATTATTTATACAAATTATGTAAAAAATAAAAATCACAACTTCACACTATTTAAACTAGATAAAAAAACTATATTTTGAATTGAACTATAACAAAAAAACAAATAAAAATAAATTAATTGTATATAATATAATTACATGAAAATATTGAATAATATGTTTTGGAGGTAAAAATGAAAGATTATCTAGGAATCGAGAGTACAAGAGCATTAGAGATATTAGATTCTAGGGGAAATCCAACAGTACAAGTAGAGGTTGTTACAGAAGGTGGATTTTCTGGAGTAGCAATGGTACCATCAGGAGCATCAACAGGAAGTTTTGAAGCAATAGAGTTGAGAGATCAAGATGAAGAGAGATATTTTGGAAAAGGCGTTCAAAGAGCTGTAGAAAATGTAAATAAGAAAATTGCAAGAGTAATACAGGGCATGAATGTATATGAACAAATAAAAATAGATAAAAAGCTAATAGAATTAGATGGAACGGAGAATAAAGAAAGATTAGGAGCAAATGCAATATTAGGAGTATCTTTAGCAGTGGCAAAAGCAGCCGCAAACTCCTTAGGAATGAGTTTATACAATTATATAGGCGGAATAAATAGTAAAATGTTACCAATTCCAATGATGAATATAATGAATGGTGGGAAACATGCAGATAATGACTTAAATATTCAAGAATTTATGATAATGCCAACAGGAGCAACATCATTTAAAGAAAGCTTAAGAATGGGAGTAGAAGTATATTATAATTTGAAAAGAATTTTAAAATCAAGAGGATTATCAACAGCAGTTGGAGATGAAGGAGGATTTGCACCAAATTTATCAAATGAAGAAGAGGCAATAGAACTTATATTAAAAGCAATAGCACAATCAGGATATATACCTGGAAAAGATATAAGCTTGGCTCTAGATATAGCAGCTACAGAGATGCTAGAAGAAGCAAAAAAAATAGGAAAAGATGGATACTATTTTTGGAAAACAGATGAATTCAAAACAAAAGAAGAAATGGTAAATTTTGTAGTAGATTTAACAGAAAAATATCCAATAGTTTCAATAGAAGATGGACTAGCAGAAGAAGATTGGGAAAATTGGAAAAAGCTAACAGATATGATAGGAAATAAGGTGCAAATAGTTGGAGATGATTTATTTGTAACAAACATAAAAAGACTAAAAAAAGGAACTGATAATAAAATAGCAAATAGTATATTAATTAAATTAAATCAAATAGGAACATTAACAGAAACATTAGATGCTATAGAGTTAGCAAGAAAAAATGGATATACAGCAATAATATCACATAGAAGCGGAGAAACAGAAGATACAACAATTGCTGATATAGCAGTAGCCACAAATGCAGGGCAAATAAAAACAGGAGCACCATGTAGAACAGATAGAGTAGCAAAATATAATAGATTATTAAATATAGAAAATGAGCTCAATTAGGGACAGTCCCCAAATGTCCCATTTGGACAATTTGGGACACCCTTTTTTAATCTAAAGCACTTGAAAAAAGTTGCTGATTGATAACATATGACTGTGGTTGGGGTACTGTGATTCGAACACAGGAATGTCGGAGTCAGAGTCCGATGCCTTACCGCTTGGCGATACCCCAATTTAAAAATCCTTATATATAATAGCATACTTTTAAAAAAATGTCTATATTAGTTGACAAAGTATGTTATTATATTATATAGAAAGGATGAAAAAATTATGAATAAACAAGAAATATTAACAAGGTATAGCAAGGAAGAAGAAAAACTTCTTGTATCTAAGGTACTTGATAAAATTGAATTCGTTTTGAATAGAAATACAATAGAAAATACAGATTTTTTAGACTTATATCAAAAAGAGTTAGTGAAAGAACTATTAAGAAGTATAAAATTTAATAATTACATATTCTGTGGAGGCAATGAAAATGCAGAAAGAGAAATTTTAATAGTATTTCCAGAAAAATTAAAAGATATATTAAAAGAAGATAAAATAATAGAGAATATTCTAAAAGTTATACAAATCACATTACCAAATGAATTGACAGGAGAATATAATCATAGAGACTATTTAGGAGGTATTATAAAACTAGGTTTAAAGAGAGAAAAAATAGGAGATATATTAGTTAGAAAAAATGGAGCAGATATAATAATTATTAAAGATGTAGAAGAATATCTTTTAACAAATTTAGGAGAATTAACAAGATTTAGTAAAGCACAGATAGAAACTAAACAAATATCAGAATTAGAACCATCAGAGGTAATAACACAAAAATTACAAATAATAATTCCACAAATGAGATTAGATTGTATTGTTTCAGAGAGTATAAGATGCTCAAGAACTAACGTTAGTGAAATAATTAAACAGGAGAGAGTATTTGTAAACCATAAATTAGAAACAAAAAATTCTAAAATATTACATGAACAAGATATGATAACAATAAGAGGAAAAGGTAGATTTAAAATAAATAATATAATATCGAGAACTAAAAAAGATAAAATAGTATTAGAAATAGAAAAATATGTTTAAAAAACACTTGACACACAAGAACATGCGTTCTATAATAAACATAGGTGATGTCATGGAAAGAGAAATATTACATGTAGATGTTAATAATGCTTTTCTATCATGGACTGCTGTAGAGATGTTAAAAAATGGGTCATCATTAGATATAAGAACAATCCCGGCGGTAATAGGAGGAGACGAACAGCAAAGAAAGGGAATTGTATTAGCTAAGAGTAATCTAGCGAAACAAGTAGGAATAAAAACAGGAGAGCCCATATATTATGCTAGAAAAAAATGTCCTAATTTACAAGTTTATAAAAGTGATTTTAAAACATACCAAAAATATTCAGAAATGTTGTATAAATTATTATTGGAATATACAAATAAAATAGAACGTTATTCTATAGATGAATGTTTTTTAGATATGACAAATTGTATACCAAAAGGCTTTACATTATTAGATATAGGGAACCAAATAAATGAAAGGGTAAAGCAAGAGTTAGGTTTTACAGTTAATGTAGGAGTAGCACATAACAAATTATTGGCCAAAATGGCATCAGATTTTCAAAAGCCAGATAAGGTACATACCTTATTTGAAGAAGAAATAGAAAATAAAATGTGGGGGTTGCCAATATCAGAACTATTTATGGTTGGAAAAAAGAGTGCACTAAAACTAGAAAAATTAGGAATTAAAACAATAAAAGACTTGGCTAATATACCAAAAGAGAACATAGCAAAAAAGTTTGGAAAATATGGAAGCCTAATATGGGAATATGCAAATGGTATAGATTTTTCGGAAGTACAAGCTGTAAGAGAAGTGCCAAAAGGAATAGGCAACTCCGCAACTTTGCCATATGATATTTCAAATATAGAAGAAATGGAAAAAGTTTTACTAGTATTAGTAGAGCAGGTTTCGTATAGACTAAGAAAACATAAATTACTGGCAAGAGTGGTTAATGTACAAGTAAAGAATAAAAATTTTGAAACATACTCACATCAAAGAAAAATGACTATACCAACAGATAGTACAAAAATCATATATGAAGAAGCCAAAACATTACTAACAGAATTATGCAAAGGAGAATTTATAAGATTAATAGGAGTAAGAGTAGATAATTTATCTTCTGCAAAAGAAGTACAAATATCTATATTTGATAATGAACAAAATGATAAGCAAAAAAAATTAGATAAAACAATAGATATTCTAAACGAAAAATATGGTTGGAATAAGGTTAGCAGAGCTACAAGTATTGAAACAAGAAAAATAATTAAATTAAAAGAAGAATAAAGTATTGAAAAAAGTAACTATATATATTAAAATATATGTAAAATTTTTTAGGGGAAAAATAATGGCAAAAATAATTGAAGGTAAAATGTTAGCTAGCAAAATAAGAAAAAAATTAAAAGAAGAAGTAGATATATTAAAACAAAAAGGTATAAATCCAAAATTAGCAGTAATCATGGTTGGAAATGATAAAGCATCAGAGGTATATGTTCGCAACAAAAGTAAAGCTTGCGATGAAATAGGGATAAAATTTGAGGAGTTTTTATTAAAAGAAAATACTATAATGGAAGAACTGCTACAATTAATAGAAAATCTTAATAACAGAAAAGACGTACATGGAATATTACTTCAAAGTCCTATACCAAAGCATTTAGATATAAGAAAGGCATTTAATGCTATAAATTACACAAAAGATGTGGATGGATTTAATCCAATAAATGTAGGCAAATTACTTATTGGAGAAGATACATTTATTTCTTGTACACCATATGGAGTTATAAAAATGTTAGAAGAATATGAAATAGAAATAGAAGGGAAACACGCAGTAGTAATAGGAAGAAGTAATATAGTAGGAAAACCTTTGGCACAATGTTTATTAAATAAAAATGCAACAGTAACAATATGCCATTCAAAAACAAAAAATTTAGAAAGCATAACAAAACAAGCAGACATATTATTAGTAGCAATAGGAAGACCTAAATTTGTAACAGCAGATATGGTAAAAGAAGGTGCAACTGTAATAGATGTTGGAATAAATAGAAACGAAGAAGGAAAGTTGGTGGGAGATGTTGATTTTGATAATGTAGAACCAAAAGTAAAATATATATCTCCAGTGCCAGGTGGAGTAGGACCTATGACAATAGCTATGCTTATGAATAATGTAGTAAAAGCAGCAAAACAATGTGAATAAAATAAATATAAAAAGGGGGCTTGAATTTTTTCGAGCCTCTTTTTAGGTGAATACAAAAAGTGACTTTTACAGAGTAGTTGAAATATTTGAAATATGCCTACTGCAAGTAAGAAAAAAGAAAGGAACTATATGGAATATAAAACAATAAGAATAGTGGATAAACAATATCCAGAAAAATTAAAAAAAATATATGCACCTCCAGAACAATTGCATATAATGGGAAATGAGAATATACTTAATCAAAAAAGCATAGCAATAATAGGATGTAGAGAATGTTCTACATATGGAGCAAATTTAGCGAGAAAATTTAGTTATGAATTATCTAAAATAGGAATAAATATAATTAGTGGATTAGCAAGAGGAATAGATACATATGCACACTTAGGTACTATTATAGCTAAAAGAAGAACTATAGCAGTATTAGGAAGTGGACTAGATAAAATTTATCCTAGTGAGAACAAAAAAATATGTGAAGAAATAATAAAAAACGATGGAGCTATTATAACTGAATTTCCATTAGGCACAAAGCCAGAAAAAATAAATTTTCCTATTAGAAATAGAATAATAAGCGGATTATCTAACGGAATCCTAGTAATTGAGGCTAAAGAAAAAAGTGGAACGTTAATTACAGTAGAATATGGATTAGAACAAGGAAAAAACATTTTTGTAGTTCCACGGGAATATAACAAGCAAATTTTCGAGTGGAACTAATAAGTTAATACAAGAAGGAGCAAAATTAGTAACGTCAATAGAAGATATATTGGAAGAATTAGATTAAAATTTTATTAAAAAGCTTTTCATTTTTAATATTATAATATATAATATAATAGTAA